>JACCDP010160522.1_pt1 | contig 12051 bp, 12 predicted proteins | sample 7445841 | NCBI WGS metagenome assembly JACCDP01 (sample SAMN15323441, study PRJNA562643) | freshwater metagenome | isolation source: river surface water | place: USA:Blue River Watershed | collected 2017-08-17
GGCGCTGCGCAAATGCCAGGTGGGATAGTCCAGTATGGCTTCAGGGGGGTCTGTCCAGGATTGCAGGTGCAACCACCCCTTCAAACCTTTGGGACGACCGAGTCGCCCCAACTCAACCCAGTCGCTGTTCAGGCCGCGGCCTGGGCGACCTTGCGATAATCGCTGACCAGCGATTTCACGCGGTCGGACTGCTTGGCACCCTGGCTCACCCAGTATTCGATACGGGCGAGATCAAGCTTGAGCTTCGGCTCGCTCTTGCGCGCCACAGGATTGAAAAAGCCCACGTTTTCAAGGCTCGCGCCGCCCTGTCGCTTGCGGCTATCGGTCACAACGACGTGATAAAAGGGCGAATTCTTCGCACCACGCCGCGTCAGACGAATCGTCACCATAGGTCGTTACGCTCTCGGTCGTAGCCCCGGGGGGCTGAAAAAGAGCGCGGAGTCTACAGAAATCAGGGACTTGATGGAAGCGGTCTTACGGCTTCGGAAAGCCCGGCGGAAGGCCGCCCCCCTTGAGGGCGCCAAGCATGCGGCGAAACTTGCCGCCCTTCATGCTCTTCATCATCCGTTGCATCTCGGTGAACTGCTTGAGCAAACGGTTCACATCCTGCACTTGGGTGCCGGAACCCGTGGCGATCCGCCGGCGGCGTGACCCGTCGATGATGTCGGGCTTACGCCGCTCGCGATGGGTCATGGAGTTGATAATGGCGATCTGACGGCGGATCTGGGCGTCACCCTCGCCCGCCGGCATCGCACCTTTGGCCAGATTGCCGGGGAGCTTGTCCATCAGCGACTCGAGACCACCCAAACTCTGAACCTGTTCGAGTTGGCCTTTAAGGTCGTAGAAATCAAAGCGGCCACCGCCCATGACCTTCTTGGCGAGGCGCTCGGCCTCGGCGGCATCGACCTTGCCCTGAACCTGCTCGACGAGCGCGACGACGTCACCCATGCCGAGAATGCGCCCGGCCATCCGTTCGGGATCGAACGGCTGCAGCGCATCGGTCTTTTCACCGACGCCCAAAAACAGGATCGGCTTGCCGGTGACGTGCCGCACCGACAACGCGGCACCGCCGCGGGCATCGCCATCGATCTTGGTGAGGATCACTCCGGTCAGTTCGAGCGCAGAACTGAAGGCTTTCGCCGAATTCAGCGCGTCTTGTCCGGCCATCGCATCAACGACGAACAGCCGCTCATGCGAGCCCACGGCCGCATCGATGGCTTGCGCCTCGGCCATTAATTCTGAGTCGATATGCAGGCGACCGGCGGTGTCAACGATGAGGACATCGAAGACGCCCTGCTTCGCCGCCTCCAAGGCAGCGCGGGCTATCCGCACCGGATCGTCGCTCGGATCGCAGGCGTGGAACGAGGCGCCCACCTGCTCGGCTAGGCGCTGCAGCTGGGTGATCGCTGCCGGACGCCGCACGTCGGTGCTGACCAACAAAACCCGCTTCTTGCGTGATTCGATGAGCCAGCGTGCAAGTTTGGCCGCCGTGGTCGTTTTACCTGCGCCCTGCAGACCTGCGAGCAGCACCACGTAGGGTGGCTGCGCCCGCAGCTCGAAACCGGCCCGAGCGCCCCCCATAAGCTCCACGAGCTCGTGGTGGATGATGGATACGAAAACCTGTCCTGGCGTGAGGCTGGTCGCGACCTCTTGGCCTTGGGCTTTTTGCTTAACCGTGTCGAGGAAGGTTTTGATGACCGGGAGGGCAACGTCGGCCTCCAGCAAGGCCATCCGGACCTCGCGCAGGGTCTCGGCGATGTTGTCCTCGCTAATCCGACCCTTGCCGCGCAGGTTTTGGACGGTCTTAGCGAGTTTTTGACTCAGGTTTTCGAACATCGCATGATTATAGCCGTGAGCGATCCGGCCCTCCCTGTCTTGATAGGCCTCCTCGCGCTGTGTCTCGCCCTGTCCGCGTTTTTCTCGGGCACCGAAACCGCGCTGATGAGTTTCAACCGTTACCAGCTGCGCACCATGGCCAACCAAGGCCATCGTGGCGCCATACTTGCCGAGCGGCTGTTGCAACGCCCCGATCGACTGATCGGTTTGATCCTGCTCGGCAATAACCTAGCCAATAATCTCGCTGCGACCTTAGTCGCGATCATCGTGCTGCGCACCTACGGTGAAGAATGGGTTGCCGTCGGTGCCGGCGTCCTGACGCTCGTGATGTTGATTTTTTGTGAGGTGGGTCCGAAGACGTACGCGGCGATACACCCACGACGACTCGCCACGACCTCGTCCTATGCCTACATCGGCTTGCAATGGCTATTGCGACCAGCGGTGTATGCGATCAATTGGATCACCAACGGCGCGCTGCGGCTCGTGGGTCTCAACGTCGATCGGCAAACTCAGCAGAACACCCTGTCGCGTGAAGAACTACGCACCGTCGTCGCCGAGGCGGGCCTGATGATTCCGCGCAGCCACCAGCAGATGCTGATCGGCATTCTCGATCTCGAGCGGATCACGGTGAACGACATCATGATCCCGCGCCAGGATATCTCCGGCATCGATCTTGACGATGACTGGGAGCGCATCCTCGATCAACTGCGTCAAACCCCGCACACCCGCCTGCCCGTCTATCGCGGCGACATGGGCAATATGGTGGGCTTGTTGCACATGAAGCGCGCCGCGCAGGAACTGGCGCGAGGCTCACTCGATCGCGAGCGACTCGGCGAGGTCGCCGTACAGCGAGAACCTTATTACGTGCCCGAGGGCACGCCACTGACGACACAGCTGCAGAATTTTCAGCGTGATCGACGTCGCTTGGCATTCGTCGTCGATGAGTATGGCGAGGTCATGGGCCTCGTCACGCTCGAAGATATTCTCGAAGAAATCGTTGGCGAGTTCACACAGAACGCTGCCTCGCTTTCGCATCGCGACATCCACCGCGATCGATCCGGCGCCTACATCATTAACGGCGGCACGACGATCCGTACGCTCAACCGCACGCTCGGCTGGCAGTTGCCCACCGACGGACCCAAAACGCTCAACGGCCTGTTGATCGAGCGGCTCGAGACGATACCGAGCTCGGGCACTTCGCTGCGCATCGACAACCTCGAGATGGAAGTGCTGCAGGTGGCCGACAACACGGTGCGCACCGTGAAGGTACGCGTCACGAGTGAATCAAGCGCCGAAGGCGATCGCGAGAGCCTCCGATAATCTAGAGACACTTTTGACCTGCAGACCCTCGATGGGTTTGCGAGGCGCGTTATCCGAAGCCACGATCGCCACGCGAAAGCCCTGCTTGGCGGCCTCGCGCAAGCGCTCCTCGCCATAGGCGACAGGTCGAACTTCACCAGTCAAACCCACCTCACCAAACGCGACGAGCGTCGCGGGAAGTGGTTTATCGCGCAGGCTCGACGCTAGCGTGAGCAGAACAGGCAGATCGCTTGCCGTTTCGTGCAAGGACAAGCCGCCCACCACATTGGCGAAGACGTCGTGGTCTTGCAGCGATAGCCCGCCATGCCGATTGAGTACGGCGAGCAGCATCGCAAGTCGCGTGGCGTCGAGGCCTTGCGCAACCCGCCTCGGATTGCCAAATCGCATGGGATCGACGAGCCCCTGAATTTCGACCAACAAAGGGCGCCCACCCTCTCGCGCCACTGTCACGAGGCTACCAGGTGCAATCTCGGTTGGCCTCGCAAGGAAAATCGCCGATGGATTAGCGATTTCTTTGAGTCCAGACTCCGTCATGGCGAAGAACGCCAACTCGTTGACGGCACCAAAACGATTTTTGGTGGCACGCACGATGCGATAACGCGAACCCGCATCGCTCTCGAAGTACAGCACGGTATCCACCAGATGCTCGAGAACCTTAGGACCGGCAATCGTGCCTTCGCGCGTGACATGACCGATGATCAGTACGGTCGTCGAGGTGCTCTTGGCGTAGCGCACCAAGGCGGCTGCACACTCACGCAACTGCGAGACACCGCCCGCACTCGCCGCCACCTCCGGCAGATATACCGTCTGGATCGAATCAACGATCAACAGCGCCGCCTTCGACTCGCGCGCCGCCTCGAGGATCACATCGAGACTGGGCTCGGACATCAACTGTAGATTGGCGACATCGAGACCGAGACGGCCCGCACGCGCAGCGACCTGAGACGCAGACTCTTCACCGGTCGCATAGAGCACGCTCGCATCCGAGCAAACACGCGCACCGACCTGCAACAACAAAGTTGACTTGCCGATACCCGGATCGCCACCCAACAGCACCACGCTGCCAGGCACGAGACCACCACCGACGACTCGATCGAGTTCGTTGGAGCCCGTCGATCGCCGCTGTGCGGAGCTCGCACCATCGAGCTTCCCGAGCAGCGTGGTCTTACCCGTCGCAGCGGCGGACCTCACAGGCGATGCACGACGCTCCTTGAGCGCCGCCTCCATCGTATTCCACTCCTGACATTGGCTGCATTGGCCCTGCCAGCGCGTGGCCTCGGCACCGCAGGAGCGACAGACAAAAATCTCGCGCACTTTGCTCATGAGGGCCGGATGCTAGCACGCGCGAGTTGATGACCGTTTCCGCCGAGAGACGCCGTAAGCCTATTGGGAGGAACCCAATATGCGACAGATCATCCAACTCGACGCCGCTGCCGTGAGTGATCGCGGTCTCAAGCGCAGCACCAACGAAGATAGCGTGCTGTGCGATCCGCTTCTGGGCTTGTTCGCCGTGGCCGACGGCATGGGCGGTCACGCCAGCGGTGAGGTGGCGAGCCGCCTCGCCATCGATACCGTGCATCGCGAGTGGCGAGAAAGGCGGCAACTGCATCTAATACCCGGCGTCGATCACCGGGATCCAGGGCATCTGCTAGGCGATGTGGTCGCTGCCGCTAACCAGCTCGTGCTACATCGCTCGCGAAGTTGCGATTTATTCGCCGGCATGGGGACCACCCTACTTGTGGCGGTGCTGCATGAGATGACGCTGCACTACGCCCACGTCGGTGACTCGCGCCTCTACCGCTTGCGAGACGAACAAATGGTGGTGTTGACGCGCGACCATACAGTCGCTCAATGGCGATTGGATCTGGGCCTGTGCACCCCGGCGGAAGCTCGGGCTTCCTCCGGAGCACATCGTCTAACGCGCGCCATCGGCATGGATACCGACTGTGGCGCCGAAGTAGCGGCCTGTCGCTGCGAACCCGGCGACGGATTCCTGCTCTGCAGCGACGGCTTGAATCACGAACTAGAAGACGAGGTGATCGCGCGTGAATGGCGCAACGCGATGCGTCGGGATGATTCAGCCGATAGTCTGTGTCGTGCGTTGATCGACAAAGCCAATCAAGCCGGCGGTCGAGACAATATCAGCGTGCTCGCGCTGCATCTGCGCGGGCGGAATCAGTCAACGTAAACGCGCGGGACGCGGGCCGTCACGCGGCACAGCAACTCATAGCCGATCGTCCCCGCATACCGTGCGATCTCATCCACCGAGAGATCCGACCCCCACAAGATCACCCGATCGCCGATGGCAACGTTCGGCACATCCGTGACATCGACCGTGATCATATCCATCGAAACACGACCGACGAGCGGCGCGCGATAACCTGCGACCAACACCGGCGTTCCGCTCGGACAGCTACGTGGCACGCCATCGGCGTAACCCGCCGCGACGATAGCCAAACGCGTGCGTCTTGCGGCCACCCATGTCGCACCGTAGCCGACGGATTCGCCGACCTCGAGGTCGCGCAGCGCGATGATCTCACTCTCGAGACTCATGACCGGCTCGAGGCCGAGTTCAGGCGCCGAACGCTCGCTCATCGGCGAGGAACCGTAGAGCGCAATACCAGCACGCACCCAGTCGCCCTGGGTCTTCGCACCTTGGATGATGCCGGCGGAATTACCAACGCTACGCAGACCCGGGATACCCGCTGAAACCGCCGCAAAGCACGCCAGCTGGCGAGCGGTCAGTGGGTGCGCCGACTCGTCTGCCGTCGCAAAGTGCGTCATGACGCGGATTTCTTTGACGATCTTGAGGTTTTGCAATCGCTTCGCGGCAACCGGCAACTCACTCTGGTCGAATCCGAGTCGATTCATACCAGTGTTGACCTTCAGCCATACGACGATAGGTTCAATGCCAGTGGGCGTCGCACGCGCCTCCAACCAATCGATCTGATGCAACGAATGTACGACGAGCTCGAAGCGATGTTGGAGCGCCAATGACAGCTCATCGAGCGAGAAGACGCCTTCCATCAGCACGACCGGTGCGGTGACGCCGGCCGCACGCAACTCGAGACCCTCACCCAAGCGGGCGACACCATAGGCCTCCGCCTTCAAGGTTCGAGCAGCCTCCACGGCGCCATGGCCGTAGGCGTTTGCTTTGATGACCGCCAGCATGAGGGCATTCGGTGCGACGTCTCGTAGACGCGCAAGATTACGCTGCCACGCAGAGCGGGATATGACGGCGCGGATGGGGCCCTGCGCCATCGAAGTCAACGCAGGACGCCCTCGGCATATGAATCGGGCGCGTAATTGACGAAGCGTGAATACTGACCTTGGAAGGTCAACACGAAGGTGCCGGTCTCGCCGTTACGGTGCTTGGCAAGATCGATCTCCGCCATACCCTTCTTGGTCGTGTTCTTGTCGTAAACCTCTTCGCGATAGATCAGCAGGATCATGTCGGCGTCCTGCTCGATCGCTCCGGATTCACGAAGATCAGACATGACCGGTTTCTTATCGACGCGCTGCTCGACGCCACGGTTGAGCTGCGAGAGTGCGATCACCGGCACATGCAATTCTTTGGCGAGTGCCTTCAGGCCACGCGAAATCTCGGCGATCTCGGTGGCGCGATTCTCCTGGTTGCCCGGCACCTGCATCAGCTGCAGGTAGTCGACCACGACGAGATTCAAGCCATGTTCACGGTGCACGCGACGAGCGCGGGCACGAAGCTCGGTCGGTGTCAGACCCGGCGTCTCGTCGATGAAGATTCGTGCCTCGGAGAGTTGCCCGGCTGCACCGGTAATCCGCGGCCAATCATCGTCGGAGATTTGACCACTGCGAATGTGCTGCAAGCTCACCCGCCCCACCGACGAGAGCATACGGGTGAGCAACTGCTCTGACGGCATTTCCATCGAGAAGATCGCGACCGAGGCCTTAACACCTTCTTTGAGTGCCGCGTACTCGGCCATATTGACCGCAAAGGTCGTCTTACCCATCGAGGGACGGCCGGCGACGACCACGAGATCGCCGCCGCGCAAACCACCGGTCTTGCGATCGAACTCGTCGAATCCGGTCGGCAAGCCGCGCATGCCATCGGGGTTGTTGTGCCACTCGTCGATCTGATCGATCAACGCCGGCATCAAAGATTGAACGGCAACCGCCCCGTCGCGCTGTCCGCGTACGCCTTGCTCGGCGATCGCAAACACACGGCTCTCGGCCGTTTCGACCAGTTCACGCGCCGTCTCACCTTCGTTGTTGAAAACCGAGGCCGCGATATCGGTACCCGCTTTCAACAACTGACGTAGCAGCGAACGCTCGCGGACGATTTCAGCGTAGGCACGCACGTTAGCGGCGGTCGGCGTATCCCGAGCCAGTGCGCCAAGATAAGCGAGCCCGCCGGCATCGGTTAATTGTCCGCTACGCTCGAGCGATTCACTGACCGTGACGGCATCTGAGGGCTGCCCAAGCGCGGCCAACTTACCGATGGCATCGAAGATGATGCGGTGGTCAGGACGGTAAAAATCCTCGGAACGCAGGACGTCGGCGACGTTGTCCCAGGATTGCGAGTCAAGGAGCAGGCCGCCTAAAACGGCCTGCTCCGCCTCGATCGAATGCGGCGGTGTTCGCACGTCTCCGCCGCGTGCGCTCATCAGCGCGATTACTCTTCAGCGATGACGATGAGCTGCAACTGCACATCGACATCGGTGTGCAAGTGCAGCGAGATCGCGTGCTCACCCACCGAGCGGATCGGACCGTTCGGCATGCGCACTTCCGAGCGCGCCACCTTGTGACCCTGAGCGGTGCAGGCATCGGCGATATCGGTGGTACCGATCGAACCGAAGAGCTTGCCTTCGCTGCCGGCCTTGGCCGTGATCTGCAGCTTGAACTCTTTCATCGCATCCGCGCGACGCGTCGCATCGGCGAGCTCGTCGTGGGCGATCTTCTCGAGTTCCGCGCGGCGAGCTTCGAACTTGGCCACATTCGCCGGCGTGGCGAGCGTAGCCTTGCCCGAGGGCAACAGGAAGTTGCGGCCGTAGCCGGACTTCACATCGACGCGATCACCGATGTTGCCGAGGTTGGCAACTTTGGTAAGGAGAATGACATCCATGGTGATTCCTCCGCCCGATCAATGCTGGTCGGTGTACGGCAGCAACGCGAGATAGCGTGCGCGACGTACAGCCGTGGCCAGTTGGCGCTGGTAGAAAGAACGGGTTCCCGTGATACGGCTCGGAACGATCTTGCCGGTCTCGGTGATGTAACCCTTGAGCGTCGCGAGATCCTTGTAGTCGATCTGCTTCACGCCTTCGGCAGTGAAACGACAAAACTTCTTACGACGGGTGAAACGGCTGTTGCCGCCTTGCTGTTTGCCATAGCTCATGATGATTACTCCGCGAGGCCTTCTTCATCGCCTAGGTCGTCACGGCGGCGGCGCGGACGATCGACGCCCTCAACCGCTTCCTCTTCTTCACCGCGCGCCATCGGCGACGGCTCGACCACAGGACCATCCATCTTCACGACCAAATGACGCAGCACGGCGTCGCTGAAACGGAATCCGCCAGTCAGCTCAGCGAGCGTCTTCTGGTCGGTTTCGATGTTCATCAGGATGTAGTGAGCCTTGTGAACCTTCGCGATCGGGAAGGCCAGTTGACGGCGACCCCAGTCCTCAAGACGGTGAATTTGACCACCGCCCTGGGTGATCATGCCTTTGTAACGCTCAAGCATGGCAGGAACCTGCTCGCTCTGGTCGGGATGGACCAGAAATACGACTTCATAGTGCCTCATGTGATCTCCTTCTGGATATAAAGCCCCCCGGCGAGGCGCTGCCGGTGGAGCAAGGGGCGCGAACTATAGCGGACGAACCGGCCCTCGGCAACCGCGGAAGACTCGCCGACCGACTGCGGCAAGGGATCAGAAAATCAAGCTGGATCAGCCCTTTACGGACTGGCGCTGGCGCACTGCCTCATACAGCAACATGCCGGTAGCAACCGACACGTTCAGGCTCTCGACCGCCCCCAACGAGGGGAGGCGCACCAGAAAGTCGCAATGCTGACGGGTGTTCTGTCGTAACCCGCTCCCTTCGGCGCCCATGACGAGTGCGATCGGTCCCGTCAAATCCACTTGGTCGGCACGCTGCTCACCCTCGGCTTCCGCGCCCACGACCCACAGACCTTGCGACTTCAAATCTCGCAGGCAACGAGCGAGATTCGTGACAGCGACCACCGGGGTGGTTTCGGCGGCACCGGCTGCCACCTTTCGCACGGTGGCGTTCATCTGTACCGCGCGATCCTTCGGGATCACCACGGCGATCGCACCACAGGCATCGGCCGTCCGTAGGCAGGCGCCGAGGTTGTGGGGATCTTGTACGCCATCGAGCGCCAAGACGAGGGGCGCGCCTCGGGCGATATCCCAATCAGACAAGGCCGCCGTCAAACGATCCTCATTCCATGGAGCCATGGCTTGAACCTCAGCCACGACACCCTGATGCACTGCGGCACCTGCCATGCGCTCGAGACGAGCGCCATCGACGCGCTCAATGGCCACCCCACTCGCCTCTGCCGCCCGCGACAAGGCCACGATCCGTGCATCGTCGCGACCTCGCACAATATAAACCCGCTGTACACGTTCGGCGTGACGCTCGAGCAAAGCCTGCACGGCGTGAATTCCATGCACCGTCTCTAGCTGACTCATGACCGCTTCTTACCCCGCTCTTTGGCTGCGCGTCGATCAGATCCACCTCGACGCGGCGATTGGCGTTTGGTCTTTGGTTTGGAAGTCACCGACTCCACGGCGGAATCGAGTTCGAGATCGACAAGACCTTCGACAGGATTGGCATTGGTGACGATCACTCGAACTGCGGCACCGATACGCAATTCGAGGTCGCGCTGCTTCGCGTACCACGCCTGACCATCCGCGCTCATCTCGTAGTCGTCATCGCGCAAGGTATCGAGACGCAATAATCCGTCGATCCCGATACCGCGCAATTGAATGAAGCAACCGTATTCGACCACCGTCGTGATCAAGCCGTCGAAGGTTTGACCGAGGCGCTCACGCAGATAACTGCACTTGAGAAAGTTGTCGACGTAACGATCCGATTCGTCAGCGCGCTTCTCGAGCCGTGACAGATCCTGCCCCAAAGGCGCGAGTTGCTCGGCACCGACCCGAACGCCCGATAAGTCCTTCGGATCGACACTCGCCTTGATAGCACGGTGCACGACGAGATCCGGATAACGACGAATCGGCGAAGTGAAATGCGCATACTCGGTGAGCGCCAAACCAAAGTGCCCAATGTTCACCGGCTGATACAAGGCCTGCGGCATCGAGCGAACGACCAGCGACTCGATGAAAGGCAGATCGATACTGTGCGCGGCGCGCTCGGTGATCTTGCGCAAATCGCGCGGCTCAACCTCTTCGGGCAAAGTCGCATCGACACCGATGGCCGTCAGCTGCGTGAGCAACTGATCGAGCTTTTTCTCATCGGGCACCGCGTGCACTCGATAGAGACCACCGACACGTGCAGCCTTCAGCTGACGGGCTGCCGCCACGTTAGCGAGGATCATGCACTCTTCGATGAGCTTGTGCGCATCGTTACGTGCGTAGAGAGACATGCCACGCACCCGCCCCGCCTCATCGAAATCGTAAGTCGGCTCGGTACTCTCGAAATCGAGCGCACCCCGTCGATGCCTCGCCTTGAGCAAGACACGATACAACTCGACCAAAGGCTCGAGTGCCGGCAACAAAGCGCCGATGCTATTACGCGCAGCGGGCTTGCCCTCGAACAGCGCCTCAAAGGCGAGCGTGTAGGTCAAGCGCAGATGACTGCGCATGACGGCCGGATAAAACTTGAAATCGAGCAGCCCACCGCTTTTGCCGACGATCATGTCGGCCACAAGACAGAGCCGATCCACTTCGGGCTCGAGAGAGCACAGATGGTTCGACAAGGCGGTGGGCAACATTGGTAGCACGCGCTGAGGGAAATACACCGACGTGCCTCGCTCGCGCGCGTCGGTATCGAGACCACTGCCGACTCGAACGTAGTGACTCACATCCGCAATCGCCACGACGAGACGAAAGCCCTTCGGATGTTTCTCGGCATAGACGGCGTCGTCGAAATCACGCGCATCCGCACCATCGATCGTAACGAGTGGCATTGCGCGCAAGTCGATACGACCGCGCGCCTCGTTCGGGTCGATCCGTTCACCAAAATTCTCCGCCTCGCGCAATGCAGCAGCGCCGAACTCGACTGGCAGCGAGTAGCGGGCGATCGCCGTCTCGGTCGCCATCTCGAGCGGACGCTCGGGGTCTAGAACCTTGACGACCTCGGCCATGGCCGTACGGTGCGCATCGGGATAGCGTGTGATGCGGGCGATCACCCAGTCGTCACGACGAGCACCGCCCAATCGATCGGCGGGCACGAGGCAACGCAGGCTCAAGCGGCGATCAACGGAGTGCACGAATGCCGTGCGGCCCTGCACTTCGACCGTACCCAGAAACGCCGTAACGCCACGCGAGAGGATCGAGAGCACCTCACCCGAATAGCGTCCGGAGTGATCCTTCTCAACACTGACCCGAACCCGATCACCGCTCGCCAAGCCCACCGCCGCTCGCGGTGGCAGGAAAACGCTCTCCTCTTGGCCCTCGACACGCACAAACGCGAACCCGGAACGGTGCGTCGACACCACACCCTCCATGGTTCCCGCACTGGTTCGGCGGCCTCCACTACTAGGCCGTCGCGTCGCGTCGCGATGGGACCGAGAACGATGCTTCATTGACACCCGTGCCGCCCCTGCGTACATTTCGCCGCCCACCCTGCCCGGGTGGCGGAATTGGTAGACGCACTAGTTTCAGGTACTAGCGGGTAACACCGTGGAGGTTCGAGTCCTCTCCCGGGCACCAGGGTGGTGA
>JACCDP010306413.1_pt1 | contig 12049 bp, 7 predicted proteins | sample 7445841 | NCBI WGS metagenome assembly JACCDP01 (sample SAMN15323441, study PRJNA562643) | freshwater metagenome | isolation source: river surface water | place: USA:Blue River Watershed | collected 2017-08-17
AAGATGGGCGCCGCGCACCGCACCGACATCATCTCCTTCGCCGACATGATCGACCTCGACGAAGGCCGCCTTCCGTGACCACCCCCGACCCCCACCCCAACCGTCTCGTGCTCCGCGGGATGGCCTCGTTGCTGGCTTGCCTGCAGCACCACCCCAAGGCGCTCCGCGAAGTCGTGGCGACCGCGGCCTTCGCGCCCGAGCTTGCGCCCTACGACGCGGCCTTCCGGGATCTCGGGGTCAAGACCCGCGTCGTCGGGCCGATCGAACTGGCGCAGACCGCCGAGGGGCCGTGTGAGGACGTCTGCGCGTTGACCATGCGACCGGACTTCGGCCTGGCGCGCGTCGGCGACTTCACGGACTGGCGCCAGAGCCGCGAGACCATCGTCATCGCCGACGGCCTGGCGGATCCGGCCGACCTGGCCGCCCTGGCCCGGGCGATGGCCGCCTTCGGCCTCCAGCGCCTGCTGCTTTCGTCGGGCACCGAAAAGCTCTCGTTCCATCCCGAAGCCTGGCACCTCGCCGGGGGCGCGATGGAGAAGCTGAAGTTGATGCGCGCGGCCGCCCTCGGCGGCCTGCTCAAGCTGGTGGAGGACCGCTGCTGCGTCGTCGCGCTTTCGCCCGACCTGGGGCGCAAGATCGACCTCGCCAATCCCGTCCGCGTCCCCGCCCGACACCTCGCCCTGCTCATCCCCGGAGGCCGCCTCGACCCGGACCTGCAGGCGCGCACCGAACATTGCTTCCGCTTCCCGGGCCAACCGCCGCTCAGCCTCCGCGAGACCATCCCGCTGGCCGTCGCCTGGCTGGCCTCGACCCCGCAACCCCGGACGGACGGTTTCCTCGCGCGCAAAAGGGCTCGCCACGCCAAGGACCCCGGTTCCAATCCCGCTTCCTGACCATGCCCGACGCCCCGCCCGAGTCCGAGGAGAACGTCATCTCCCTGCAGCACATCAGCCGGACCTTCATGGCCGCGCTGCAGCGCCAGCACGACATGCTGGCCTTCAGCCTGGCCGGCCTGCGGACCTCCGACCCGCGCGCCTACGACTACTACTCCGCGGTCAGCCGCGTGATGCCTTCCCCGCAGAACCACCTGACCGCGGATCAGGTCAACGCCTACGCCCGCAACCTGATGATGCGGACGACCATCAACGACCTGCTGGGCATCGCCGCCGAGTGCCTGCACCGCTGCCACCTCCTCTGCGTGCTCATCAAGGTCCGCGGCCAGAACCGCGCGCCCGACGAGGCCCTCGACCGGCAGATCGGCGCGGCCCATCAGGCCTTCCTCCAGCTCTCCCTCCAGGACAAGTTCGAGGAGCTCGAGAAATCCTTCGGCATCCTCTGCGACCTCGAGGACAGCATCTTCAGCCTCGCGGCGGCCCTGCGCGTCCTCTCGCGCGTCGGCGGACTCGTCACCAACGACGACCTCGCCCCCGACGGCCGCCTGACGCTCGAATTCATGGCGATGAAGGACTACGAGGTCGACGACCAGGAGGCCGCGGCCGAAGAGGAAACCCCCGCGGCGCCCCCGCCCGGCGTGATCCGCCACCCCCTGCCCGGCGAGGAGGACCTGCTGAAGAAGCCGACGAAGACCTTGTCCAAGCTCACCGAGACCACGCGCACCTTCCAACCCGGAGAGATGCTGGAGCTCAGCGAGGAGGAACTGCTTGGCCTCAACATCACCGTGGCGAAGTTCTTCGACGGCCTCTTCCGCTCCGTCGACCACTACGGCCGCAGCCGCATCGGCGAAGGCAGCTGAGCCGTGGCGACCGACGCGACCCAGCCCGTGCGCCGCGTCTGGTGGTGGGTCTTCGGCGGTTTCCTGTTCCAGTCGATCCCCGCGGCGGTGCGCGACGAAGCCCTGCCCGTCGCGCTCAAGAACCTCGGCCGCGAGGACGCGGAAATCACCCGCTGGGTCGCCTGGCTCGGCCTCCTGGTCGGCATCAAGATCCTCTGGGCCCCGCTGATCGGCCAGGTCGCGCGCCCGACGCGCCTCGTGGTCGCCTGCCAGGCGGGGATCGTCGCCCTGCTGCTCGGCCTCCAGTTCGGACTCGGGCTACCCGGCGGCGCCTGGGCCTTCCTGGCCCTCGCCCTCATCTCCATCGCCTCGGCTTGCCATGACTTCGCCTTGGATGGCTATTACGTCGCCTCCCTCGGGGAAAAGCCCCGGGCGAGTTATTCCGGACTGCTCACGTTCGCGTCGAAGACCGGCCAGGTGCTCGCCGGGCCGGGCTTGATCTGGCTCGCCGGCCGCTGGCACCAGCAGGCGGGCGCGACGTGGACGGGCGCCTGGCAGCAGGCGCTCGGCGTCGCCGTCGCCCTCGCCGCGACCTGCCTGGTGCTCAACGCCTACGCCTTCCGGCACGAGCCCGCCCTCCCCGCCGGCCCCAAGGTGGGGCTGGGAGCAGCCTTGGCGGAATTCTTCCGCGACCGACGCTTCCTCGCGGTGCTCGGCCTGATTTGCTTCTACCGCGCCAGCGAAGTCCACCTCACCCGGGTCCTGCCGCTCTTCTCGATGGCGGCGCCGAGCGCCGGCGGACTGGGCTTCGACAACGAAGGCTTCGCCGTGCTCCGCCTCGTGACCGCCATCGGCGGGCTCGCCCTCGGAGGCTTGGTCGGCTCCCGGGTGGTGGCCCGCCTCGGCGTGGGCCGGGCGTTGCTCCCGCTCGGCGTCGCGATGCACCTGCCGCTGCTCGGCATCCTCTGGCTCGCGCACCATCCCGAGGCCTCGCGCCTCCAGGTCGGTCTGCTCTACTTCGGCGAATACGTGGCCTATGGCGCGGGCGTGTGCGCCCTGCTGCTCGCGATGATGAAGTTCGCCGCCGGCCCGCAGGCCGCGGTCCGCTATGCCGCGCTCTCGACGCTGGCGCTGCTGGCGAATTACCTCCCGGGCTTCTGGGCCGGCGCGCTGGCGGCCCGGCTAGGCTACGCGGATTACTTCGCGTTCGCCCTATTGCTGGCGCTCCCCGGCCTCGCGGTGACGCTCTGGGCCAGGCGCCACTTCGTGGACCCGGCCTGATCAGCCCTTCGGCAGGACGATGAGCTGCTGGGCCAGTTTGGCGTCGAGGTAGCGGCGGGCGAAGGCCTGCACCGCCTTGGCGTCGGTGAGGTTCATCCGGCGCTCCCACTCGGCGTCGAAATTGGCGCCCAAGCCGGCGACCTCGCGGATCAGGGCACCCTGCAGGCGGGCCCCGGCCGACTGACGCCCTTGGCGACGCGCCACGCGCATCCGCCGCTTCGCCGCCTCGATCTCCTCCGGCTGGAAATCGCCCCGTCGCAGGCGGGCGAGTTCCGCCCGCATCTCCGCGACGACCGCCTCGGCCATGCCCGGAGCCGTGCCGGCGTAGAGGTAGAACATGCCTTGGTCGACGACCTCGACGCGGTTGGCGCCCACGAAATAGGCCATGCCCTTCTCCTCGCGCACGCGCCGGAACAGCCCGCTGGCCATGCCCGAAAGCAGTTCCTCGGTGACGCTGGCGGCGACGACGGCATCTGGACCGAACCCGCAGTGCGGAAAGGCGATGGCGACGACGGCCTGCTCGCCTTGGGCGTGTTCGACCACGGCGCGGGCCGGCGCCGGGGCATGGGCGGCGAGCGTCCGGGCCGCGAACGGCACCTTCGGCAGGGAGCCGAAGCGGGCCTGCGCGAACTCGAGGGCTTGGCGGCGGTCGAAGTCGCCGGCGACGCCGACGACGAGGTTGCCGGGGACGATCAGCGACCGGTGGGCCGCGTCGAGGTCGGCGGGCTGGATGCGGGCGACGGTCTCGGCCGTCCCGGTCGGGTCGATGCCGAGCGGGTGTTCGCCGAAATACTGGCGCAGCAGGCGCAGCCGCGCCTTCTCGACGATGTCGTCCTCGGCGTCCTTGCAGGCCGTGATGATCGCGGCCCGCTCCAGTTCCACCGTCGCCGGCAGGAATTTCGGGCCCAGGACGCCGTCGGCGACCAGTTCGGAGAGGGTCGCGAAATCGGAGCTCAGGGCCTCGCCCCAGAGTCCGCAGGAAATCTGCGAACCGACGTCGGCGAACGTCGCGCCCATGGCGTCGACGGCCTCGGCGACCTCCTCCTTGCTGCGGCGGAAGGTATCCCGCGTCAGCAAGGTAGCGAAGAGGCCCGTGGTGCCGCGGGTCTCCGGCCGCTCGTAGGCGGTGCCGGCCGCGAGGAAGACGCCGACCGCCGCCTTGGGGATGGCGTCGTCCGCCTGCAGCACGACGCGGACGCCGTTGTCGAGCGTGAGCACCTCGAAGCGCTCCGGCACGACCGCCGCCGGACGCGCGACGACCGCCGGGGCGACGGTGGCGCGGCCGCGCAGGCTGCCATAGGTGACGGCCTCGGGCCGGAGCCAGCGGCGCGCTTCGCGGGCCAGGTCCTCCGGGGCGAGCCGCGCGAGCTCCTCGACGCCGCGGCGCGGCCAATGGATGTCGTGGCCGACGCAGGCCGCGTAGGCGGAACGGCCGACCAGTCCGTGGATGTTCTTCTGGCCGTTGACCATCGAGACGGCCGCCTGCCGGCGCACCTTCGCGAACTCCGCCGGGGTCACACCGCGCTGCAGCAGGCGGTCGACGACCTCGTGCATCGCCGCCTCGACCCGCGACGGCTCGGCGGAAGCTTCGCCGGCCCAGCCGAACCACGCCAGGCCGAGTTCGCGGATGCCGAAGGCGGAGGCGTCGATGGAATGGACCAGCTGGCGCTTTTCGCGGAGCTCATCCCAGAGGAGGGAGCTGTTGCCCGAACCGAGCACGCCGAGGAAGAGGTCCATGGCCAAGCGGCCCTCGGAGAAGAGGCCGGGCACGGCCCAGCAGGCGACCCCCTTGGCGGTGCTGACGTCGCGCGCCAGGTCCACGCGGCGCGACCCGGCCTGCGGCAGTTCCGCGGCGGGCTCGACGGCCAGGATGGCCCGGCGCTCGAAACGGCCGAACCACCGCTCCGCGGCGGCGAAGGCCTCGGCGGGCTCCATCGAGCCGCCCAACCCGAGGACGACGTTGTTCGGGACATAGCGCCCCGCGTGGTAGGCGCGGAGGTCGTCCGGGCGGAGCCGGACGAACAGCTCGCGGTGGCCGATCACCGGGTGGCGCAGCGCATGCGCCCGCACGGCTTCGGCCAGCACGGCCTCGGCGAGCACGGAGTCGTGCTCGTCGTCGCGCATCGCGATCTCGCGCAGGATGACCTCCCGCTCCATCTTCGCGTCGGCGTCGGTGAGCGACGGATCGAAGACCATGTCGGACACCGCCTCCATCGCGGTCTCGAAGCCCTCCTGCGGGGCGTCCACATGGTAGACCGTGCGGTCGAAGGTGGTGTAGGCGTTGGCGTAGCCGCCCGAGCGGTGCACGGCCTCCGTCAGCTCGCGGTTGCTGAAGCGGCCGGTCCCCTTGAAGACCATGTGCTCGAGGTAATGGGAGAGGCCGGAACCTTCCCAGCGGCCTTCGTGGATGCTGCCGGTCCGGACCCAGGCCTGGACGGTGCAGAGGCCGATGCCCGGGCGATGCGCATAGAGGACCTCCAGGCCGTTGGGGAGGACGCGCCGCTCCGGCAGGGGGCCGGCGATCTGGGCGAAACTCAACCCTTCGAGGTAGGACATGGCAGTTGGTATGGCTCCCGACCGGCCGGGCGCAAGCGCCCCTTCGGCGGCCGGCGGACTCGGCCCTAATGCGGGGTTGAAAAACGACCCCACCCCTGTATCCCCGAACCTTCCGCCATGTATATCCCGCCCGAAACCCGCGCCCACCTGGAGGAGGTCGAACGTCGCGCCGGCCACCTCTGGAAGTTCCTGGACGTCCCGGGCAAGCAGGCGGCCATCGCCCGGCTCGAGGAACAGATGGGCGCCGCGACCTTCTGGGACAGCCAGAAGGCCGCGCAGAAGGTCATCGCGGAGTGCAACGGCTACAAGAACACCGTCGCCCCCCAGGTCGCCTTCCGGCGCAAGATCGACGACGCCAAGACCCTGGCGGAGCTGATCGCGGAATCGCCGGACGGCAGCGCCGACGCCGAACTCGAGGAGCTGCGCGTGCTGGCGGAGGCTCTCCTGGTGGAGGTCGCCGACATCGAGATCGCCGCCTTCCTCTCCGGCCCCCACGACAAGTCCAACGCCATCGTCACCGTCAAGGCCGGCGCCGGCGGCACCGAGTCCAACGACTGGGCGGACATGCTCTTCCGCATGTACACCCGCTGGGCCGAACGCCGCGGGTTCAAGGTCGAGGTCGAGGACATCGCCGAAGGCGAAGGCGCCGGCATCAGCCTCGCGACCTTCCGCGTCGAGGGGCCCAACGCCTACGGCTACGTCAAGGCCGAGCGCGGCGTCCATCGCCTGGTGCGCATCTCGCCGTTCGACGCCAACGCCCGCCGCCACACGTCCTTCTGCTCCGTCGACGTGGTCGCCGAAATCGACGACGACATCGACATCGAGATCGCCGAGGCGGACCTGCGGGTCGACGTCTACCGCTCGAGCGGCAAGGGCGGCCAGCACGTGAACAAGACCGAGTCGGCCGTGCGCCTGACCCACCTGCCCTCCGGCCTCGTGGTCGCCTGCCAACGCGAACGTTCGCAGGTCAAGAACCGCGCCCTGGCGATGAAGATCCTCCGCGCCCGCCTCTACGAGAAGACCCTGGACGACAAGCGCGCCGAGATGGAGAAGTACTACGGCGAGAAGGGCGACATCGGCTGGGGCAACCAGATCCGCTCGTACGTCTTCCAGCCCTACCAGATGGTCAAGGACCTGCGGACCGGCGTGGAGACCGGCAACATCCAGGCGGTGATGGACGGCGACATCGACGCGTTCATCAACGGCTGGCTGCGCGCCGGCGGCCCCCGGACCCGCAACAAGGACATCAAGATCGAGGACTGACCTCGCCCCCGCCATGCCCTCCCGGGAAACGCTCCGCCGGAAGCTCCTCGACCAGCCCCTGTTCGCGGAGAAGATCTGGAAGCTTTCCCCGGAACCCTGGCCGATCACCGCCGCGCAGTTCCGCGAACTGAAGCTCATCGGCGCCGCGTGCCTCAGCTACCAACGCGCGCTGGAGCGCCTCTACGCCCGCTCGGCGGCCGACAGGAAGATCCTCCGCAACCGCGACATCCACGCGCGCTGGGTGGCCCGATACCTGGACCGGCATAAGCCGACCGGCCTCGTCGAGCACGGCCGCCACCGCGCGGTCAAGGGCCAGCACCCGATGGTCCTGCGCCCCGACCTGCTCATCACCGAGCAGGGCTTCACCATGACGGAGCTCGACAGCGTGCCCGGCGGGGTCGGCCTCACGGCCTACCTCAACGAGGTCTACGCCGAGGATTACCCCGAGGTCATCGGCGGCCTCGGCATGCCGGCCCGGTTCCAGGCGATGCTCGGCCGCCTCGCGCCCGGCGAACGCTTCCCGACCGTCGCCATCGCGGTGAGCGAGGAAGCGGCCACCTACCGCCCCGAATTCGAATGGCTGGCCGAGAAGCTCCGCGGGCTCGGCCACGACGTCCACGTGGTCGACCCGTCGCAGGTCATGAAGATGGGCGACGAGTCCTTCATCCCGCTGCACGGCGCGCCCACGCGCATCCACGTCCTCTACCGTTTCTTCGAGCTCTTCGACCTCGCCAATGTGAAGAGCGCCGACGGCATCTTCGCCGCGGTCGAGGCCGGCAAGCTGGCGTTGACCCCGCCGATGAAGGCCTTCCAGGAGGAGAAGCTGGGCCTGGCCCTGCTGCACCACCCCCAGCTCTCCGAATTCTGGAAGGAGAACCTGCCGGAGGACCACCGCGAGGAGCTGCTCCGCATCGTCCCCCGCACATGGATCATGGAGCCGGCCGAACTGCCGCCGACCGCGGTGCTCCATGCGCCCACCGTGGCCGGCCAGCCGATCCGCGACTGGCACGAGCTCGCCGAGGCCAGCCAGCGGGAGCGCAACCTGATCATCAAGGCCAGCGGGTTCCACGAGACGGCCTGGGGGGCGCGCAGCGTCACCCTCGGCAGCGACGTCTCCCGCGACGAATGGCTCGAGGCCATCGAGCACGCCCTCGACCCCGAGAACGACACGTTCCACGTGATGCAGGAATACCATAAGCCGTCCCGGCTCAGCCACCCGGTGTACGCCGACGACGGGACGGTCGCCGGCGCCGAGGGCCGCGTGCGCCTCTGCCCCTATTACTTCGTCGACGGGGACGCCGCCGAACTCAACGGCATCCTGGCGACCTTCTGCCCCGCGGACAAGAAGATCATCCACGGCATGCGCGACGCGGCCCTGCTCCCCTGCCGCCTCGTGCCCTGAGGCCCGCCCTTGCCTCCGCCGGGATTTGCCGCCAGCCTGGGGTCATGCGACTCCTCTCCTGCCTCCTGCTCGGCCTCGCGGCCCTGCTGCCCGACCTCCGGGCGGCCCAGCGCACCAAGGTCGACCTCGTCAACCTGACGCCCGAGATCAAGGCCGGCGGGAAGTCGCTGCTCGCGGTCCGCTTCCGTTGCGACGACCATTTCCACATCTACTGGAAGAACCCGGGCGACGCCGGCCAGTCGCCCGCGGTCGCCTGGAAGGAAACCGCCGGGACGAAGGCCGGCCCCCTGCTCTACCCGGGCCCGATCCTGCTGGACCAGAGCGGCGTCTACAACTTCGTGCATGAGCGCGAAACGCTGCTGCTGGTGGAACTCGACGTGCCCACGGGCGCGGCGGGTGAGCTGAAGCTGAAGGCCCGCGTCGAATGGCTGGAGTGCGACGACAAGGGTTGCTACCCCTTCGAGCAGGACGTGTCGCTGACCGTGAAGGTCGGACCGGGCAACGCGACCTACGCCTACGACGCCAAGCTCTACCCGGACCTCCGTCCGGCCGTGGCCGCCGGATTCCGCGTGGAAGGCGACCAACTGACGGTTCAGCCCGCCGCGGGCGCCAAGGTCGACCTGACCAGGACATGGTTCCCCGAGCGGGGCTTCCTCAGCCCGGGCGCGGTCTTCAAGCAGAAGCACAACGCCACCGCCCTTTTCTGCAACCTGCAGGAAGCCCCCGAGAAACTCACCGACGGCCCCGTCAGCTTCGTCGGCCCCGACGGCGCCGGTGGGTTCGTCCGGCTGCTCGCCACCGCGCCCGCCGCCAGCGGGGCCGGCGGAACCCAACCCACCCCGAAGCCGGCGGCCCCGCAGGGGCAATCCGAATGGCAGCCTTGGTCGCCCGCGGCCCAAGCCGCGGCCCTGGCCGCCGGGAAGACCGTCTACGTCGACTTCACCGCCCGTTGGTGCGCCAGCTGCCAGGTCAACAAGCGCGTCTACACGCAACCCGACGTCGCCGCGGCCCTCGCCCAGGAGGGCGTCGTGCTTTTCAAGGCCGACTGGACCCGCAAGGACGAAGTCATCACCGCGGAACTGAAGCGCTACGAACGCGAAGGCGTACCGCTCAACGTCTTCCTCCGCAAGGATGCCCCGCCCGCGGTGCTCTCCGAATTCCTGACCGGCGACGAGGTGCTCGCGGCCTTGGCGGCGACCAAGGCCGGCCGCGCCCACGCGGCGACGGCGGAGCAGCATGGCTACGGGGTCTGGCTCCTCCTGGCCTTCGGCGGGGGCGCCCTGCTCAACCTGATGCCCTGCGTCTTCCCGATGATCGGCCTGAAGGTCCTGGGCTTCGCCCAGGAAGCCGGCGCGGCCCGCGCCACCGTGATCCGCCACGGCCTGCTCTACTCCGTCGGCGTCGTCGTGAGTTTCCTCGCGCTCGCCGGGTTGATCCTCGCCCTCAAGGCCGGCGGCGGCTCGGTGGGCTGGGGCTTCCAGATGCAATCCCCCGGCTTCGTCCTCGCGACCTGCGTGCTGATGGTGACCCTCGGGCTCAGTCTCGCGGGGGTCTTCGAGATCGGCACGGGGCTCGCCGGCACGGCGGCCAGCGCCGAAGGCCGAGGCGGCTCCACGGGCGCGTTCTTCTCCGGCGTGCTGGCGACGGCGGTCGCCACGCCCTGCACCGCCCCCGGACTCGGGGCCGCGCTGGGCTTCGCCCTCGATAAGCAGCGCTCCGCCTCGGAGACGCTGCTGTTCTTCACGGTGATCGGCCTGGGCATGGCCCTCCCTTACCTGCTGCTCTCGGCCTTCCCGCGCCTCGCCGCCCTGCTGCCGCGGCCGGGCGAATGGATGGAGACGCTGAAACAGGCGATGGCCTTCCCTCTCTTCGCCTACGCGCTCTTCCTGCTCTGGGTCCTCTCCGCGCTGGTCGAGGAGGCCAATTGGGTCCGCGACGCTTCGCTGGGGTTGGCCGTGATCGCCGCCGCCTGCTGGGTCTGGGGACGCTGGGGCGCGCCGCACCGTTCGGACCGCGAACGTCTCATCGGCAAGTCGGTGGCCGCCCTGCTCTACGTCGGCACCCTGGGTTACCTCTACGGCACGCTCGCCTGAGCGACCCGCTCGGACAAGCAAAAGGCCCGCCGGTCGGCGGGCCTTTTCGTTGGTCCAACGGCGACCTTAGAGCGCGGTGACCGGACCGGGCGCCGGACCGGAGGCCGGAGCCTTGGCCGGGGCCGGGGCCGTCTTACCGGCGGCCGGAGCGGCGGGGGCGCCGCCGCGGGTGAAGTAGTTGGCGTCGACGACGACGGCCTTGCGGTCCTTGGCGCCGGACTGGCGACCGGCGGCGGACTTGTCCGCCTGCTGCTCGCCGAGACCGAGCACCTCGCTGTCGGCCGGGTTGCAGCCGAGTTTGACGAGGTAGTCGCGGACGGACTGGGCGCGCTTGTCGGAAAGGCCGAGGTTGTACTCTTCGGTGCCGAACTGGTCGGTGTAACCGACGATCAGGAGCTTGGTGGCCTTGGCCTTGCCGGCGGCGGCATCGAGCTTGGCGCGCTCGGCGGCGCTCACGGTGTACTGGTCGAAGTCGAACTGCACGGTGACGAGGATGGCCTCGGGCGGGATGACGCCATCACGGGCGGCCTGCGCGGCGGCGCCAGCGGCACCGGAGCCGAGGAGGTTGAGGTCCGTGGCGCCGGTACCGGCGTTCGCGGAGGAGCCGGCGAAATCCGTGGGCATGCGGGAAGGACCGCAACCGACGAGGAAGGCGGCGGCCAAGAGGGGAAGAGAGAGGCGCTTCATGGGTGTGCGGGGATAAAAGGCGGGGTAAAAGGGGTCGGCAAGCCTTGACTCGCTCAGTAGCGGCGGACCTTGGGGTCGACCTTGAGCGACCAGGCATCGATGCCGCCTTGGACGTTGGCGACCCGCGCATACCCCTTGGAGCGGAGGAATTGGGTCACCCGCATGCTGCGGCCCCCGTGGTGGCAATGGACCAAGACCGGCACGTCGCGGGGGATCTCGGCCAAGCGCTCCGGGACCGTATTCATGGGGATCAACTTGGCTCCGGGCAGTTGGGCGACGGCGAATTCGCTCGGCTCGCGCACATCCAGCAGGAAAGGCGGCTGGGCGGAAGCGAGCAGGCGATGGGCCTCCTCGATGGAGACCTCCAGGGGATAGTCAGACATGGGAACGAGGGGGGAAACGGGAGCGCAGGTCGCGGCGTAACGGGCAGGCGCCAGGCCGCGGATGGCCGGCTGGGCGCCGCAGGCTGGGCAGGCCGCATCGGCGGAGAGGCGGAGCACCTTCGAAGTCCCGGCGGCCAGATCGACGACCTGCAGCCGCGACTCGCGGCGTTGACCAAGAAGGAGCGCGATCACCTCCGCCGCCATCCAGGAACCGATGACGCCGCAGGTGGCGCCGAAGACGCCGCCCTCCGCGCAAGTCGGCACGGAAGCCGGGTCCGGCATGACCGGGTAGACGCAACGGTAGCAACCGGCGCCGGGCAGGAAGACGCCGACCTGCCCTTCCGCGCGCAGCACGCTGCCGTGGACCAGGGGCTTGCGCCCGAGCACGCAGGCGTCGGCGGCGAGGAAGCGCGTCGCGAAATTGTCGGTCCCATCGACCACGAGGTCGTACCGCGCCACGAGCTCGGCGGCGTTCGCGGGCGTGAAACCCTCGGGATGAAGGCTGATCGCCAAGCCGGGATTGAGCTCCGCCAGGGCTTCCGCGGCCGAAATCGTCTTGGGGAGCCCCAACGTGTCGAAACCATGCAGGATTTGGCGATGCAGGTTCGAGACCTCGACCTTATCGGGGTCGGCGATGCCGAGGCTACCGACC
>JACCDP011166665.1_pt1 | contig 12049 bp, 5 predicted proteins | sample 7445841 | NCBI WGS metagenome assembly JACCDP01 (sample SAMN15323441, study PRJNA562643) | freshwater metagenome | isolation source: river surface water | place: USA:Blue River Watershed | collected 2017-08-17
AAAATTTTCTTTTTCATTTTTGATCATTTTTAAAGGTTAACTATTGTGCAATTTTGGTTCATGCTTGACCATAACGTTTTGGCGCTTGGCGCAGTGGCGGATTTCGGAGCACAAAACTGTCAAAACACCACAAAAGTTGATGCGAGGTAGAATGTTCAATTAACCACTTCACCCGCCATTGAGCCAAACGCCTGTTACCACCAGTGCTTCCTTGTCTGCCGTGGTTTGTAGGTCTATTTGTTGCTTCGTTTTTCATTTTCTTTTGTCGTGCGGTGGGGCATTTTTTAAAATTTCTTTTTCTTTTTGGGTTGGCTTTGCAAGCTCTTTGACAAAGCTTTGGTCTGCGGGCAGGCTTGTGCGGCTTTGGCAATGTGCTTGCAAATCCGCAGGGTCATTGATTCATTTCTTTCCTTCTATTTTCCTCATTTGTCTTAATTAAATCGAGTTGTTCTTTACTATATTTAGTTTCGTACCAAAGTCTAGACTGGTCAACCAATCTTTCAATTGTGGTATCAAGATATTTCATTTCTTCTTCATTCGTACATAGGTAAAGTATGCCCTCATCTTCATACTGTTTGGCTTTTTCGTTCCAACGTTTGTGATACTCTGCATCTGTCATAAGTCCAAGGTGTTCAATAATTACATTATCGTATTCTTGAAGTTTAAAATCTGGCAAGGCATTCTGAAGATTATCGTCCGGCAATTCATATTCATAAAGTATTCCACGTCTATAAAATTCATTAGCAATTAGCATTTCAGATTTAGAACGCACCAATTCACCATTGTTGGTTTGAAATACTCTGCCGTCTGAACGATAATCGCCTTTGTCTTCAACATTCACTTTTGGAGTATTGATTTCTATCTCATAGACGCTTTCTGCCTCCTTTACAAGGTTACTGTCATGCGATAGCTTTAAGAAATTTGATTTCTCATAAGTCTTTGGACTTCCGAATAGTGTTCTGTTTTTACTATTTGAAATGACAAGATGATATTTAGCTCTTGTCATGGCTACATAGAAAATACGTTTTTCTTCCTGAATATATATTCGTTCTAAGTCTTGATTGCTGATACTTGCTCGCCATGTTGCGTGGCTTAAGCCCTGAACAACTTTTCTCCATTCGATAAGATGACCATGGCTTTTAGGTTGTTCATGTGGCGAATTGCCTTCTTCCATTCCCACAACAATTACCGTGTCGAATTCTTCTCCCTTTTGGCTGTGAATGGTTGAAAGAATAACTCTTATTCCTCCATTGGCTGAGGTATTGAAATGCTTTAAATTACTCAATGGTTCTTGTTCCAGAATCTCACATAAATCTTCAAATTCTGTTTTTTCAATTCCTGTTAATCCATCATCAGTTTGTATTGAAGCAATATCTTTAAGAAATGCACCCGATGATGTGATGCTATTACTATTGATTTTCTGACCAAGCTTGCCTTCCACAGAATCACCAAATTCGTGACCTGATTCTGCCCGATGTATAAGGTTAGCGGCTTGCTCAACGATTTTTCTGATTTTTGGGCTAGCTAATAATCCTCTAGCTGTATCTCCTTCGAATTTGTAGGGTATTCCATTCCTCAATAGACCTCTTTCAATATTTGCCAACAGATGCCATTTACGTGCTAAAATTCCCACTGTAGCTAATTTAGGCGGGTCTCCCGGGATTTCTAATGCAAGGGCAGTTTTCACAACAGCAGTAACTGTATCGGCTTCCTGATTGTCATTTTCATTATTAAGGAAATATACACTTTGGTCTTCAGTTGATCTTTTGTGGTCATATTCAACTCTTATCCCTTGTAGTTCACCTGCTCGTTCCAAAAATCCCTGAGACATTCTAACCAGTTTCGGGAAGCAGCGATAATTTTTTGACAGGTAGTAACTTGCGGTATTCGGAAAATCAACTTCAAACCGTCTTAGATTATCAGGGTCCGAACCTTGCCATGAGTATATAGATTGGTAGGAATCTCCAACTACGAATAGATTGGCTTGTTGTCCAAGTAATTGTAAAAGTGTAGCCTGAGCAGGTGAAGTATCTTGATATTCGTCACAGAAAATCCATTTGAAACGATTACTCCATCTCTGTGCTTGGTCTTTGTTTTCTCTAAGAATCCGAATCGCTTTTACAATAGCTTCACCATAATCGATGACATTGTTTTCACGTAACATGGAAACATAAGCAAGGTAGAATCTTGCAAACTTTGTCATTAATGGATTTTCAAGATTTAACACCTCAATTTGCCCCTCCAGTTCCTGTTCGTTTATAAGGCCATTTTGAGCATAACCTAATAAGGTTAAAGCATCCTCATCATTCAAGGTGTTTTTATTTATTCCTGCACGTTGTCTGGCTTTTTCAATGAATTCAAGTTGTAGTGTAGGATTTTTTTCATCCAGGAAATTTGTTTCCTGTTCCTTCTCCGTATCATCCTGTCGGATTATCCGCATGGCTAACTTATGATATGTCAAGACGTTTCTGTGCATAGCATAAGCCTTATCGCTTCCCAATTCATTTTCGATTCGCTCATACATTACATTCATAGCCTTATTAGTAAAGGTTAGTGCCAATACTTCTTCAGGCTTAGCATTATGATTATAAACCAAGCGAACGAGCCTCTTAATAAGGACGTGGGTTTTACCTGAACCTGCTGCAGCTCGAACTAAAATTCTCTTTGAAGGACTGTCCACAATTGCTCTTTGCTCTGGCGATAACTCATATGATGCATAAGTGAGACCTCCCCAAACGAATGAAGATTCAATACTTTCACCGTTAAGGAACTTTCGAACTGACTCAACCACTATATCACCGGTGTCAATTACTGTTGTGGTTTCTGGTAAGCTATGTAATAGTGATTTACCGTATCGTTTGGTGTAAATCCTTGGATCAGTAATAATTGTGGCTCCATAGTCTTTCTCTGAACGAATGAGTCTTCCATACATTTGCCTTAGATGTATAAAAGTAGCAGGAACTACATATTCTGCAAAGTAGTCTCTGTCATGTCCTCCTGCTTCGTAGAATTTTTTCTTTGCAATTTGTACCGGGTGGTTGTGATATTCAAAGGGAAGACGTGTAACTACCAATGAGGACAAAGCAGCTCCTTGAATATCTACACCTTCCCAAAATGACCGAACTCCAAGCAATACGATTTTTTCACCTTTACGGGGTGCATCCCTTAACCTGTCAACCAATGCAGAACGATTGCCGTCCTTCTGAGAAATAACTGTTATTCCTGTATCGTTCAGCCATGCTTGCAGTCTTGGCTGAATTTCAGTCATGATTAAATTGGATGTAAACAGAACCAGCATCCTACCATCCGAAACTATCGCTTGTTTAGCAATGTGTTTGGCTTGTTCCTCAATATAATAAGGGTCTATTTTTAATTTTGGGTCTGCAAGTGGCATGTCATGTGGAACAGCCAATAGAGCTTGTCTCTTATAATCAAAAGGAGAAGGGAAAATGCCTGTTTCAGGAGCTGTATTGATATCTAATGAGTCCAATCCTAATCGTATGCATACAGGATCAAAACTTACTGCAACCGTTAAAGTAGCTGAAACAAAAGCTTCATGTTTAAATTTAGGATGGAAATTTGTTCTTAACCAACCTGCAATATCAATTGGTGTGCTATGTAGTATAAAAATCCAATTGAAGTCCTTTGAATCATTAGAATTTCCTTTGGGGATTGCTTCGCCCCAATGTACCCAATCAGTCTTTTTTTCAAATAAATCCAATAGCCCGGTATTATTTTCATTTAATCGCTGCTCGAATGAACCTAATGAGCCATGAAGTTTTGCAGGAATGCCAGATAAAGTTTGAAATGCCTCAAGTAGGTTTCTTGTCTTGTTCGACAATTTAGAAATGAATTCACAGAGAAGTTTGGCATCTTCAAAAATTGAGGGAATCCAAAAGTCACTCAATTCAAATGGTATAGGGTAATCAGGATCTGCATCAGATATGTTGGTCAACAAGTCCTTTAATCGTTTTAAAGCATTATGACACCAGCTATTTAAAGCCAATTCATATTCAAAAAGTGCTTCATTGAAATCCTTAATTTGGTCGTTACTATCTTTCTCCTTGTGTTCTGTAAGTGGTCTTAATAAGCCTTGAATCTTATCATTTTTGTCACGTTTTAACAAAGAAATTAATTCTGACTGAAGCTCAAATGGTTTAAAGTGCTTGGTAAGAACTTCGGTTACAACATTTTCAATGTTATGTGCTTCATCGACAATTAGGGTATCAGGACCATCATTGTTTTGCCCAGCGTTTTGAGAAACCAATACTACATATGAATGATTGGCCACAACAAGATCTGCCTTAGAGGCGAGTTCCTTCGCTTTATTGTGAGGGTCTATATCCGACCACTCTCCACGAAGCGTTGGTGGAGCCACATCTCTTGAGAGTAAACGAGCAAGTTTCCAGTTACCTAAATGCTCTACTTCGCTAAGCCATCCGGTTTTTGTAGCTAATAACCAATGAAGAATACTGGCTAGGTAATACGCATCATTAGGCGATTCTATATGCTCATCGATGGAATGAAGGATATCAGCAAAGGATTGAAGGCAAACATAATTGCTTTTTCCTTTGATAATGGTTGCTGTTTTTTTGATGCCAATATGTGATAAGGCATTGAATACAACAGGTATATCTTTAAACCATGCCTGGTCTTGCAAGGCTTTGGTATGGGTGGCTACATAAGTTTTGTTTTTCGACAGAAGTGATGGAACTAGATAGCCAATAGTTTTACCGATTCCAGTACCAGCCTCTAATACATAAGGCTTTGAGGAAGACATACATTCCTCAATTTTCTGACTAAAGGCGATCTGTTCTTTCCTTTCAGCATAACCAAAAGTACTAAGTGAACTCAATACTCCGCCATTTCTCAAAATTTCCAAGGTAGACACATCATCAGAATTACTTCCTTCCTTTTCTGTGCTTGAAATGGAAACCGGAGCTAAATTTTCATGATACGCTTGTATAATCTTAAATACTGGATCTGACTCATATTCTTGACTAGTGGGCAATAAAATATTAAGCCATTCATCCGAAAGAAAGTCTGAATTGAAAACATCGAAGCCATCAATAATTAACTTACCATCTTTGGGTTTTGGCTGGTACTTCAAAAGTTGTTTTATCGAAAACTTCAATTCATCAGATAACTGACCTCCTGCAAATTCTACAACAGAATTTAAGATTGAAATTTCAGCGGCCAAGGGACCACCAAGGCCCATTTCATCTGTGTAGTTTATTTCAAGTTGTTTGCAAAATGATTCCGGATGGTCTGTTCTGTGTGTTAATGGAAAAAATACACTGGCGATTTTCTCTAAGTCAAAGAATTTTACAGAATTAAACACTTGTCCTTTAAGACGATAATGCCACTGATTGAGCAAGGATAAGATTTTATTCGAACCCCAAATAAAAGTTACTTCACCATTTAATTTTTCAATCAATGTTTCCAGTAATTCCAGTTCCGAACCGAATACTTGCCAATTTGGGTCATTCTCATACGCTGGGCTATTTTCAACACATGCAGCAAAAGTTTCAGTCGTACCATTTCGATTCATACCTAACCAAATCGCATCAACACTTTCGTGGCTCTCACTTTTCGGGCTATAAATCCCAAGTATATTAAATGGCTGAATTATTACTGATTGAACTCTTTCACCGTCTTTTTTTATTTGGGCAGGGAAGGATGATTTGGGTGTTTCAATTGGTTTTAATATAACCGGTGCATTCTTTTTGATGGCTTTTCTTATGTCCTTAAGCCACTTATTAGAGATAGCATAATCAGGATGGTCAGGTTGTAGTTTTCCAAGATTTTGTTCAACCTCTTTTTTTGCTGTTTCAAATTGACCTGCATCGAATAAAGCTTGAGTCTTGCTGAAATCAATTCTTAGAATATTCGATTCTACATTTAATAGTTCTCCAACTTTGCGCAATGCCAATCTTGCTGATTCAAGATTATAACATTCCAAAACTTGCCATTCGTTAATTGATTGAAGTTCATTATTACCTTGCCTAATTCCAATTTTATGGTTTGGCCACGCAAACAGAAATGCCAATTGATGGGAGTCTCCAGCTAATGCAAAATCTGTTTCCGGCTCTGGTAGGCCAAATTCCGGAAAAATATCTATTAAAATATCGAGCATATAGTACTTATTATTTACCAACTGAATAGTGTTCCACTTTCAGTAGTTTTATGATTTCATTTATAAAAGTTGATGGATTTTCTTTTGAGCTAACCAGATAAAGTGCTTCAGCCGCTCTCGTAATAGCAACATAGAGCAAAGTTCTTTCCCTTTCTAAAGCTATTCCAGCTTCTTCATCAACAATAGATTTTATTGGATTCGGAAGCACACCATTGTGCAGGCCTACAATAAATACAACCGGAAATTCAAGACCCTTAGCTGAATGTATCGTAAGTACTTTGATTTTGTCTTCTAGAATATCAAACTGCTCATCATCCCTTAAAATGCATGGTATATTCAATTGGTCAAATTTTGACTTAACTGAGTTACATAATTGAACCGTAGGACACAAAACTGCAAAATCGGATAAACGAAATTGATTATCTCCAGCTAAGTCTAGTACTTTCTCTGCAATTGCTTTAGTTTCCAAATCTGAAGTATCACATTGAAGCAACACAGGCCAAGGTCCTTGCCTGTTTGTGAATAAGGGATCAACATACTCTCCAGACATTTTCACATGCTCATTATAGGCATTCAATGCAGCTGCCGTTTCTGCAATCTGCCTTGTATTTCTAAAGTTTCTTTTTAAACTGAAGCTTCGCCCTTGAATTTGTAAACCAGCTTGTTTCCATGAAAATCCCCTTGAATACAGTGTTTGAGAGTAATCTCCCACCATGAAAATACTGGTATTTACAGTTGATTTACCTTTCATTAAGCGTTGTGCAATACGTACTTGTATGCTTGTCAAATCCTGTGATTCATCCACAATCACATATTTATATGGCTCGGATAATGGTGATTTAAAAAGTTCTTTATAGGCAATTAAACTCAAATCTTGCCAGTCAATCCATTTATTTTCTTGCAGTTTTTGCTGATATGCTTCGTAAATCGCCCAAGTAGCAGACCTAGCTTTTCGTTTCAAGGCTGTTTTTCTTCCATAGCGCGGAATAGCTAAATAGTCTTCTTCTTTAGTAATGCCGTTACCTTTAATTACCCTTGCTATCTCATCCCTAAAAAACGTCCATGGAAAATCATGTACATAAGAACGCTGATAGAGCTGAACATTTTTTAAAACATGCAGATAGGTTTCTCTTTGTTCTTGACTATTGATTAAAGTAACCTGATGACCTCTTGTTCTAATGAATCGCATTACCCAAGCATCAATATTACTCACCTCCAAATAGGGAGGAAGGTCGCCTATCAGCTCCTGAATTAATGTTTTTGCTGCTTTTGCAAGTGTTTTATTGAAGGTGAGGAAGATTGTTTTCTCACCTGACATGGCAAAATTAATGGCTCTGTAAATAGCTACAGTTGTTTTACCCGAACCGGCACAACCACGAAGCAACAAAGCTTCATCAATTGTCTTATCTACGAATTCTTTTTGTTCGTCCTCCAGGTTTAGCATTAGGCGTTTAAACTTGCCTTTGCAGTAACCTTCTAATTGATCGAGAGTGGAACGGAAAAACAATCTGCCCGGGTCAAATAATGTGTCTTCGAGTTTCGTTTCTGTTGCCAATTCAAGCAACCAAAGTTTTGATTGCTCTGAAAGGCCCTCAATTTGCTCTAAGGAATCAAGGTAGGGTACTTTACGAACAGCTTTAACTAAATGCGTAGCAACTCCAAGAATTCTTAAGTGGCTGTAATTAAAATATTGGAATGGAAAATCAGGAGGTATAGCCTGAGGCTTAGACCATTCTTCCGGAATTACAAATTCTTCTTGCTGCGTTAAATCTTCTTCCTGCTCTATAAAATGCCTGAATGGAGTGTGTGCTGCGAATGAAAGTGTATGAACTTTGTCAATGATGGAATGGTCACCAATTTTCCATAATCGGATGACATCAGCTAATGGTTCATAAATGATACGGTAAGCCATGTTGATATAGCATTCCCATTTGCCATCAACCTTTTTGATTTTATGTGCATTCAGCGAGGGATGGGCAGGATTTTCAGCAAGCAATTTGATTTTTTCCAAGGCACGTTCCTTCAGGTCTGGAGTAAGTTCATCCAAGCCTGTCAGAAAGTCATCGCTTACTATTAATTCTCTTGCCATTAATCAAATACTTTTCCATCAACTTTGTGATCAGCAAACCATGCACCTCTTTTGCCTGACCATTTAAAACCTGCATTTTTAATTTTCTGCGCATGCGGTGTGTCTTGTGGTACACCGTAAATCCATGTCCAATCTCGTTCGTATGTCAATTTTATTGAGCCATCACCTGATTGAACAGTGGTATTAGTATTTACAACTCTGCCACCCATAGGATTTTTTGCTACCTCAGCCACCTTGGGCACTTCTTCAAAAAGTTTATTGATATCCAGATTTGGGTCTTTCAGATATTCTATAAGTTTTTCCTCTTTAACCCGATAGACCGCTTTCAAAACTTCGTGTCTTTCTTTGATAGATTTACCTTGCACATTTTGTAATAAAACCACCATGCCAACTTGAGGTCGATCATCCTCTGCTAATAATTTTTGCAAGACTGGATTTCGTTTAACACCAAAGAGGTATGAAGCAACTACCCTGCGATAATCAGGAAACTGTTTCAACAACCCTGGCATCAGTTGAATTTGTTCGGTAGTACCAATATCATTTGCCAAGCAATGCGTTAACCTATTCGCAATTACTTCATCAATAATGATGGTTTTTAATTCTGCAGGTTTACCCCAAGGGAGATTTGGAACTGATGATGTATGCATGCGTTTTTCAATTTCCAGCATATATTCATTAAAATGCTCATCAAGTTCCCTGAGCTTATTGTTCCAATGTTCTCTTTTATCAGGTTGTCTGTCCGGGTGGTATTTTACTTTTAATCGTTCATAAATCTGGCGTGCGGTATCGGGGTCAACTTCGGCTTCAATGGCCTGTGATTTGAATTCACTTACCGGGTCGTCTGTGCGTAGCTCTCCGGTAGCTGTTTCTTTTTGACCTTTCTCCAAGCGAATACCTTCCGCTTTGATTTCCCTTATTGTACTCTTATCAGAAATGGGTTCAATATAAGCTTCCAATGCTCCCGAATCATTCAAGGCAATCTGAAGCTTTATTTTGATGTTTCCTTTACTTTCCGGACGCACTACAGCGTTCAATTTTGCTAACAAAGTGTTGCCCGATGCACTAATATCATTATCGCCTTCCCGAATTTCTATTTCAATAATATCCTGCAAGTCCACACTACTTGCTAACTCCACTTGTCGGGTAACAGGTCGGTCTTCACCTCTAACAATTACTTTATGATAAGCATCAGTATTTTTGTCGGTTACAACTCTAACGCCAATTGATTTGGCTACTTTGTTGGTTACCACCAAACCGCCAAGGCGTTTTATTTCTGCTAAACGTGCTGCACCTTTGGCCACACTGGTAAGTGGGTCAGAGTCATAAAGGTCGGCTCCTGAATCATCGGCAATTTCACCAATAATTGCTTTAACAGAAGGCATTAAAACCGGCCCACCGGTTGCAATAATTTTATCCACTCCGCTATCCTGCCATTTAGCCGCTTTAAGGGCTTTATTAATCAGTATTTTAAACCTTTCCAGCAAAGGTTCAATCAGATTTTGAAGTTCTGAACGGGTGTATTTTACTGCTAAAGCGGATCCATCAATCAGAGTAATGTTCTCTGCGTATTCTTCACTAGAGCTAAGTGCTATTTTTATTTTTTCGATTGAATACGGGTTGAAAACTTCAATTGGTTTTTGGTACTTTTTAGCAATCTCCTTTTCCAGTAAAATATCAATATCTGAACCTCCCAGATTGTTATCGCCTTCCACACAAACAACCTTAAGGTCTTTTGAACCTTGTTTGCGTTCAATCATGGAGATATCACAGGTGCCGCATCCCCAGTCAATCACCATCCATTTTTCATTGGAGGTGGCAGTTTCAGCTAGCCCGTGATGCACGGCTGCAGCCGTAGGCTCATCTACGATATCAATTGAAGGCAAGCCAATCTGCCTTCCGATTTCCAATAAAATATTGCGATATGCCTGCCCTGTATTGGCCGGACAAGTCAGCACTGCTTTAACTACCTTTTCGCTTGTAGCTTTGGTGTAGCTATCAAACACATATTTTAATCTTTGAGTGGCTAATTCAGTCAGGTAGGCAATAGTTTCTTTATCTTCTGCTTCAAAGGCATTGAGCAATTTCCGCTTAATGAATTTTTCAATCTTGAGACCTGATAAATCTTCAATTTCATTAATAGGCTGGGCATGTATTTGGCCATCGTTGTTGATGGCTATATCGGAACATACCAAGCCGTTGTTGCCAACTGATTCGTATATTTTGGATTGTGTACCGTACCATTCTGCTAATACGGTATTGCCTGTGCCGAAATCTATGCCTATGGTGTTCATTACGCTAATTTTGGTGGATTCGAGATAATGGTTGAACGATTAACTAGCCATCCTGTAGGAATGTAGCAAATTGGTTGGGAGTAAGACCTAGGGAAATGAGCTATCGTATCATACCTTTGAACAAATTCATAAGCCTCCCTTCCTGTTCGCCATAAAACTCGTCCATCAGACATTACAGTTACAAAATATGTTTGGTAGCCACTTGACTCCAATTCAAGTAGTTCTACAAGTAAATCTTCATCAATCCCATTTAACGAGTTGTCCCCATTTCCAAAATATTTAGTAGCAAACTTTAATTTGTTATCTAAATCTGCGGCTCCTCCTACAACATTTTCTCTGGGTTGAAATAATTGTTTTGAAAACTTTAAATGAAAAACCTCACCTTCATTTGTAAAGAATCTAAAGTTCCCATATCGTTTCCTGAGGGTTAGGTCCTCTGTTTTTTCAATTGATCCTCCTCTGGCATGAATTAATTGGGTTAATTCGGCCTTTGCTTCATTGATGTTTGTAATCTGTGGCATATTTATTCGATTAATTGTCCAACTTTATTTACTACTTTATAAGCTACTTCAGCAAATTCATTAAAATGAGCTTTTCCACATTTGATTTTCATCTGTTCATCTTTTCCGAGTTTAGATATATCAACTGTAGCTGTTCCGGTATCTTTTGTTTCTGCAACGAAATAAATTATAGAATCTCCTTCAAATACCAATGCCCAATCGGGGTTGTAATTACCAATAGGAGTTGGAATCTTAAACCAGTTGGGTAATTTGAAATAAAATTTCACCTGTTCGCTGCTTTCACAGTCTTTGGCAAACTGGCTTTCTACCCCTGAATCTAAGGGCACATACTCTTCGTAAATTGTTTTGGCTGGATCACTTATTTTAAACGAGAAATCGTTCAGATAAACTTCCAGCTCTTGGGTCTCAAAAAGCCTCATTTCATATTCTGCATTCCCAACCCGTTGGTATTTGATGCCGTCAATCATCAGATCATACAGGCTTCGTTGAATGGCTTGTGTAGCTAAATCTAAAAAGAGTTGAGGATTGATTAGTACATCACCCATTCTGCCGGATTTTTCCAAAATATCCAATAATGTGGAACGGGTTAATTCTGTTTTACTTTGAATATAACCTAGCGCATCAGGAATTTTCAATGCATATCCTCCATAGGATTCTACTTTTTCTCCCACATATTGAGTGCCCACTCCCTCACCGGTCATGGTAATACCAATTTTTGTGGATCGGATGGATGGTGCTTTGATTTCGGGTAAATCTCTTACTGCCTTAGCTGCGTGGGTTATAAGTTCATTGGTGTCATAATTAACCCGATAAGTGGTTTTTGATTTTATTCTTTCCCATATTTCCAAAAAGCGTGGGTCAGCATCAAATCCCTTCCGGTATTTGATAGCGGTTCGTTCCCTTTTGTTTTTGATACGGCCTGTAAACTCTACTCCACAGTCCTCTTCAATTTCTTTTTGCAGGGCTTTTGCAAAATCATCATAAGATTCATTGGCAATCACCGTTAAACGAT
>JACCDP010110025.1_pt1 | contig 12048 bp, 10 predicted proteins | sample 7445841 | NCBI WGS metagenome assembly JACCDP01 (sample SAMN15323441, study PRJNA562643) | freshwater metagenome | isolation source: river surface water | place: USA:Blue River Watershed | collected 2017-08-17
CCAAGCAATCAAAGTCGTCTGTCACATCTTTGAAAATAATGTTTGTGTCTATGCCATTTCACCCGTTTCTTATTGAAATATTGCATGGTTTTCAAGGATTTAGAACTGAAATAAAAAAATGTTGAGAATATCTGCTTTGAATGAAGAATTCTCAGAGGAAAGCTCGGGTGTTGACGAACCAATTATACCAACTAAGGAAGTTGAAGTAAGTTGTGTCAGCAAATTACTTGCAACAAAAAGTTACCTAGTTTAATTTAAGTCACAACATTTAATTATTCTTGGTTCATAGGAGGCTGAGTCTCTTAATTTGTATAAAGAAGCCCTTGACTTGAGACAAAAAAATGAGTTGGAGTCTGCACTCAAACTCTTTCATCAAACACTAGCCTTGCCTTGCATTGAAAATGTAGGATAATCTACCTTTTTTAAACATTTTAAAAAATTATGTTTAACCTATACTTTAAAATATAATTCAGGCTGTTTGTGATGAAAAGGAGGATAAAGGTAATCCTGGTGTTGCAACAATGTCCTCTTGTCTTCAAATCAAGTATGCTTGTCTGAAAAATATTGGAGCTTTGTATGTCCTGAAAGGAAATTTTTTGGAAGAAGCTCTTGAAGCATATCTTGAGGTGCCAAAAATGTTTGGATCTTGATTTAATAAAATGTTAATCTATTTTCTCCCCATAGGCTGTTGAGGTTGATCCTCTTGATGTTACAGTGTGGTATAACATTGGAAAAATATCAATGAATTTGAAGAATTTTCAATTAGCTCGACATGCCTTCTTACAAGTATACAGTTATATGATTAAAACTCAATTATGTTCTTTAATATTCATTCTACTTAGGGATTGACATGCAGTCCAAATCATTGGCCATGCCTTGATGGCATGATTAGTGTCCTTTTTGGGGTAGGTGATGATGTTTTGTGCCTTCATTACATCAGTATAGCTCTAGGGAGAGATCCTTTCTATACGAAAGGTCTTATCCTAAGGGATTCTATGTTTCAAGATTCTCCTGCACTGGAAAAAGATGTCAAGGCTATGTCAAATGAAAAATGGTACAGAATTATATAGCATGGCTTGAAAAAAGCTTTTATGTTTTTTTACCATACTTATTAAGAAAAACAGAATGAAGTTTATATCTTTGATGTGTTTCTTAGGGTTCATTTATTTGAAAGTTGTCCCTATAGTGAAACAGAAAAGGAGGAATGTCTCAAGGAAGCCCATGAACTGCGGGAAGAAGCTGGTGGACAGTACACTGAGTTGGTTCTGCCAAGCTTTCCATTATCTAAAAAAATTGATTCCTTATCATGGGTAGCTGTAGGTCAGAGCCTGCTGGCTACTTACAGATGTATGTCCGAAGATGCAAATCCACTGGTAATGCTAATATATTTTCCGAAATCAAACTAAAAACTTTAGCTTTTTTTTTCTTTTCTTCAAAGAAAATGAGCTGCTCCATAGAGCTGGAAATGCCTCAGGAAAATAAGGAAGTTCTTATGTCGCCAGTCGCTTCACCGAAAGTTACCGAAGCAATTGAAAGCATCAATGATCAAGTGGTAGAAGCAGAGTCTGAACCTCTGGTTGGTATAGAAACCCAACGTGTTGATGACGGGCCGTCTGATCAAAAGCAACGATCAAGAAAAAATTCCACCACGTGTGAAGAAATTGGAAAAAATGAGATTGAAACTGCCTCTGATCCAGTTACGAAAGCGGAACCTCCAATTAAATCGGATAATAGGAAAAGAAAGAGGTCATTGGAAAATGGAATTCCAGTAACAGATAAGGAAATTCAACGAAGATCTACTCGATCTCGGGCGTATGCCCAACAAGCAGAGGAAGATATTTATAGTCTTCGAGCGGAATTGAGAAGCTTTCTACCAACGTCGTTACTGTAAGTTGTTTTGTTGAAACATGTTTTTACATTGAAAATTAATATTTTATTTCATAGTCTGGATGAGAACTATGAAAGCAATAAAGAATCAAAGTCTGAAGAAATTTCAGTAGCTTGCATCGACACAAACAATCTTGTTAGTATTTCAACTGCAGAAGAAGAGAGAGGCGTCGCAATGTTTTTAGAGGAATCCCTCTCCTCAAAAATGAGAATAATTGACATGCTTATCAAATTTTGTAAACATGTCACCAGATTGGATGGGTTCCAGTGGACTCGAGAACTAAGTGACATATTTAAAAATGCTTATGAGATAGTTCGGTAACATCACACATTGCTCTTGCCTGTTTTTACCACTTTTAATTTGTTTTCCTATTTTAGCGGGTTTTTCCATGTTAGTGACATTTTCCAGTTAGAGAATAAAATGGACGAATGTTACGGACTTGAAACATTGATCCACGCTGAAATATTAGTATCTTTTCAAAAGATCGATTCAACTACACCAATCCCGTCCTGGTTTATCGAAGATCTTACCTATCTGTTTCAACTTGCTGATCCAATTGATTCCGACCCAAAACATTCCAGTGCATTTCAAGCTAGAGTTTTCTGGTTACATTCTAATTGGCATTTTCAGAATGGTCGCATAGAAATCGCTTCTAATTATTTGCAAATGGTAAGTATACCTGCGCATCACATTTTTATTAAACTACGGGTGTTTTATTTATTCTTCTTATTTATAGGTTAACGAATGCTTTAAACCACAAGGAAATGGGTTAATATCTGTTGTTACGCAAGCAATCGATAAACCAATAGTTTTGAAACTTTCTGATGTCAGCGACATGGGTAAAGTTCTTGTGCGGACTATGCAACTGGAAGACATCGTCCAACTGTATCAAGAAAAGAAATTCAAACAATTAGTCACTATATTAAAAGCGACGTTTGTCACCCAAGATACTAAAACTAGGTATATATTACGCTTGTGTATGCTTAATCTTTTTTCTACTTTTTTTATATTTTATCTTAATCATCCCTACTATTTGCAGTAACCATAAATATCGGGTGCCAGTTGATCGTCCAACTCAGATCAACATGTTGTTGGAAGGATTATCAGCTCTCGAAGATTTTGACGAATACCTTACATGGAGTGAGCAATCTCTGAATGAATCCACAAGTCAATATTTAGCGGCCTATAACCGTAAAAGTACGGAAGAAGAAACTGCCAGCGATGATTCTGTTTCCGGATTAACAGTTGCCGATTGGTCCAAAGTCATTGAGCGGATTTCGGGGGAAATCGAAGAAACTCTTCACTTTAAGCGTACCTCGTTAAGCGTGCTTACCCGCCGAGCGTTAGTTCGATTTGCGGAAAATTTGGTCCTTATCTGTTCCCATCAGCTTGAGGCCCCAGACGCTACTTCAAAAATGCCTTTGTGCTCTCCAATATTTTGGGTTCTACTGCACCGAGTGATTGAGTTTGAGGAAATACGGCTTGCCTTTGCAAAGAAAAGCGAGCTTGCGTCTCGAAATTCTCACGAGACGGCAGAAGATGAAACAGAAGAAGAGCTTGATGAGGCTTTGCCTTGTTCAGTCCTTTTTCTTGTATCAGCACATGACCTCCTTGGAAAGCACTCATGGTGCATGCTACAAAATGGAGTGTTTGTGCTTCATCTTCTTGAGGTATAACGCGACATTTTAATTCTTTCCGTCTAAATTTGTATCATAATTTATTTGGCTCATTTTTCTAGGTTTTGATGCGAAGACGTCGAATCACACAAGATCTTGAAGATCGCGAAGAACTAGGAAGAGCTATTGAACAAGCTTCTTTTTGTGCCTTAGGTTACCCAACAAGCAAAAAAACTAAAAGCAGATCCCTAACAGATCACGCTGTATCATCGGTCCCCTTGACGTGGAAACGAGTTTTGCTGTTGGCAGAATTTTTTCTTCCTACTCGTAAAGATCTTCCAGAATTTGATACAGTCAAGCCTACTTCAAATGCTGAACAAGAAATGTTGCTTCAAAAAGTTTCCAGCTTAATTCCCCCAGAACTGGATCCTCGGAATAGGTTGGAAGATATACAGAGCTTCATACAAGTAATATAATCTCTAGTCTAAAGATTTCAAGTTATAATCTAAACAAAATCATTAAATTCTTTTACAGGGGCAAAGGTCGGACATACCGAAATACTTAAACCATAGTTGTGTCCCCCCCGAAGTTGAAAACGTTTACTATTTACTGGGAGATTATTACTTCAAAAATAAAGAGTGGGCTAAAGCCATCGAAAATTATATTCTTGATTTGGCATTGGTACCCGACCGTTTTGATTCTTGGGCTGCTGTTGCTCTGGCGATCGGTAGCAGGTTAGAAACCAAATTAAACTCATGTGAACGCTTGAAGAATCTTGGAACTTTTCTCGATCGAGCGGAAGCTGCATTACGCTGTTTTCGGTAAGTTGCTTTGAAGTTTTATTTTTAGTAACATTATCTCTTCATCTCTGTTTACTTTTCAGGCGTGCACTTTGTTTGCGTCCATTGCAAACTACTTTGTGGATTGAACAAGGGTCTACGGCTTACATGCTGCACTCATTCTGTTCTCAGCTGCTTCGTAACGAAACGGATTCCTTGAGTATTGAGATGTTTGAGCGTCTTGAGAAAGAAAAAGAACGAATGCTTGACATCGCCCGAGACTGTTTCATTGCTGCTGATAAAGCCTCGTTGACCGCAATAGAAAAAGGAACCGGAGACGATCAAGATGAACGTTGGCTTCACCATTATATGCTTGGCAAAGTTGCGGAAAAACGTTCGAAACCATTCAGTGAACTTATCGAGCACTATCAACGTGCTGCTCAGTTGTTAGAAGAATCATCCGCTGCCTATCCACGAAAAATTCCTTACAACACCCCGCCGCAACTAAGCGTAGAAGCGTTAGAAATCCACTATCGCATACACAGTCAATGTTTAAAAACTCTAATGAGTTTAGAAGGTCGGCCAAAAGACACGTCCGTATACCTGGAGATTTCAAAACAACTAGAATTAACTTCCAAGGGAGCTTTTGCTCAAGGTGGTCGAAGAGTCTCCGTTGAACAAAAAGATGAAATTCCAGAAAAAGAATCGAAAAAACGTAAAGCATCCAAGCACGAAGAAGAAAAACCAAATAAGAAAAGTAACACCGAGCTGGGTATGTTAGTGTTCACAAAATGGGGAATTTATTGAGACAAAATTTCCATGGAATCGCTTATGTTCATAATTTATTTTGAATTAAAGGTTCTGAAGTTAAGCTAGAAGGCCGTGCCGCTACAATTCACGATGTCACAGTTATCCTTAACGAAATTCTTGAACATGTGGTCCGGATAGCTAAACCAGTGTACGTATTATATATGCCATGTATTACGTATGTACCACAAGTACATTAGTGTGTCGAGGACAGAAAAATATTTCCTAGAGTTTAAGTTTCATCCGGTAAAAGCTCTAACTATTTGGCCAGTGAAAAATTTGCCTTTTGAAACATAGTTCTTTTTTTCAATTTTGATTTTGATATAAATCCATTTCTTAACATTTGTTTTTGTATGTTTAGAGACGAATCGACGGGTAAAGATGTTGTCACAGAACCTCTAGAAGGAAAAAAATCGTCCTTCTTTCCGGTAGCGACTGAAGCGTATGATCAAAAGAAAATGGAAACCGAGCCAAAGCTGTCCATTGCTGAACCACCAATACTTTCAAGTTCTTCTTCGTCTTCCAGCTCCAATTCCAGTAGTTCTGATTCCGAAGCGGAATCGAGTTCCTCGTCCGATTCAAATGTAGAGAAAACCATCAAACACGAGAAACTGGTAAGGACAGTTAACAAAGAAGCCTTATGCATTGGCGGATTCAAGCTGGGGAGTCATGCCCCCTCAAAAGTCGCCGGCATTCCCGAAAAAATATATTGAATAATTATTTTTCTGCGTCGAAAAATACGCTAAAGTCCTAAAAACGGGGGCTAGCCCATCTCTCAGTTGGCTACTGAATGCGTCTAGGGACTTTTAAGACCATGCTCCTTACATACTCATCTCTTGCTTTATAATCTAGGAGCAAACACCGGAAATAGATCCAGTCTCCGATACTTCCGCTGTTCCTGACTTGCAAGCTATGGTTGACATTTGTCTAGCAGCCATAAAAGAGTGCGTTGGACGGTTTCCACATTTCTATAAAGGGCTTTATAGACTGGCTCACTACTACTACCATTCAAAAGTGAACCATAACATCGAAGCCTGTCGAGAGCTACTTTTAGGCCGTCCAATATCTGCCTCTATTGTCCAGCTCCAGCAACAACAAGGAGTTGTACAAGTCAGATTTCTCCCTACAGGAGTAGCAGGGCTGTTTACAGAATGGAGGTATGTTTACTACTATTTTGAGCCACGCTCAAGTCACAAATGGTCATTTAATACCCTAACTTTCCAGATCGAACAATTTCTTTCACGGGATTTGGCGAATTCCTATAAACGAAATCGACCGTCCCGGATGCTTCGCTTCGCACATGGGGCGTAGTGCAGCCCTGCTGTTAGATGTTTTACGTGAGACGCGTGATCATCGTTTACTCATGGAACTTGGTTTAGCTCTTCAGCCAGAACCTGAACCTGACAAGAAGTATTTATTTGACTCTGAACGAGAGCAACACGCCAGTCTTGCATTGAGTCTGATGGTGCAAGTGCTGCGCAGTCGTTTACAGGATATCAAAGACGCCTCAATTACTGCTTTCTCTGGTGTCGATGATCTACAGCATTCTTCACCTCAGCAGGTAACTTTAAATCCATTTTGATGTCTTGTTTTTAAATTAAATATGTTGTGTGATTTATTTAAAGGGATCTCCGAGCTCCTCAAAAAAATTGTCTTTGTTGATGGACACATTTCGTGCGTACGACCGTATTGAACGGAATCTTCCTGGCCAAGAAACTGTTTTTGGAGCTTTGCTTGTTGATAGTTTCAAAGTCTACAGAGGCCCGAAAGATCAAAATGAAAGTGACGCAAATCTGATGGAACAAGCATTGGCATTTTGCCGGAACAAGCAGGCGCAATCGAGAGCTAGAGTGGGTGGAGTTCGTGGGGGATTGGCTTCTTCTCTAGGTGTCGTGGCATCGTCACGAGGAAAACGAGCATATGCAACTGGGAGAAGAGGCAGGCCTCCAGGAGTAAGCAAAGCACCCGCTGTTAGAGATCATATAACTGCCAACAGCTTGCTTTCCCAAACTCCGTCGAATTTGCCACCGGGGCAAAATTCTGCAAGTGTTATGCAAGAAGCGATGAAACTACTGCAGTCGGCTGGTGGCTCTATAAACAACTTACCTCAACATTTAAAAAACATTCCTGGCATTTCGAATTTACTTGCCTTGTTTTCTAATCCTACCGGAGATAAGCCATTGACCGAAACTCCAGTTCCCCCACCAATTGCCTCTCCGTCTCGATCAAAAAAAGAAGTCGTACTCCCCAAACCTGTTACTTCAGCTGTGGCTGTTGCCCCCTCTGTTACTCCTGTTGCAAGTGCAAGTTCAAGTGCTTCTCAACCACAAACGTCAAGTATCTCTAATCCACTGTTGCAATCGTTAGCAGCAGTAAGCGGGACAGCTTCCACATCACAAAGTCTGGCTGGTCTAGGAATGATGGATCCTGCAGTTTTAGCTATGCTTTCAAATCCATATTTCAACCCAATGAGCATGTTTGGAGCACCTATCGGAGGACCTATGACGTCAAGTGCAGATGCATCATCAATGTCGAAAATGCAGCAAGAATATCAGCAACAATTGTCGAATTGGATGCAATCGGCGCTCGCTCAATCTTACGTTATGTCCAATTTAAACTCACCTTTCTTTCAAGGACAGCTTTCAACTTCTCAAAGAAGCCGCGGCCGCGGTATTCGTAAGTCTTCGTCGAACCGACCAAGAACAAATTCCGTTCCGAGAGATAGCTTCAAACCCACTCCGAATATTAGCGGCGACACTTCCAGTGCTGTCGCTTCAACCAGCTCAAACAGAACCCCGACACCAGATGCAAGTTCCCGAAACAAGCCCCTGGATTTCATGAAACGTAGCGACTCTACTGAGAGCAGCAGCAAACCAAGTAACAAGACTTCAGATGTTCGAGCAGGGTCGAACGCGAAATTGCCAAGTGACTTTAAACTACCTCCACCACTGTTTGATCCTTCAATGATGAGACTGAATGTCCCTTCTTCTGTTCATGGCAAAAAGAAATCGCTTGCATCATCATCGTCTCCAAATGTCGCTGGATCTTCTGGGAAACCACATAAACGAGCCGTAACAGCGCCAACTATAGATGTGAGCAAATTCATTGCTGGTTTTTCACCCGCATTTGAGTTGGGGCGTATGGGTCAACTGGATGCAAAATCGGGAGATAATTTTTCTTCGGTACGAGGAAAATTACCAAAAGTAAATACAGACCCACATTCGAGTCCCTATTCCTCCAAACCACCATCGGGAAAGCCTACGACTAAAGAGATGACTGCTCCCTTTCCAATTATCAGTCTAGGTCGAGATATTACTGTAACCGCAACAACAGCATCTTCAAAGCCTATCGTTTCACAGCCAACTTTCCCAACCACTTCGTCATCAGGAGGCAGGATGAAACAGTCGCAACACTTGTCTTCGACATCTCTAAATTCTTCCGGCTTTCCAGGAATCCCACCAACCTCCCAGTTGTTCCCTCTTCCGGGAAGCAGTGGAAAATCATCAGCTGATCCTCATAATATTGCCTTTTCTGTGCTTCAAAAACTTCCATCGTCCATGTCTCTTTTAGTTAAACCTCCAAGTCTTCCTCAACAGAAACATTCAGCCAAAATACAAGCGGGTCCAATTGATTTGGTTGTTAACAAGAACCAACACTCTACCAACCAATTGGCCACTTTACCGAAACTAACACCAGCTCCAAAACTTCAAGGAAGCAAGAAAGGGAAACCAGGGATTTATCAATCGCAAGTTCCTCCTCTTTCGTTAAAGACTGCTTCGTCAGCTTCTCCCGTCCCTCCTTTTCTCCCTGCACCTTCGTCCCACTCAGCTTCTCAGCTTGCCGCACCACTTTCAAATAAAAAATCTTTGATGAAAGGAAAAGGATTTGAAAAGGATTCAGGCGATGATTCCGATGTGGTGGTCCTGGATTAATTTTATTCGTTATCATATCCAACTTTTCCATATTCTCCCGTGTTTCCGTTTTTCGTTCGACGTTTTTCTCGTTTAATACAAATTTGCAAGTAAATTGTTTTATTCCATCACTCCAGTCAGACTTTTGAAAGTTCTCAACCATTCAACAGAGCATGTATATATACAATCCCAACAACATTCTTTTTTTTTCTCCATGCTACAGCTTATTGGCTTTATATCCTTCTAAACTGGGTAGCCTTCCAGAGGGCGTTTAAACGGTAAACTTAAAGATCAATAAGGTAAACTTTCGCTACAAAACTGCCCGAGAACGCAAAAATATACCTGTCGCATAAGGTATGACATGTGCAGCCAAAAGCCTAGTTTACAGGAATGGTTATGCAAGGGTTTAAAACGATAAGAACGTTTCAATCTATTCAGTAAACTTAAAAAATCCATCCCGATGGAAAGACGCGGTATAAAATTAAGCCAGTTGAAAGTTCTTCGATAATTGAGACTTGATCATTATTACCGATCATTAATAATTAAGTTATTTTGTTCTTTACATAGTTACTAGTAAGCTACAACTAGAAGAAAAAAATCTGGCAAATCATATTTAAAGTAGGACCGATTTCAGCGGAAAGAATGTAAGTGCATTCCCATAGTATTCCGGTGTGTAATATTACGTTAGGTTTCTAATTATTTATTTAAAAGAATGATTAGAAATAATTTTGCCGAAGATAAATATCTGAAAAGTTTTTTCCCGAAAAAACGTCCATCCATGTAATGAGAATGAACCTCAATAGTCTAAAACGGAAGAAGCTTTGGTAAAAAAAACTACAGAAGATGGAATAAAACAGTTAAAGAAGAGAAAAATATCGAAAAAGTGCTAAACTTCCTCATTCACCTTTTAGCGAAGAATCTATCAAAAGACCGGCCGCTTTGCACGTCGGCAACGGAAATGTCCATCGCGATGAGGGAAGATCCAATTCTCCTTGGTAGTAGAGAGACAGGAATAAATGGAAAACTAGGTGTAAACACAAGACTTCCAGAAATTCGTTGCAGGCACAATTATTGTTCTATTTTTTTTTACTCCTTGTTGGAAAAACTAGAGCATCGACTATAGGAGTTGTAGTGCCATGCTTTACTTTCCCCTCCGCGAATTGACCGCTGAATTCCATACTAGCGCTGAAAACGCATTCTCGTTTCCTTTCTTTTATGCCACATTCTTGATGTTCATCCCGGGGATTGCCAAGTGATCATAAATTGGTCAATTGTTTTGGTACAACATAATTAATCAGAATCCCAACAGAAAATTTCAATTAACCGCAAATTTTATTGGCTGAGGCCAGAGGATTAGGCCGAAGGCCTAGCGGTCCTTGATAAGAGCCGCCAGTCAGCCGAAAATATTTATTAATGTGGCGACCCCCAAAATCGGTAACGCTATCTCTTCCCTCGAAGATATGCGCTACATTATTGCTCAACTTAAATTTATTTTGAATTTATAATGTGGAAAATTTTGGTTTTCTGATTGATAAAATCTTATTTATTCAATTAGATCAACTTTTTCCTCCGAGATCTTGGGAGTCTTTTTATGGTAGACTCTTCTACATTTTCTCTTTCTTTTGGTAAGAGTCTCCAGATTTACGACTTTCACAAAAAAATTGATTTTTATTTAGATTGACCATACTAAAGCCGTTTCCAACAAATAGCAGTCCCGTACTCTTTTTCTTATACAGTTACTTAAGATTAGATAATCGCCTTTTCACCTATTTATAAAATTTGACTCTTTTTAAGAAAAACGGCAAAAATCAAATATTTCATAGACTCGCTTGTCATTGAGAGTTGCGGACCGCTTGTTACGTATAAGTTTTGGTGGCCTGATGGTAACCTAGCTCTTGTCTCGAGTTTTGGCACGACTTCTTGTGTCTAGTAGTACTTGATCACGTCTCACGCCGCGGCACGTCGGTCCTGTCCAAATTTTTTCCGTCGGTCCAGACCAAATTTATTTTTGGGGTAGATAGTGGAATATTTGTAGCGGGTTTGCGTTTGGTGAATTTGTAACAGAATTATTATGGAATATAAACTTATTTTTTAAAAAGCAAAAAGTAAAAAGTAGTAAATATTTGGCCATCTATTTCCAAAAACGAACTTGGTTTGTATGTTTTTTACCGGTCTCAATTTCGTCCTTTTCTTCTTCCCTTTCATCGTGTTATTGTTTGTGTGGTGTAGTAAGGTCCACAGGGAGTACTAGGAGCGTGCACCCGACTGCTTGAACATTTTCTATTTTTATTTTTTATTAGAAGAATGCGAGTCATGAGAAACATGACGCATGAGGTCCACGACGGCACGAGGACATGTTACAGTTACAACAATTAAAACTGGTCGAGAGAGAAAAGAGGGGGGTAAGGATAAAGAACCAGTTAGCCAACGTCAGTGGGTAAGGAGTTCCATACTCGAGAAGGCAACCAAAGGCAACTAAGGAGAAGCGTCCACATCACGGCAGCCACAAGAGGCATTCAACAGAATCAAGCATATTATTGGAGAGGCAACGCTATTGCGGTACTTCGACGAGAACCCCACAGAACTCAGAGTCGATACCAGCGACCAAGGACTAGGAGCAACCCTCATGTAAGCAAAACAACCGGTAGCATACGCATCAAGCCCTCTCACATCGGCTGAAAAAAATTACGCACCAATCGAAAAAAATGTTGCCGATTGTGTTTAGGCTGACCAGATTCCACGACTAAACTTTCAGATTCAGATTCCAAGGCAGACACATTCAATTAATCTCGGATCACCACCCGCTTTCGAAAATCGTAGATCAATCGTCGTAATGACAGATTCCATGGCCAAAATAACAACTGCAAGCGAACGAGGGAAAATGATGACTCTCAAAGACATGATTCGGCGAGGATGTCCGAAGTCAATCTATAAAGTAATATATCTTCCAGTCAGAATTGAAATTGCCACAGACAACGGAATCGTAAGAAGAGACGACAGGATCCCGAGGGAGCTACAAAACAACATGCTCGAGCGACTACACGGAC
>JACCDP010183357.1_pt1 | contig 12048 bp, 9 predicted proteins | sample 7445841 | NCBI WGS metagenome assembly JACCDP01 (sample SAMN15323441, study PRJNA562643) | freshwater metagenome | isolation source: river surface water | place: USA:Blue River Watershed | collected 2017-08-17
GTCTGCTCGAGCAACCGCTGCATCGCGGCGCAGAACGGCTGCTTCACGAACGCGATGTGCCTCGACCCGACGCCCGCCTGCGACCTCACCACGCGCAGCTGCGTCACGTGCCGCGACGACAACGACTGCAACCTCCGCTTCTGCCGCAGCGGGAGCTGCGTCTCGTGCACCGACAACCTCGACTGCGCCGTGAACACCCTCGGAATGAGGCCCTTCTGCGACGCCGGCCGCTCGGGCGGCTGCTCGGAGTGCATGGGCGACGGCGACTGTTCGAACGGGCTCGTCTGCGTCGACCGCCGGTGCGTCGTCGACCCGACCGACACGCTCTGCCCCACCACGGGCGTCTGCCCGCGCGACCTCGTCTGCACGCCCGACCCGAACCGCGGCCCCTCGTTCTGCCGCAAGACCTGCGATCCCTACTCCACCGCGAACAGCTGCAGCGCCGACAAGGCCTGCAACCTGGTCCGATTCTCCGGCGGCCTGCCGGTGGGCGCCTGCCAGCCCAAGGTGCCGGGATTCCCGCAGCTGGGCGAGCTGTGCGGCGACTACCAGCCGTGCGACACGGGGCTCGTCTGCGTGCCCGAGGGCAACGACCGTGGCACGTGCCGCCGCCCGTGCGACCCGTACCGCTCCACCGCCTCCTGCACCGCGCCGAACGAGTGCCAGCCCCTCGTCATTCTCGACACGCAAGGGATTCCCCGGTCGGTGGGCGCCTGCTCGCCGCCCTCGAAGTACCTCGAGGCGTGCAGCTCGGACGCCGGCTGTGACAACGGACAGGTCTGCGCGCCCGGACCGAATCCGATGGCCCCCGCGCAGTTCCGCAACGAGTGCCTCTGGGCCCGCGGGAACAAGACCGCTGCGCAGCCCTGCAACGCGAACGAAGAGTGCCGCAGCGGCATCTGCATCCAAGGCATGCCGAAGGGACAAGGAACGAGCGGCTTCTGCCAGGGCGCCTGCGCGCGCGACGCCGACTGCCCGGCCCGCAGCGACGGACGCCCCGGCGCGTGCGAGCTCTATCCGCTGCCGTGGTTCGACGCGTCGGGCACACCCACGACCGTTGCGGTCAACAGCTGCGTCGTCACCTGCAGCGAGGACCTGGAGTGTCCTTCCGGCATGTCCTGCGAGGCCGTTCCGAATGCGACGAAGTCGGGCTGGGTCACGCGCTGCCGCACAACCCCGCCTGGAGCGACCGGCAAGGGCGGCTCGCCCTGTACCGCAGGGGGCGAGTGCAAGAGCGGCACCTGCATCACCTACGGGGTGCGTCCCACTGGCATCTGCGGTGCGGTGTGCGGCCCGTCGGGCGACGCGAACTGCGCTCCCGGCACCAGCTGCCCTCCCGACGGAGTCATGCGCAACGCAGGCCCGGGCCCCGACAACATCAGCGGCAACGCCGATGACGCCTGGTCCGCGGCCCCCATCTGCTGGGGACGCAGCTGCACCGCCGACCGCGACTGCGGCACCGGACGCGTCTGCGGTGCCGACATGGACCCGCAGAACCGCGCCGACATCGAGCTGAGCTGCCGCCCCGCGCAAGGCAGCAAGATGGGCGGCGACACCTGCGCGCAGGACAGCGACTGCAAGAGCGGCTTCTGCGTCAACTGGAGCTCGTCGAACAAGCGCTGCTTCGGCGCCTGCCAGCAGGCGAGCGACTGCGCTCCGGGCTCCACCTGCCGGCTGCGGAAATGGACGAACACGACGCCCAACAAGGACGTGCAGGTCTGTTCGCCCTAGCAGTGGCACTGGGATAGAAAACGCATTCCGACGTCGGAATGAGGCGCCACCGGGCCGGGAAACCCGGCTCAGAAGGTCATGACACCAGCGTCGGCCGCCCCATCGGAGGGGCGCCAAGGCGGTCCATCACGAACCGCTCGATTCGCAGGCAGATCAGCTCGGGCTGCTCGATGAGCGCCGCGTGGGAGCCGCCGCGGATGACGCACAGTTCCGCACCAGGAACCATCGAAGCCATCCGCTCGCTCAAAGCCAGCGGGGTGAACAGATCGCGGTCGGCCCCGAAGATCAGGGTCGGTACGGCGATGCGGGGCAGCACCTCCGTGGCGTCGTGCTCCTGCAGGTCGGTGGCCAGCTGGAAGTAAACGTTCAGGTCGAGCGTCGCGAGGTGCGCCATGTATGGACGCAGCTCTTCGGGCGGGCACAGCTCGGGATGGACGATGCGCAGGAGCCGCGCTGCGGCAATGGCCCCCGGAGCCTCCGCCACGAGCTTCAAGACGCGCTGAGAGACTGAAGGACGCAGCGTGGCGAGGCGCTTCAAGAACTTCAGCACCGTCACCGAATGCGGCGTGTTGAAGAAGGTTTCGACGGTGCGTCCGTAGCCTCCCAGCGTCGGAACCAGCGCCAGCACGCGCTCCGGCGCCTCGCGATAGGTTTCGAGGATCACCTGGGAACCCATCGAATGGCCGGCAAGAACCGCCTTCTCGATCTCCAGGTGGTCCATGAGCGCGAGGAGGTCGGCCGAACAGGTGCGAATGCCGAAGCCGTTCGCGGGCGCCGGGCCGCTCTTGCCGTGGCCGCGGTAGTCCCAGGTGACCACGCGCCACGTGCCCGCGAAAGCGCGCGCGACGTGGCTCCAGAAGACGGTCGAAACCCCGAGGCCGTTGCAGAGCACCAGCGCGGGGCCCGTGCCCTCAACGCCGTAGGCGATCGTCGCGCCGTCCGGGAGACGCAAGACGCCGCTCTTCTTCGCCCCAACGGCCACCTGAGCACTCGCCGCCATAGCCCGCTCCTCGGTCGCGCCCGTCAGCGCTCGGTGATGTTGAACTCGACGCGCCGGTTCGCCGCACGCCCCTTCTCGGTCGCGTTGGACGAAATCGGCTTCGTCTCGCCGTAGCCCTTCGCGACCACGCGGCCCGACGCGACGCCGGCCTGCACGAGGTAGGTGCGAACGGCGTCGGCACGCGACTGTGACAGCTTCAGGTTGAAGTTGTCGGCAGCGAGAGAGTCGGTGTGGCCCTCGATGCGCAGCTTGATCTTCGGGTTGTCCTTGAGCACCTGCGCGACCTGATTCAGCAGCGGGAACGAGTCCTTGAGGATCTGGAACTTGTTGAGCGCGAAGTGCACCTGTTCGCGAATCTCGATCTTCTCGTTGCGCAGCACCACCAGCGTGTACTTGCGCGGGCAGCCCTGCTCCTCGATGACGCCCGGCTCATCGGGGCAGCGGTCGAGATGGTCGGGTACGTTGTCCTCGTCACGATCGCGCGGTGGGCAACCGGCCAGCTCGGGAATGCCGGGCTCGTTCGGGCAGCTGTCCTTCGTGTCCGGAACCTCGTCCTGGTCATTGTCGGGATCGGGGCAGCCGTCCTCGTCCTCGAAGCCGTCCTTGTCCTCGGGGTCCTTCGGGCAGCGGTCTGCGGTGTCGACGATGCCGTCGCCATCCTGATCGAGGATCGGGCAGCCGTTGTTGGCCACCGGTCCGGCGTCGTTCGGGCAGCTGTCGTTGATGTCCTGCACGGTGTCTCGGTCGTTGTCGAGGTCGGGGCAGCCGTCGTCGTCCTCGAAGGCGTCGAGGTCCTCGGCGTTGTTCGGGCACTTGTCGTACGGGTCGTCGATGAGGTCGTTGTCGTTGTCCTTGTCCGGGCAACCGTCCTCGTCCTCGAACTGGTCGACATCCTCCGGGTCGTTCGGGCACTTGTCGTCCGGGTCGGCGAGGCCGTCCTTGTCGCTGTCGCGCTTCTCGACCTTCACGACGAGCGTGGGCTTCTTGATGAGCACCTTCGTCGGGCCGCACTCTTTCGAATCGTCGATGGCCTTGAGAACGGCGGCGTTTGCCAACTCCACATGCTGCTCGGCGCGTCCGGCGTTGCCGTGGGACAGCTCGGCGAGGGCGAAGTCGAAGTTGGCCTCGGCGATGGCGAGGTCGCGCGGAGCGCATCGCTTGGCCCCGGAGGCACGGGCCTTGTCCAGCTGCTTGCGGAGAACGTCGGTCTGCTCACGCACCTGCGGTCCTGCGCAGGCGACGAGCACGACGAGGGGAAGCGAACGAACGATCGGAGAGAGGAAGGTGCGCACCGTCACTGCTCCGGGGTCGGTTCGGGTTCGACCGTCGCAGCGTTGAGCTTCGCCTTGTCGGCCAGCTGCTCGGCCTGTCGCCCGAAGTCGATGGCAGCGCCGTATCGCCCGTAGGCCTCTTCCTCGCGCGCCTTCTCGAGGTAGAGCAGCGCCGCAACGAACTCGTAGGCGCTCTTCTTCTCGGCGTCCGCACGGCGCGCTGCCGCGACGGCGGACTGCGCGCCGACGATCTTGGTCCGGGCGATGAACGCCCCGCAGCCGCTTCCGGTCAGGGCGACCACGGCAACAGCGAGCGCGAAAAGGAGACGACGCTGGGACATGGGACCTCGCCGACAGTTCGTTTCAAGGCGAAAAATGACGGATAACCGCGTGCGCGAGGCCGTGTCAAGGAGCCGCTCGTCACGCCGGACGGCTCACTCGTAGTAGCGCGCGTAGCGCTTGCGAAGCTCGGCCTCCTTGTCTGCCGCAGATCGCTCGGTCTTACGGCCGCCGCGGTCCTCGCTGCCTCCTCTCGGACCGTTTCGGGCCTCGATGGTGCGGGCCACGACGCCGAGCAGCTGCCACAGGCCCGCGGCGACCCCCAGCCAGACCGCCGGCGTGGACCAGACGCCCCTCGGCAGACGTGCGAGGACGAGCAGCCACCCTCCGGCTGCAAGCGAAACCGACGCAACAAGCCGGGTCAGCGGCGCCAGAAGCCCGTCATGCGTGGCCCATGCGGCGATGAGCCCCACGACCGCACCCGACAGCCAGACCACTTCGTCCTGCCCGGGGAAAAAGCCGCCCAGCGCCTTGCCGAGCAACTGCCCGAGCGAGGCGAGAAACAGCGCCGCCCCCAACTTTGGCGCGAGCAAACCGAGCCCCGACGCGACGAGGGCGGCCCAAGGGGCGTAGGACGCGGCCTCGGGTGGCAGCAAGGTTCCCGCGCCGGTCTGGAGCATGGCTGAGCCCATCGCCGCCAGCGCCGCCATGGCCGTCCGCTCCGAACGCCTGGGAAAACAGGCTGCGACCGCACCGAGGAAGGCGAGCACGCTGCCAAGCACCAGAGACCAGGGCGCGAGCAGCTCTGCGAGCGAGGCGGCGCCGGCGAGGTTCGGCTCAATCCACTGGGCGACCGACACGGCGGGGTTCAGCCGCGCCCGACGAAGCTCAGAAAGAGCCCCGCCACGACGACGAACATCAGCGCGCCGGCAGCCAGCGCCGCATGGTCGATGGTGGTGCCACCGGACAGTTTCCGCGCCTCCTCGGGGACGCCCTCGGCCGAAGCGAGCTCTGCCACCCTTCGATAATCGCCGTCGAGCCAGGCCCGTCGGACGGCCGTCGTCTGCTTTTCGTCGCGCACCTGCGTCGCCATGAACTCCCCGATCAAGCCCTCAGCGTATCGGATGTCCGATGCGCACGCCACCGTTCGCGGGGCCATCAAGCCGTGCTCTCGCGCGGCCGCTCGGACCCGCTCCCCTCGTCCGCCTGCCGGACGGTGTCCCGGTGCGGGCCGCCGAAGACGCCATCCAGTTCGGCGTACGCGCGCTCACCGTGCTCCGAAAGATCGGCGCCTTCGAATTCGGCATGCTCGTCGAGACGCAGCGGCATGACACGCCCAATCGCCTTCAAGAGCGCGAACGACGCGAGTCCCGAATAGGCCAGGGTCGCGAGGCAAGCCAAGAGTTGCCATCCCAGCAAGGCGAGGCCGCCGTCGGCGCCGGCCTCATTGACCTGTTTCGTCGCGAGCAACCCGGTCGCAAGGGCTCCGAAGATGCCGCTGACACCGTGGATGCCGAAGACGTCGAGGGCGTCGTCGAGCCCGAGCCGGCGCTTCCAGCGCAGCACGAGAAAGCTCGGCAGAGAGGTCGCGAAGCCGATGCCGAGCGCGGCGAGCGGCGTCACGAAACCGGCCGCCGGTGTCACCGCGACAAGTCCGGCGACGATCCCGGACGCGAGTCCCACGGCGGTGACGTGCCCGTGAAAACGAAGATCGAGAAGCGCCCAGGAGAGGCCGGCGCCGGCGGCCGCCGCAAACGTGGTGGCGAAGGCTCCCGCCGCCAGAGGGCCTGCGGCGAGCGCACTGCCGCCATTGAAGCCCAGCCAACCGAACCAGAGAAGGCCGGTGCCGAGAAGGATGAACGGCACCTGATGCGGGACGAAGGCCGTTCGCGGAAACCCCCGGCGCGGGCCGACAAGACGCGCTGCCACGAGCGCAGCAGCTGCAGCGTTGATGTGCACCACCGTGCCACCCGCGAAGTCGAGGACCCCCAGCCCGCGCAGCCATCCGCCGGGCGCCCAGGCCCAGTGCGCGACCGGCGCGTAGACGAGGAGGCTCCAGAGCACGGAGAAAAGGACATAGGGAACGAACCGCATCCGCTCGGCCACCGCGCCCGAGATCAGCGCCGGCGTGATGATGGCGAACATGCCCTGATACAGAGCAAAAGCGAGGTGAGGAACCGTCGCCGCGTACAGCGCGTTGGGCTCGGCGCCGACGCCCCGCCAGCCCGCGAACGAGACGCCGCCGACGATGCCATCGAGCGGGCCGGGGCCAGACGAAAAGGCGATCGAGTATCCGAGGAGCAGCCAGGCGGCACCGACCGCAGCCATCGACGCGAACGACATGGCGATGGTGTTGAGCACGTTCTTGCGGCGCACGAAACCGCCGTAGAAGAACGCAAGGCCCGGCGACATGAGCAGGACCAGAGCCGTCGACGTCAGGAGGAACGCGGTGTCGCCCGGATCGATGTGTGCCATCGGCACCTCCGGGGCCGCCGCCCGTGCAACCGTGGTGCCTTCGGCCGGTCGCGGGCCCGAAGCCCACGGGAACAAGGCCCGGGACGATCGGAGCGAGACAACGCCGCCCTGGCGATGCCCCTGAACGGGGCTGTTCGGCCTCAGGTTGGTGCACCATCGACCGACACTCGCGGTGCTACAGTCGCAGACCCATGCGGGCATCGGCGGGGGGGGAATCAGCACGGACGCGCGCGCTTCGCTTCGCTGCGGTGACTGCAGTAGCGTTCCTCGTTCCGTTCGTGTTCGCCGGTCGGCCGTTCATTCACAGCGACACGCTCCTCGATTTCCTGGCCGCCCGTGAACTCTCCGAAAACGGGCGCTGGCTCGGCGTCGGCACCGTGATCAGCGAGGGCGCGACGCGGGACCTGCTCAGCGGCATTCCCCAAGGCACATTGCCACCGAACCTGATCGGTCTGCTGCTTGCTCTTGGACTGCCCATCTCGATGGTGTGGAACGTGACGCTCGCGGCACAGGCGCTTTCCGCCGGCCTCGTCGTCGAACTCGCCGCACGCCGCGTGGGAGGGCTGGGCCTTCTGGCGCTGGCACCTTGGGCGGTTCTCGGCCTTCGGGAGACCTTCCCGCCGGTGCTCTGGTCTTCGTCCTATCTCGCCCTGCCTGTGGCCGCTTTCTGGTGGTTCTTGTGCACGGCGCTCGAGCGTGAAGGGAGACTGCCCCTTCTTCTCGCTGGCGCGGTCATGGCCTTCGCAACGGGCCTCCACATCGTGGCGTTCGTGCTGCTGCCGTTGTGGCTGGCGGCCGTCCCGATGGTGGAGCGCCGACCCGCGCGGATGGTCGCGCTGGCGCTCGCGGGCGCTGCGATGCCGGCGCTTCTCATGGTGATCGTGGCGCCTGCCAACGCCCGTTCGATCGGGGCGCGGCTGATCGCGCCGGTGCCTCTCGCGCTGGGCCTCGTGGCCCTTCTGGCGCTTCTGGCCTGGAGCCGTCTCTCCATCCTGCGCACCTCGAGCGCGATGGCCCAAGCCACGCTGCTCGCGGGGACGGCACTCGGCCTCTTCGTCCTCGGCGCGATCGTGACGGGGCGCACCCTTCAACTGCGGTACCTCGCGCCCATCGTTCCGGCGATCGCGAGCCTCGTGGTCTGGCACGCCAGACAGCAGGTGGACCTCTTCGCCGACTCTTTCGGAAAGCCCCTGAGTGGGTCGGTGAGAACGCTGCTGGTCTGGTTGCTCGTCGTCGCACCCGCGCTGGCACTCGCAGGGCAGGACGACATGTTCTCGCCGGACAGCCGCTGGCGCCCCCCCGAAGGGAGTTTCGAGGACGAGGAGGTGATGACGATAGGCCGTCACTTCGCGGCGCAGGGTCGCACGCATCGCGACCTGTCGATGCATCTGTGGGGACCGCAACGGACGGTGCTGATGCCCGCGCTCCACACCGTTGAGTTGGCCCAGCGACCGGATCCCCCCGCAGAGGCGCCCGACGTGCTGCTGGTCACGGTGCGGAAGGAGGCGTTGCCCGCCCCGGTCCCGTCCGGTTGGACGACACTGCCGGCATCCGACGGCAAGACCTTCGTGATCCGCGCGGCACAGGGGCGCCTGCGCCACGACCGGATCTCCGGCTGCTGGAATCCCGGCGACCAGATCTCGGGGCCCGACCTGCTCCCCACCGCCGCCTGTCTGTCCCTCAACGAACCGCCTCCCAGCGACGAACTCCAGCTGAACTTCGGTCTGCGCGCGTCGGGCTACGGATGGAAACTTCGCACCAACTACATGCACTTCATCGGCGCCCACGGGATGACGAGGCGGGTCCGGGAGACCTACATCATTCCGTTTGCTTCAGCCTCGCCGCAGGAACCGTTGCACCACATCGATCTCGCCGGATGCGCGCTCGAAAACGGCTGGCGACTGGCCCTGCGGAGCCGCGGACGAACCGTGGAGGTCGCCCAAACCGGCGAGGCAACGCTGCCTGCTGAAGAGGGCGATCTCCTCGTCTTTCGCGACGTGGATCTGGCCGCCAGGATGGACACGAGGTTCCCAGGTGTCATGGAGACCTTCGAGGAGGAGACCACGCTGCGACTGTTGCTCCGGACGAGCGCCTGCACGGAAGACTGACACGCCGACCGCGCTGGTCTCGCCTCCATCGGTCGGATAAGGTTTTGTGCGTGTCGCACTCCGAGCCGATTGCAGGCCTGCCCCCGCGCCCGCTGCGCGTCGGCGCGATCATCCCGGCGAGCAACGAGGCGGCCAACATTGGCCTGCTCCTCGATCGACTCTCGGGCGAACCGCTGGACGGCGTCGCCGCCTGGGCCGAGTTCATCGTGGTCGCGAGCGGCTGCACCGATGCGACCATCTCGATCGTTCGGGAACGGCAGGCCTCCGACCCGCGCGTTCGGCTCGTCGTTGAGGAGGAACGGACCGGCAAGGCCTCCGCGCTCAACCTCGCCTTCGGGCAGCGTGAGGCCGGCCTTGACCTAGTCACCATCGTGAGCGCCGACGTGCTGCCCAAGCCCGGCGCGGTCCGTCGCATCTTCGAAGTGATGCGCGACGAACCCGACGTCGGCATGGCAGGAGGGCGCCCGACGCCGACGGGCACGAACGGTTCGTTTGTCGGCGGAATGGTGCGCTTCCTCTGGACCCTTCACGACGCGCGCTCGCTCGAGAGCCCGAAGCTGGGCGAGCTCGTCGTCCTCCGGGACGCCCTCGCGAGGCAACTGCCGCCCAACTGCTCGGCAGACGAAGCGCACCTCGAAGCCACGGTCGTCGCCCAAGGGCTGCGGCTGCGCTACGTCCGCGAGTCATTGCTGCTCAACAGCGGCCCGAACACGCTCCGTGACTACGTGCATCACCGGCGCCGCATCGCGGAGGGACACCACACGGTCCGCAGGAGTGAGGGCTACGCCGTCTCGACGCTCGCCTGGCTCCCGGTGGTTCGACTCGCACTCCGCCAGTTGTGGCGCGCACCGCTCAGGGAAAAGCCATCGGGCCTCGGCGCCATCGCCATCGAGCTTGTGGCCAGATCCCTCGGGTTGTTCGATGCGCTGCGGGGACGTCCGCACAGGGTCTGGCGCATGTTCGACTCCGCCCGTGCGCCCGCCGCGCACCCGCTCGAGGCCTCGCTTCCGTGAGTGCCGCCTCTCTGCCGCTCCGGACGCTTCGCCTCGCCGCCTATCCGCTCTCGCGCGCCGCCGGCACGCCGCCACCGCTGCCGCTCAACCTCACCGTCAGCGTCACCTACGCCTGCCCGTCGCGATGCCGCACCTGCGACGTCTGGAAGCGGCGCACGTCGGATCTGACGCTGGACGAATACGCGCGGATCTTCGACTCGCTCGACGGCGCCCCCGCGTGGGTCACGCTCAGCGGGGGCGATCAGTTCCTTCGCAAAGATCTCCCCGAGATTGTCCGGCTCGTCCGCGAACGCCTGCGGCCCTCGGTCATCAACCTGCCGATGAGCGGGGTCCTGACGAAACGTGTCGAAGAGCTCCTGCCGCGCGTCTTCCACGAAAGTCGCGGCAGCAAGCTCGTCCTGAACCTTTCGCTCGATGACGTCGGCGAGAAGCACGACCTGATTCGAGGCTACGAGGGCAACTACGAGAAGCTGATGCGCGCCTACCGCCTCGCGCGCGATCTGCAACGAGACAACGCCCACGTTTCCATCGGGCTGCACACGGTGATCTCGCGGTTCAACCACGAGCGGCTGCCGGCCATCGCCGAGGAGGTCGATCGGCTCGCCCCCGACGCCTGGCTCAGCGAGGTGGCGGAGGAGCGCGCCGAACTGGGAACGATGGGAAAGGAGATCGCGCCGACGCCTTCCGAATACCGCTCGGCTTCACGCTTCCTCATCGCCCGGCTCGATCGACGGAAGAGCCGGCACCCCGTGGGGCGACTCGTCGAATCGCTGCGCCGCGAGTACTACGACCTCGCGGCGCGAACCCTCGAGGAACGTCGTCAGGTCATTCCCTGTTACGCCGGCTGGGCCTCGGCCCACCTCGCGCCCGACGGCGACGTCTGGGGCTGCTGCACGCGCGCGGAACCGATGGGGAACGTGCGCGAGCACGGTTACGACTTCGGCACGGTCTGGCGCTCGCCCCGTGCGCGCGCGTTCCGGGCGAGCGTCAAGGCGGGCGTCTGCGCCTGTCCCCTCGCAAACGCGGCCTACACCAACATGCTGCTGTCACCGCCCAGCCTCGCGCGCGTGCTGCGGCACTTCGGCACGACCTAGGCATCGGGAGGCACCCGTGAAGATCCTCGTCGTCGGAAACGGTGGGCGAGAACACGCCCTCGTGCTTCGCCTCGCCCACGAGGGGCACGAAATCATCGCCACCCCGGGAAATCCCGGCATCTCACGTGCTGCCCGACTCTGCGACGCGCGAATCGACGACCTCGATCGGCTCGTCCAGATCGCCATCGCAGAACGGCCCGACCTCGTCGTCGTCGGGCCGGAAGCGCCGCTCGCCTCGGGACTCGCCGACCGGCTAAAAGACCTGCAAATCGCGGTCTTCGGTCCATGCCGCGACGCAGCGCGCCTCGAGTCCTCCAAGGCCTTCGCGAAGGCGGTGATGACTCGGGCCGCCGTCCCCACCGCAGACTTCGTCACGGCATCCTCCGAGCGCGAGGCCGATGAGGCGATCGCACTTTTTTCAGGCCGCTGCGCGGTGAAGGCGGACGGGCTCGCGGCCGGCAAGGGCGTCGTCGTCTGCATCACCGTCGACGAGGCTCGAGCCGCGGCGCGCGCCTTGCTTCCGTCCGGGTCGGTCATCGTCGAAGAGCGGCTCGAAGGCCCCGAGGTGTCGGTCATCGCCATCACCGATGGCGAGCGCCTCGTCCTTCTGCCGTCCGCGCGCGACCACAAGCGGCTCGGAGAGGGCGACACCGGCCCCAACACCGGCGGGATGGGCGCGGTCTGCCCCGTCCCGCTCCCGACCGAGACCCTCGCATTCGTGCGCGATCAGGTGATGCATCCGGTACTCCGCGTGCTTCGCGATGCGGGAACCCCGTTTCGTGGCGCGCTCTATGCCGGGCTGATGCTGACGCCGGGCGGTCCGCGCGTGCTCGAGTTCAACGCCCGCTTCGGCGACCCGGAGACACAGGCCATTCTCGCGGCGCTGCCCGACGATTTTTCGCTGGCGAGGGAGCTGCTTGCGGCGGCCTCCGGACGAGTGAAGGAGGGCGTGGTCGAAGCGGCGCGCGCCGCCTGCGCCGTGGTCATTGCGTCCGAGGGCTATCCCGCAGCGCCCGTCACCGGAAAGCCGATCGAAGGAGTCGCCGAGGCCGAGAGGGACGGCGCCAGGGTCCTCCA
>JACCDP010981097.1_pt1 | contig 12048 bp, 8 predicted proteins | sample 7445841 | NCBI WGS metagenome assembly JACCDP01 (sample SAMN15323441, study PRJNA562643) | freshwater metagenome | isolation source: river surface water | place: USA:Blue River Watershed | collected 2017-08-17
AGTCGCTTTCTTTTTCAGTTTTGATCTCAGTTACCAACGTTTCCGCATTGACGTCAAGTTTGGCCATTTCCTTGTACTTTATCAACTCCATCTTGGCTGATAAATTCTCTTTATCCAAAATTCGCGTTATGACTTCCAATTTTTCCTTGGAATCAATCATTGAATAAAGAATTTCTTGGTTTAACTTTTTGGAATCGGTAATTTTTGGAATTTCCACTGATTCACTAAATTCCTTTGCGGATCCTGCAACTTTTATCTGAAATTTATACGTTCCGGCTTTAGGCACTGAAACTAAATATTTTCCCTCTTCATCGGAATAAAAAGGACCGAATTGCTCTTTGGAAATCTCATTAACAATGTTGATTTGTACACTTTTATTGAGTTCATCTATTTCATCCGTTAATTTACCCGAGATGAAAGTTAGTTCTATTGGTTTGTCTGATAGCTCAATATAAAAAACCTCAACTTTTCCAAGGTGACCATTTCGGTTTGAAGCAAAATAAGCATTATTAGTTTTTAGATCAGGAATTAAAAACAAATCATCATTTGGTGATGAGAAGGGGAAATTAAGATTTTCACGATTTGAAGCTGTATTCGTTGTTAAATCAAAATCAACCTTAAAAATATCATAACCGCCCATTGAATTATGTCCCGTAGAAGAAAAATATAAAACACCCTTCTCTTCATCAAAAAAGGGAAAGTCTTCATCCGCGTTTGAATTAACTTCAGGACCTAAACGAATTGGATCGGACCAACCTGTTTCACCACTTTTCTTTTGAATGTATATGTCCTTCCCTGATTCCACATTTGTCCCATAGGAAGCAAATAAACGATAATTTATTTTTTTATAGGTCGCAGGTCTTGGTATATGATTCTGTTTTGAATTTTGTTTTTTAAAAACACTTTCTTCTTTGTAAAAACTATAAATCACATTTGTAAACGAGTAATTCTGAAAAAAATCAGCTCTATTGGCTTCAAACCTTTTAATTGTTTTAAAAGTACCTGGAGCTTTAATGAATTGCAAAGCATTTTTGCAATGGTTTATTTCAATATCCGCTCCTAAATCCAAATCTTTTTTAGTCAGTAAACTTTTATATTTTTCAAAAGACTTTATCGCTTTTTGAAAGTCATAATTATTCTGATAGATTTTGCCTCTGTAGAAGTAACTCTCTTTTGGCGGATCGTACATATTGAGAATTAAATCGTAAAATTTTGTCGCCTTGTTGATGTCATCCGTGTGGTAAAGACAAGTAGCATATTTGAAGTTAAAATCAATACTTTTTGGGTCCTTTGATAACAGTTGTCGATAATCGTTTATTGCTACGTTATAATTACCTAATTGAAATTCGCTATTCGCTTTTTTTATCAATAAGGCGTCGTTCTGAGCTTCAACTGCAATTGTTTGAAACACAGCAAAAAGAAGGAACATTAAAAATCCTTTTTTTGTCCTAATCAAATTTTTAGAATTTAGTACTTTTCTATTCTACAAATATTACGCCTTCTTCTTCAAAAGGTTCATTTTATTCTCCTCACCTTTTAGAAGTCTGGAAATATTTTTTCGGTGAGCCATAATGACTAAGGACGAGAGAACAATAGTGAAGATGATCATGATTCGTGTATCATCACCAACTATATAATAACTTACAATCGGGAACATGAGAGATGCGCAAATTGCGCCAAGCGAAACAAATCGAGATGTTAGAAAAACGAATAAAAAAATAAGAAGACAAATTCCTGCTGCCATCGGATTTATTCCAATTACAATTCCTAAGGATGTTGCAACACCTTTCCCTCCTCTAAAATCTGCAAAAATTGGAAAAACATGGCCAAAAACTGCAGCAAATGCAGTTGTTAGTTGAAGAATTAACTGTTCATCCTTATAACCAATGAAAAACGCTCCAAAAAAAAGAGGCAGAGATGACGCAATCGTTCCTTTAAGAACATCAATAAACAAAACAATCCAACCCAACTTTTTACCAAACACACGAAAAGTGTTCGTAGCACCCGCATTTTTACTTCCATGTTCACGAATATCGATTCCATGCACTCTTTTACCAAGCCAAATGGCAGTTGGAATGGAACCAATCAAATAACCTAAAAGTGTTAAACCAATTAGCAGCATTGTCTACCTGTATAAGAAGTAACCATTAAATTTTGCCAATAAATTTAATGCATTGGCATCGTCTATCAAATCAAATTTAAAATTTTTAGCCTTTCTTTTGTCAGCTTTAATGTCAGTAATGGTTTTTTTGAAGCTTTCGTCATTTGAGTAAAAACCTAAATCCCCGTCTTTTTTGTCTATACTATAGTACATAAAATATTTCTTTTCAGAAGGTGTTGAAAAATTCCAATAAAAACTTTGACCAGACTCATCCGAATACGATTGATTAAAAAACATTTGAAGATCGACCATTTTAAGAACTGGGGAACCGTTTACACTAACCAAACCAACTTGCTTTTGCCTTGATATCAATCCTTTTTCCACTTTTCTACCTCCCCCTTTAGAAGTTCCATACGACTCTAATTGAAGACCAGCCAAAACAAAAGTTTGATCTAATCCATCAGGCATTTTCTTCAACTTATCTTCATCGTAATCTTTGAAAACATCCTCCGCTTTGTCAATTCCAATCCATCGAGCAAAATTAAATTGCAACCCGTAGCTTGGTTTCTTTAAATCAAGTTCAGGAAATTCCTCTATTACTTTCAACTTGTTACCTAAACTCTCAATTACATCTTTGGAAACTGGCATTGAAACCCGAGCATTCATAGATATATTGGTTTTTTGATCCTCCGTGTTATACTCTACCTTTCCATAACCATCTATTTTTACTTCTCCGTAGTTTACTCCAAGATTGATATCACCAAATCCCGTTAAAAAACATGTTCCTAAGTGAAGTGTCAGCAAATTCGATAAAGAATCCTTTTTATTAAGACGATCTTTTGAACCGATTTGAAATTCATTGGCTCGTTCATTAAACTGAATGTATCCATTTGCAGAGAATAAATACGGATCGATAGTACCTTCCTGTTTAGACAAAAAGGTTGGATAAATCCTCAAACTATCCATTTTCGGAGTATCACGCCAGAGAAAGCCAACAGCTAATCGCTCATTTTTCGCATTAACTACTTTTTCTGCAATTGGAATTTGAACATTTTTTGCTTCAACCATATCTGTGAACTTCATCCATGAACGATCATATTTACATGAATGATTTAACCGCATTGAGCCATCCAACGAAAGCGCTTTGCTATTCGAATAAATATCAATTTTCCCATAATAATCGAACTCTTTACTTAATTTAAAATTATCCTTCTCCAAAATTTCCCCTTTGGCTACTGTCAAGGTTTTTTCACCTTTTATTGACTTCATTGGAATAATGGTAACATTGTTTTCTCTGTCTCGGTATGGAAACTCACACACCCCTTCGAATTTATTTCCACTAATAATTTGAATATTCGCATGTATGAATCGATGAAAGGTATCGACATCATTCGCTACAATTTGTGCATTTTTTAATGGGTCAATTGCCGCTCCTTTGCGAACCACTATTAATCCACTATCTGGAAAAATTTTAGCATCACCAACCTCAACAAAATCTACCTTACTGCAAAATATTGCCTGCTCCTTTAAATCATATTTGGCACTAAGGGATTTAAAACGCAAGGACTCTTGTTGTTTGTTTAATGAGAAGAAATTTTCTTTTACCAGTCCAGCACTGCTTTCAAAACTCGTTTCGCCTGTTTTATCTTTTTCGAAATCGATTGATTCACCGTCCATAAACCAAGTAAATCGATCCATTTGGCAATAGAATTCATTGGGAGGAAATTTGATTCGTTTTGTTCCACTAGAAGTGAAATCACCTTTTCGTTCCTTAAACGAAACAAAAGCTTTCAAACTGTCTGACTGAATAGAAAGGGGATTTTCACCTTGTTTGCTAAATCGATTCCGAAGAAAGAATGAACTAGAAGGAGAATCAAATTCCAAATCAGTGAAATTGAAAAGTTCTGATTTTAAAGTAGCATCATTTAATTCTAAAGTACCACGACCAGTAGTCCCTGCTTTTTTAATACGAATCTCACCAATCATAAATGCCTGTTCTTCAAAAACTTCCAATGGAGTTTCACGATAAGAAGAAACTTTCATTAATTCGTTTTTAGGTTGATAGCAAATGTATGCTTGCTCGGACTTGATCTCAGGGAATTTGACTCCAACAGCGATTTGTTTATTGTAAAACTTAGCTAAGCCAATTGTTGAGTCAGGTAAAAAAGTAAGTTTGTTTGAAACAGAATTAGAATGAATAAAATCGATGCTTCCTGAACCTTGAAGTCCATTTCCAGATAAGATTATTTTGTTTTTGTATTTTGTATCGGTTCCATAAAACGAATATCCTATCTCGGGAGCCATTGTACTAAAACCAAAAGAATAATCGTTCATTATTTTAAGGTTTTCAGTTAATTCAGGAAATATTCCTCCAGAAACCAGTTTCCCAGAAAGTTGAAAACTTTTTTCATTGAAATTGTCCAAACTATCTATTTCAAAAGGCTTTAGAGCATAGAAAAACCTAAGACTGTCATAAGCGCCATTAACTATTTCCTTAAGGTTGTAAAAGACAAATGTTTCCTCAATTGACTTTAAAAGTGGGAAACGTCCATTATTTCCTGTTCTTCCCGATCGATTCTCTGGATTATCAATTAATAGTTCACCTTTAAAATTACTGATGGAGTTCATCATGGCGATTGTTTCACCAGGAGAAGCGTCTTGCGGACTCAACGGATTTACCCTAAAAAAAGCATAATCTGAGGAAGGGATATTAATTTTAAATGATTGATAATCAAATTTAGATAGAGGCGTGTGAATTTCCATTTTTCCTGATACCAACCATCCACAAAATCGTAAATCACGATTTTTCTCCATTACAATAAATGAAGAATCTAGAAAAACCTCCGTTTTCTGCGCAGACGAAAGCAAAACAGACTCAACTTCATTAAATCGGATATTCAGCTTATTCAAATCAATAGCCGCATATGCGACTTGACGGGATCTTCTGCTTGTTAAAACTTCATTGTAGGCAATCAGATCCTGATCCGTATTATCGATTGCGTTTTTAATAGGTCTAAAGTCACAAATGATTCTAAGTTGATCAAAATCTCCTTCACCTGAATTGGCTTTGTTGAAATGAATAAGTTTATCCTCAACAATTATCATTTTAGTTTGATCGTTGTATTGAATGAAACCATCTCCAGCCAATTCAACAGCAAGCATCTCAGCTTTTTCTGCAACTTGCCCCAAGGCATTGGCAAAATCTGTTAATTTCATTCGCTTTTTACCCGTTTCTTTGACCTTTTTCGAAATAAGTGCAAACGGATGCGAATTACCCATTCCCTTGTATTTTTGGAATAGGGTCCTGTCAAAAAAATCAATGGATTCAATTCGAGCTACACGTTGTTCAATTGCTGTTCCCTCCTCGTAGGTAAAATATGGAATTGCGCTGTTTATCCTCCATTTTATGGTAGGTGCATGAATGTAAATTTTAAAATAGGAATCGTAATAGGGTAAAAATTGATTGTTGTCCTGTTTAGCTGAAACAACAAGTTCCTTCTTAATTAGATCTATATTTGTATAAGATTCGGTTTGTATTAAAGAATCTCCATTTGGATACATTAACTTCATTCTTGAATCCCGAGCGATTACCTTTTGCGGATTCATTTCAAAATTCAATGCAGAAATCTCAAAAATTGCTTTTCCATTGAATTTCAAAAGGATTTTTGCTGGTTTTTCTTCCGTTCCTTGACCAATAAACTTTTCTCCTTGCAGCGTAAAACCACCGTCATAATCCATATTTTCATTGAGTTCAGGAATTTTTAGCCTTTTCTCAAATGAATTAAATTGTGGAGAACGCTCCCCTTCGCTCAATTCTAAAATAGTTTTATCATAGAGTTTTCCTAAAATTGGCGTTGTAAAATAAGGCGTTGTAAGTTCAACCGTGTCAACTTTCAATTGTGCTGAATTCATTTCGAATCGATAGGATCTGAGATTTGCAAATGTCTTAGTTTTGTCAAATCTCACTTTTTCCCATGTAAGCATTCCTTTGGATCCTTCCCACTTATTTTTGAAAACATCGTAAACGCCAGAGGTATTGTAAACAATTATACTATCGACAACTTCGCTTCGTCGAATAACCCTACAAGACAAATTACCATTTTCACAGTTAATCGTTAACTTTTTATCCGTATTCCACGATAAATTTCCTTTTTCAAAAGACCATAAGAATTCACCCTGATTGCTCAATGCGCTGTATTTAAACAATGAGTTGGAAAATTCGAGAAAAATAGTGAGCTGTTCTTCCTTATCCAAATAAGATTTGGCAATGCTATTCCATTCTGAATTGAAACCAGATGAAAATTTGCCCTCAGATTGATATACCCAACATTGCATGAATTGAAAGAGTTGTGGATATATTGGAACTCTTTTGTTAGAAAAGAAATTACAAGCTTCAACCATTTTGGAAAAATGACTATCTGTGAATTTTGGAGATTTCAAAAATCTTGGTAATTCCTTTTTTGCAAATTCCTGTGCATCAGCATCTTCCAAAATTTTCTGCCATTCCTTTGCGAATTTTTCACGTTCATTCGAAAACTGCTGTGAAAACGAATAAAAAGAAAAACATAAAAAACTTAAAAAAAATACTTTTCTCATAAATTAAAGTTTAGTAAAGTGAAGCATCGACCAACCTTCTCGGTCAGCTGAATTCACAAATTCAAATCCATTTTGAACTGCGCAATCCTTAATTTCATCGCCATCACTAACGAAAAAACCACTCAATAAAAGTTCACCATTAGAACGAATTAACTTAGAATAAAAGGGAATTTGGCGTTTCAAAACGTTTTTATTGATATTCGCCAAAATAACGTCATATTCCCCTTTAACCATTTCAATATCACCTAGCAAACTCGTAATTTTAGAACACTCATTCTTTATCGCGTTCTCATTACAATTTTCAACAGACCAGGGCTCTATGTCAAATGCTTCGATGTCCTTGGCTCCCAATTTTTCAGCAAGTATAGCCAATACCCCGGTTCCGGAGCCCATATCTAGGATGACCTTACTTTTAAGATCCAAGTCGAACATTTTTTTACACATCAAATAGGTTGTTTGATGATGCCCGGTCCCGAAGGACATTTTGGGTTCAATAATAATTGATTGACCAGTGAAATCTGTCTTTTCGTGAAAAGGAGCCAATATTCGAAGTTTATCTTCAATAATTACAGGCTCGAATTGTGATTCCCAAACAGCGTTCCAATTTTGTTGGGGGATTTTATTCAACTCAAAAGAAAATTCAAGTTCCTTGTTCAACCGAAGTTCGGCGATCAAACTTTCAAATTTGTCATTATTAAAATTGTATTCTGAAACATAAGCTTTCAAAATTGGGTTATCTTCCTGAAAACTTTCAAAATCTAATTCTGACAAATAGGCCACAAAAACCTCATTCCATGGAGTGAATTGAGCTAATTTAAATTCAATTTCAATGTAATTCATACAATGCCCGAAAAATTTCCTTGAATGACTCATTCTTTAATGAGGCTCCTCCAATTAATCCACCATCCACATTTTCACATGAGAACAACTCTTTGGCATTCTTTTCGTTACAACTACCGCCGTAAAGAATTGAAAGTAATTCTGAAACCTCATCTCCTATTTCTTCCTTGACGCTTCGCCTAATGCTGGCATGCATATCATCCGCTTGTTCGCATGATGCAGTCAAACCTGTTCCGATTGCCCATATTGGCTCATACGCGATAGCTATTTGATTCCAATTTTTCGAAGGAACATGATATAATGAATCCTTAAGTTGTTGAACAACGAATTTTACATGTTCATTCTTCTGACGAACAACCAAAGGCTCACCACAACAAAATATGATGTTAAAACCTTTGGAAATAGCAGCATCTACTTTCTTTTTTAAAAGTTCATCTGTTTCATTGAATAACTGTCTGCGCTCAGAATGACCAATTAAAACATGCTTAATACCACAACTTTCAAGTTGAGTCAATGAAATCTCTCCTGTATAAGCTCCAGAATTTTCATAATAAAAATTTTGAGCTCCTACATCAACAGACCCCTCTAATGCCAATTCACTCAAATATAGATATGGCGCGTAAATCTGTATATTTTGATTTTTAGCGTATTGGGAAATTTGTTTAATCAATTCAATTGCCTCTTTGTGAAGCAAATTCATTTTCCAATTAGCGGCAAGTATCTTTTTTCGCATTCACTAATGTAATGCTTTTTTAATTGCAAGAAACCCTTATTGAACGATTTTTTTGAACTCTTCTTTATTGAATTTGTCCTTGTCAATACCACTGTAGAACTTCTGTACATTTCCGTTCCATAAATAAACGACACCAGGTGTCTCGCGTCCGTTTCCTATTGTTTGCCAAAACTCGATGATATCCATCACATAATAAGGATAGTCAGCACCAGCAAATTTGAAAAATGCAGGAATCTCTTCTGGCCCTTCATCCATGAAAATTATTTGAATATCAGGAAAATTTGGATTAGCCCGTTTCAATTCCGTTAACTCCTTGGCAGTTGCCATACAATGATCACAGGTTGGAGCGAAGAAGCACAAGACTTTTTTCCCTTCATCTATTTTTGGAAATATTTTTGAAAAACCAGATTTTTTCTTTTTCGGACCCAAAACTTCGGTTGTTTTCGCCTTAGATGTATCTTTTATGATAACTGTAGTTTGCTCTTTTTCATCTGTAAGAGTATCGCTTTCAACCTGAATGTCCTTTTTAGGTTCTTCAATTACTAGTACATTTTTTTTCGATTCAGACTGGAACTTCATTGGAATCATTACGAATAATGTTGCAATGCAAGCCAAAGTCAAAGTACCAACAGTGACCAAACTATTTCTAGATTTTAATACATCATTAAATTTCAAATAAAGAAACACCAATAAACCAATCGAAAGAAGATTTTTAATTAGAGCCTGAAGGGGAGTCATTGGTAACAAACTCCCGAAACAACCACAATTACCCTTATTACCACCCGTTAAAATTTCAATTGACAGGTGCACGCAGAAAAAAGCTAACATTAAAATTGTTGATGGGATAACCACTTTTTTAAGATTGAAAGGCAAAAGAATCAAAAAGCCCAGGGCAAATTCAATTCCAATTAAAAAACGAGAAAGAAAAGCTGAAAATTCACGTCCAAAACCCATCGGGTATAACTGAGTAAATTCAAACTTTGAAATACTAAACAGCATTGATGGATCTGGATATATTTTTGCGAAAGCGGAAACAAGAAAAAGAGCCGCTATTAACACGCGAATCGACCAAGCTAAATAAACCTTCCAAACTTCTGGTTTTGAAGAATTTAAATCAATGATTGTTTGATTATCCATGGATTTTTATTTTGAAAATTAGATAAATTCAAGAATCGAAATTCGCTTTTAACAAAGCATTAACAATCACTGCCAAGATGAATTAAAGCAAAAATCGAATAATTCAGCATATCAAAATAATTCCCTTCAACTCCTTCGCTGGCAAGTGTTTTACCTTTATTATCCTCAATTTGCTTGATTCTTAACACTTTAGTCAAAATTAGATCAGTCAATGAACTCACGCGCATATCTCTCCAAGCTTCACCGTAGTCGTGATTTTTAAGTTGCATTAATTCAAATGCTTCATTTTCAATTTCTTTGTAAAGCTTAAACGCTCTTTCAAAAGATAAATTATCATTGAAATCAGTAGGATTACGCAATTGAATAATTGCCATGATGCAATAATTTACAATCGCTTGAAAGGCATCTTCAAAAGATTCTCCTACTTTGTTTTCACCCGTTTCCTGTATTGTTCGAATGCGTTGTGCCTTAATGAAAATTTGATCAGTTAATGAACTTGGTCTTAGAATGCGCCAAGAAGTACCGTAATCAATTGTCTTTTTTTCAAAAATCGCTCGGCAACTATTCATTACATTTGCGTACTGAGAATATGTTTTACTCATAATTTCGATTCATGACAAATTTACACGATTTAAATCAAAATAAGTCAATACTAATAAAAGGAAAATTGATTGACTTGAGTCAACCCAAAATTATGGGTGTTTTAAATATAACTCCTGATTCGTTTTTTAAAGATAGTAGAATTCAAAACATAGACGATTTGCTTTTGCGAGCAAAAAATATGATTGAAAATGGAGCTGACATACTCGACCTGGGCGCTATTTCCACAAGACCCGGAGCTTCCAATATAGAAGTAACTGAGGAACTCACTCGAATCGAAGTCCCACTGAAAATCCTTAGAAAAGAATTTCCAGAAATCATTCTTTCCCTCGACACGTTTAATGCTCAAACGGCCCGCATGGGACTAGAAAACGGAATCGATATGATAAATGATGTTTCAGGAGGACAAATTGACGATCAATTATTTAATACTGTAGCCGAATTCAAAGCACCCTATATTTTAACACATGGTTTCGGAATGGCAGATTCAAAAACTATTGAAGTCTCGAAAGAAAACATTTTGCAAGAACTTATAAATTATTTCTCAAAAAAATTAAATGTTTTGTTAGACAAAGGAATTAATGATATAATCATTGATCCCGGGTTTGGTTTTGGAAAAACGATTGAAGATAACTTCGAAATAATTTCAAATCTTGAATCTTTAAAAATACTTGAAAAACCAATTTTAGTAGGAATTTCGAGGAAATCTATGATTTACAAGAAACTTCAAACAACCCCTGAGGATTCGTTAACAGGAACAATCGCATTGAACTCCATTTTAATGCTAAAAGGCGCATCTATTTTCAGAGTTCATGATGTTTTACAAATGAAACAAATTCAGATTTTGTTGCAATCTATTTAATTATTTTTAATGGCATTGCAACTTTTTTCATTACTTTCGTAAAAATTGTTTTGAAAAATCCGTAAGTATGGGTAAACTATTTACTTCAATAATTTTGTTTTTCGCTGCTGGGGTAGCATTTGGCCAAACTCCTACCGCAAACTTTACAATATCGGACAATGCGCTTTGTGAAGGTGAATGCATAAGTATTACAAACGCGTCTTCTTCTAACACACAAAGTTGGTTGTGGACATTTGCAGGTGGAACACCGAGCACATTTTCAGGTCCGAACCCTGGCCCCGTTTGTTTTAATAACCCCGGTTCATTCACTATTACACTAACTGTTCAGAATACATTTGGAACAAACAGTGCAACTCAATCTTTAGTTGTAACTGCAACACCCACAATTTCAGTAACTCTTGCCGATACGTTAAGGGATACCTTGCTTTTCGATCCACCGGGACAGCCATCAGATGACGAAATATATTGGAAAGCAATTGGTGATACAGCAATTTGCATGTTTGACCAAGCTTATTTGTGGGCGCAAGGCTCACCATTAAACGGGTCACTTAAAGTTTACGAAAGCGGAGTTACAGAAGATTCAATAACCTACACAGATTTCATAAGTTCTGCTATTGGCACATTAGATGACCCTAATGCATCGCCTGATACGCTAAATTACAATATTTTAACTGTTTCACCTTTTTACTCTACTTGGTATGTATTTGAATATACGGTCAATGGTTGTAAAACAAGAGATAGCCTTTATGTTGATGTCCCATGCTTCAACGACTCAGTTATTGTTACTTTACCTAACTCATTTTCTCCAAATGGCGATGGTGAAAATGATTATTTCAAAGTATTGACCAACGTTGATATTGATAATGACTTCACGAATAATAAATTAGGGGGAGCTTTCAAAGAAGGTGGAGCCATCGTAGAGGTTGACTTTCGAATTTTCGATCGATATGGTCACATGGTTTTCAGAACAACTAATCCACAAGAGGGTTGGGACGGAACTTGCAAAGGTAAACCAGTGAATCCGGCAACATACACATACATTTTAAGTTATAGACGAATTGACGGTCGCTCCGACGAATTAAAAGGAAACGTAACCTTATTTAGATAGAATATGAAAAGATTAATTACGTTATATTCATTTTTTGCTGTTTCTTCATTGACATTTGGTCAACAAGATAA
>JACCDP010540459.1_pt1 | contig 12046 bp, 15 predicted proteins | sample 7445841 | NCBI WGS metagenome assembly JACCDP01 (sample SAMN15323441, study PRJNA562643) | freshwater metagenome | isolation source: river surface water | place: USA:Blue River Watershed | collected 2017-08-17
AAATCGAAAAAACAGAAGGCGGCTGCCAGAAGAAAAAAAGCGGCGGCGAAAGCAAAGGCTGCCGCGACTGATGACGCGACTGATGACGCGACCGACGAGCCTACAGCAATCCCTGTAACGGAAGATTTGAAATGCGATTTGACAGACCCAACCTCTGAAAGTTGTATTCGTCCTGTAACACAATATCAGTATTCTACTTTAGTAAAAGCGTTGACAAACAAGAAAAAATGGGAAAATGTCCGTAAAGATGTTAAATCAATCGACCCCACTTATAAACCATACGTCTATTTCGATCCTAGATTCCTTCCAGCGCCTGTTCAAACAGCATCTGTAGCCCCTACTACTGCGCCGGCAATGTCGCAAGAAGAATACGAGGACACTCAAGACGAAGCATTATTGGCGTCGATGGAAGAAGAATGAACGCTAGGACATTCTTACCGTTAAGAAGAATGAGCGGCGGACACATCATCGGTCCGGGAATATATGTTGCGTCTACAGTAGGGGCAACATAAATTCCCAAAATAAATCTGTTTTCGGACACAATCCGCGCAAATATATGCGTGCCCGCAATTTAGACGGGCGCGTTTCCTATTTTCTTGGAAACAAATAGAACAATCGACAGTTCCATTTGTTTCAAATGGTTTTATTCTTGATGGAGGAGCATAATCAGGTATATACAATGTAGACAATAACCGTTTGGCAATTGTTTTTTCTACAGTGTCGACTCCATATTTATGTGATATATCTGTAATGACATCTGGAGGTAACGTAGCAACAACGTTTTTCAGCGCATTTACGTTGAGAGGAGTCCTGTAGAAAATATCTGACATTTTAGTTTGATGGGTGGTGGGTGGTTAGCGCATACCATATTCAATTTTTTCGATTGGCGACCGATTTTCTGGATTTGCCTTTTCCTTTGGCGACCGATTTTCTGGATTTGCTTTTATTGCTGATGAGTTTACAGGCACCTATTTTTTGACGACGGATGTTTACTTTCATATTCATTATAGTTTTCAATGATTTTCCGATAAGATGTTCGACCGATGTTATGGATTTTACAGGAAGACTTGGTCCAGATGCTGTTGGGCGTCTAGTTCCAATTCCGCTAGCCTTGAACAGTTTTATAAACCAATAGACTTCATTATCCGTCAATCGAGTTTTACTATTGTCAAATGATCTTGGAGGAATCGATAATTTAGCAGCACCTATAAACCATTCATAATATGATGGGAATTTAGACAAACTATCACCGTCGTTCCTTTTAACATCGTAAATAATGCGCAATATACCGTTTACATACGGTTTCATATTGTATAATGACGAATTCTCATTTATTTTATTTAATAATCTTTTTACGATGTTTTCCAATGACTTATGGCGCAATTCGTCCATTTCGGTAGAATATCCGAAATCCATAATTTCCACTTTTCCTTTTATATCAGCCCCGTAATAATCAGAATTGGGGTCTACTAAGAAATTGCCGAAATGATAATCTGCGTGAGAAAATCCGGTATTATATGCCACATTTAGCACTGCTATGCGCGCCATAGACTCCAATTTATCTATTTCATCTTGCGTTTCTTCTACAGTTGTTTTTGTTGTTTTCGATTCATAAATATATGCGCTCATGTTTACCTTGCTTGAATAATCCATTTTAATGACCCCGAAAGAAATCAGGTGACCGTCATTATGAGCGGATGTCATCATACTTTTCAGATTTGTTAATATAATATAAGTTGGCATATCAGCCGGCATCCGAATCCAATTATCTAAAAAGGAGGGTTCTCTGTAAATAACATAATCGTGACACACCGGACAAATTGGTTCTCCAAACGTATTTCTGGTTTTATGACTTATCTTAATATTTAGGATAGCCTCATTTTTGAAGTTTTCTACAGTATCCATCGACAATTCAAAACTGTCATAATTGTTATTCAATGTATATGATTGATAGCATGTTGGATCAACTATTTTATCGTCCATTAATGTCACTATTTTATACGCGTATCCAGATTGCTCAAATACCAACCCAAATGAACCACTGGACAAAAATCGAATCCTATCTGACATTTATATATTGTAGGAAGATTTATCTACTGGTGGTGTCTACTGTAAAACATAATACGCGTGATATCCCGCCATCGCAATACAAAGTATAAATAACATTTCTCTATACATTCTGTAGGAACCTAAAATTAGCAACGGAACGACAAATAAAACGTGAAACACGCGGACCCACGTAGACATCTCTTTATCAAACAAATGAACCGCTAACGCAATCGCAGCAATCGCCCATAATACATAATTGTTCAAATACAACAACACCGACGCTAAAGCAATATGCGCAATCGAAATAATCTGATGGTTCGTGAGAAACATATATACTGTATAAACAAATTATTAACAGCGACTGACCTAACGGATGAATACGTATACTTACTATACACGTATTCATACTTTATTGGACACTGTGGGAATTGAACCCACGACCTCTTGTATGCGAAACAAGCGTTCTACCAACTGAACTAAATGCCCTCCCTGTAGAGAGAGTAATGAACCCTCTACAATGTTATATCTTGCGATTCCTTTATATTGTTTTTTACGCAATAATTCCTGAAAATTTCAGGAATTGGTTTTTGCGTTCCTTCTTTTTTTTCTGTGTTTCGTATTTCGCGACGACTTCCGCCGATTTTTTAGCGTCTTCTTCTGATATTTCTTCGTCGACAGTGTTCGCCTCATTGATGAACCCTTCAGGGATTATACAATATTTGCTTTCGTCATTCAGTAGGACATCGATTATGAATACAAATATAGAACTGTAGATAAGTGCTAAATAAATGTCGCGAGTTCCCATCCATACAACAGCAAATACAAATAAATGGCGTGACAATACTGACCGAATCCATTTTTCGGTGGATTTACTTAAATTAAAATCGATGAATCTGGAACCGATATTCAACATAATAATGACAACCCCTGTAAAGAACTTGCTGTTATTCAAATGGTGAACATTGGCGTCAATCCATTTAATCAAATCTAATCCGTTTTTAGAAATAGCATTTGTGGGTCCCATATATTATGGATTTAGAAAAGGGCGAAACTTTCTGTGATTGACGCATCATTTGCTTCCGGTTCTTCTTTAGGGATGTCTCCGAAATCGACGATACCTGGAGAAATATCTTTCGACTTTTTGGAATGTAATATGTCTTGGACACTCAATATATCTGCCTTTTTTACAGGCATACCTGATTCGAAACCCTCTTTTTTCTTTTCCGAACTGGCGCAATAAGTGGTGAATGTTTCATTGGTGGAAATCAGTAGACTATTGATGGCGAAAAAGGTGAAAATCATCGCCATTTTCAAATTTTGCGCTACAGCGTAATGGATGATCAATCCCAATAAGACAAGTTTTCCTAAAACAGTGTTCCCGTATTTTTCGACAAATCGGGGGTAAATTACAGTCACCAGGAAAAATATGGCGACAAGAATCCAATCGTACATTTCCTTCATTATAATTATTGTCTACATAAAATGTAAGAGTATTATACATAATGTCATTGGCGTACGCAGCACCGTTTTCTGAAGAAGATAAGCCAGTTCCTAAAAAAAATAAAACTATTCGAAATCGTCCAGCAGTTCCTCCTAAGAAAGTGTCTTATACTTTTTTAGAAGATTCTGACGACGACGATTTAGCCGACTTTGTTCCTCCGCCTCCACCTAAAATTAAACAACCTGTACAAAAAATAGAGGGATTCACATCGACCGCAGCGACACCCGCATCTCTAAATGACGGATATGTAAATCGCCCTAATCCTGGAGAACACGCTAAATTCGAAGAACCAGCGCCTTGGCAACAACCTACATTTTCCACTACAGCGCCATTAAATCTAGCGAATCTAAAATCCACTGTAGCAAATATGGATAATGCTGAATTAGTAAAGAAACTGAACTATATGATTCATTTATTAGAAGAACAAAAAGGTGAACGTGTAAATAATATCACCGAAGAATTAGTATTATACGTGTTTTTAGGCGTATTTGTTATTTTCGTCGTCGACTCATTTGCCCGTACAGGAAAATACACGCGATAAGGCGCCAAAGGCGCCGAAAGCGCCGAAAGCGCCGAAAGCGCCGAAAGCGCCGACGACACCGAAAGCGCCGAAAGCGCCGACGACACCGAAAGCGCCGACGACACCGAAAGCGCAGAAAGCGCCGACCTAAGGTTTCGACCGTATAAGGCGCCAAAGGCGCCTTTGAGCGTCATAACATAATTATATTTCCTACATATAATTATGACTGATTACGTGATTATAGGCGCAGGAATTGCCGGGTTATACGCCGCTTACAAACTGAAAAAGGCGGGTAAAACTTATTGTATTTTAGAATCCGACGACGCTCCAGGTGGACGCGCCAAAATGACAACATTCGCAGGTATTCCAGTAGTATGCGGCGCTGGAATTATCCGAAAAAGCGACCTTCGTCTGCTAGGTCTTATTTCAGAACTGAATAAAAATCAGAAATCGCCAATCGACCTACAGCCATTTACTGTTACTAAATATATTCCTCCAAATGTCACCCCTGTAGATGTCCCTCAAATATTCAAAAGGCTCAAAAGTTTGGCGACCCCCTCCGACGCATTTGCCCCCTTTTCCGAATTCGCCAGAAAACATTTAGGCGACGAACTATACCGAGCATTCGTCGTCAATTGCGGCTACAGCGATTTCGAGGATTCTACTGTAGAAAGCGTATTTGAGGTCTACGGGGTGGAATATCTTCATCAGGGATGGGAGGCATACAGTGTAGATTGGAACCGACTCGTCGCCAGATTGGTGGAAGAAGTGGGTGAACCATTCTACGGTGTGACGGCGGTGAAAATCGACGGCTATGGGGTGACGGCGGTGAAAATCGACGACGGAGTATGGGATTCTACAGGAAAACAGTGGAAATATAGGGAAGGCGTGGTGTGCGCGGTTAGGAAGGACCAACTGATGAAATTCATTCCAGCGGCTCTGAAAAGCGTGTATGCGCCAGTGTATACAATTCCGTTTTTGCGTCTGTATTGTCGATTTTTTACAGGGGATAAAATGATGAAGGAGGCGATTCCTACAATGACTATAGTAGAAGGTCCTCTACAGGAAATAATACCTATAAATCGCGCAAAGGGGATTTATATGATATCTTATTCGGACAGCAAATCTGCGAAAAAGGTCAGTAGACTCACTGTAGCAGAATTAGAGAAGTTGGTGGAGAAGTCATTGAATTTGAAGGGGCTGAAGATTGCTGAGAAGTTGGCGTGTTATTGGGAGGCGGGTATCCACGGGTTTTCAGGTAAATATGACATTAAGCGTATAAGACGTCCTAGTTCGAAAATATATGTGTTGGGCGAAATGGCGTCTGAGAAACAGGGGTGGACGGAGGGAGCAATAGAAAGCGTCGATTTCGAATTGTAGATCGCAGTAAAAATTGAAACCATTCCACCGCGCATAGTCGACCCCAATAAAATATATGGAATATACAGATTCACCTACAATGTTTCACAAACCCCATCACTATGCCAACGGATATTTAGAATTAATCATAGGTCCAATGTTTTCCGGTAAAACCACTTTCTTAGTAGACACCTACCGCAAATGTAAACTATGTAACATTCCAACCGTTGTCATCAACCACTGTAGCGACAATCGCTACTGCGATTCATCTACATTGAGCACTCACGACCTCGACCAAATCCCCTGTGTCAGCGCCAGTCACCTATCCGACGTCGATGTATCCACAGTAGACGTCATTCTGGTAAACGAAGGACAATTCTTCGACGACCTAGTAGACACCGTATATAAATGGATTGCCACACATAAATGCGTCTACGTCGCCGGTCTCGACGGAGATTATCTACAGAAAAAAATAGGCGGTATTCTGGACCTAATCCCTATTTCAGACAAGGTGTCGAAACTCACATCATTATGTGGAATATGTTGTGACGGAACTCCTGGAATATTTTCGAAAAGAATCACTCACGAAACGGAACAAATCGTCATCGGCAGCGATAATTATAAATCCGTTTGCCGCAAATGTTTGTAAATGTAGACCAAATCAGTGATAATCGGTTCTACAGTGTGCCACGGAATCTGATATTTATACTCGGTAGTGTATATAGTCACAAGTTCCCCCGCATTTTCCATATACCCGCCATTATCTAATTCTATTTTTTTTACAGCGCCTCTACATTTATCACTGTAACTCAATTTACGGGTAACAAACCTGTTCAAATCTATTATATTTAATTTCTTCAAATCAAATATAATAGTTTCATTGACTAATCCGCGAACCTCTACTACTTCGCCCCGGCATATAGTAACCCTGTATCTCATTTTATACTCACATACTGTATTGGCGATTTCATATTCAATTTTGTATACAGAGAAAACCATTTTTATAAAAATTGAAATATTTTTGGGGGATTTTACAAATTGTATATAAAACATTGAAAACTCTGAAAATGAAGTGTGGCTATTGTAAAACTGTAGAACATAAAATTGGGGCGTGTAATGCCGGAGAGCATTTATTGGAAGTGTATCCAGAAAACTATGAATCTCTTACCGCAAGGGAATTGAAATGGCTGGTTGCGCGTAAAAAAGGCAAAACATCTGGAAAAAACAAGTCAGATTTATTGAAAATGCTGAAAGAAAGTGAATGCCCTATTTGTATGGAGTCATTGGTTGCTACGGAGAAAACTGTGTGCGGACACTCATTCTGTAAGTCTTGTCTGAACAAACATCTTGAAAAGGACTATAAATGCCCACTTTGTAGAACCGCGTTGAAAGACAACGTAGAGGAGTCGACTGATATCATTGATCGCGTAAGAGGAGCATTACAAATATATATGAGTAACCCGGAGAATATGAGAGACGAAACTGTCATTAGATTATTGACAGAATTTCGTGCGAATCCTTCAAGTGATTTATTGGTCGAGATAATAAATAGATTTGGAATGATTGAAATCGAAAGACTTAGAAATATTACTATTACTATTTAACCCTGTAACTAATCTAATAAATAAGTTGAGAACACCTTTTTGGCAAAGCCCCGGCATTCGCCTTTGGCAAAGCCCCGGCATTCGCCTTTGGCAAAGCCCCGGCATTCGCCTTTGGCAAAGCCTTTGTTCAATATACTTTTTTCTACAGTGGGTTTCTACAGTGTTTTCTACAGTGGTTTATACATTTTTATAAAAAATTGAAATATTTTTGGGGTATTTTACAAATTGTATTAAGTAATTGAAAACTTTGAAAATCTGAAAAATGAAGTGTGGCTATTGTAAAACTGTAGAACATAAAATTGGGGCGTGTAACGCCGGCGAACATTTATTGGAAGTGTATCCAGAGAACTACGAATCCCTTACTGTAAAGGATTTAAAATGGCTGGTGGCTCATAAAAAGGGCAAAACATCCGGAAAAAACAAGTCAGATTTATTGAAAATGCTGAAAGAAAGCGAATGCCCTATTTGTATGGAGTCGTCGTTTTCTACTATGGAGAAAACTGTGTGCGGACACTCATTCTGTAAGTCTTGTCTTAGCAAACATTTTGAAAAAGACCATAGATGTCCACTTTGTAGAACCTCATTAAAAAATAGCCCTGGGATGGTTTCTCTTGGACTGATCGATGATGATGATGATGATGATAACGAAACAACTCTTGAAATGATCAGACTGACCGCAGCACGCGAAAACAGACCACCTAGTGAATTAGAAGCCGCATTCTATGGTATTAAAAACATATTAAGTCATATTAATATTCCAAACGATATGGAAAATAAAACCCAAATTATTCAACAATTAATAAATTATATATTATTAAACCCTCTTATGATGAATGATACAACTGTAATTAAAATATTGCGGGAAATGGCTATAGCGCAAATGTTACATAATTTTATAGAAAATACCCCTGGAAGATCATATTCCCAACTCGAGTTTAATTCTCCAGAAAGACGTTATGAACTAGTAACCGAATTATTGAATCGTTTAGAAGAACTTAAATTAATCGATGCCGAAGAAAATGATAATACTGTAGAACCATTGTATATTGCTACTGTAGAATCAATGTATATTCATAATCTAGAAAATTACCGATTTACATTAACAAACCGTGTAAACCCTCATTTAAACATAATTACTATTTTAACCATGTAATAAAATTTTAACCCTATAACTAATCTAATAAAAAGTTGAGAACACTTGTTCAATATACTTTTTTCTCGAAAATTGAAATATTTTTTATCAAATTACAAATCGCATACATTGAAAACTCTGAAAATGAAGTGTGGATTTTGTAGAACTGTAGGGCATAATATTTCTGCGTGTGAAGAGGGCGCGTATTTATTGGGCGTTACCGAATACGAATCGCTTGCTATAAAAGAATTAAAATGGATTGTGTCGCATAAGGGCTTAGGTGGTTTAAGTGGAAAAGGCAAATCCGAACTCCTTCGGATGTTGGGAACTACTCCATTAGAATGTCCGATATGTATGAAGAACATACGCGCTCATAATAAAATAGAAACGACGTGCGGACACGTGTTTTGTACGGGTTGTTTAACCACACATTTAAATACCAAAGATAATTGTCCGCTATGTAGAGCAGTATTAAAAGAAACCCCGCCGCCTCCTCCTCAACCTTCTCCTGAAGATCGTCGTCGGCAGTATATTTTAGACACAATGGAATACCGACTCATTTCGGTTGAATGTGCTTGTAGAAATAATATTGTTGTCCCGAACAATATGGAATCTAGAGAAGAAATATGTCGCCGAATTGTTACGCATATATACTATTATCCTAATACAATAAACTCGGAAAACGCGATGCGTATATGCGCGGCTATGTGGGAAGTCAAAGGTAAAAATTATCGTAAACGTAAAAGAGGACGCCCTGAAGATATAATTCGTCCACAGGAATTAGTGAATGAATTACTGGAACTAATTGAAGAAGCGGAACGCACTACAACGATGTATGAAGTGTCAACCAGATTTACACCCACTTATGAAAATAACACATTCATTTTAACTAGCATCGAGTATCCTACCGAATATATTAGAACCGAAATATTCTTCTAACTCAACCATAATCCAGTCCATAAATTTTAACCCTGTAACTAATCTAATAAGAAGTTGAGAACGCCTTGTTCAATATACTTTTTTCTACGGTGGATTTTCAAAATAAAATACATTTTTTATTAAAAATTGAAATATTTTTCAGTAATCTAAAAATCGCATATAAAATATTGAATTGAAAAAATGAAGTGTTGTTATTGTAAAACTGTAGGACATAATATTGAGGAGTGTACCTCTGGTGAACATTTGTTGGAGATATATCCAGAAAATTACGAAACTCTTACTACAATGGAACTGAAATGGTTGGTTGCGCATAAAAAAGAAGAAACTTCTGGAAAAAACAAAACCGAATTGTTAGAAATGATGAAAGAAGAAATCGATCAATTTAATAAAAAGATATGGAGACCATTCAGAAAGAATTAATAAACTAAAAAATCAAAAATAATTTAACCTTGTAACTAATCTAATAAGAAGTTGAGAACGCCTTGTTCAATATACTTTTTTCTACGGTGGATTCTCTACGGTGGATTCTCTACGGTGGATTCTCTACGGTGGATTCTCTACGGTGGATTCTCTACGGTGGATTCTCTACGGTGGATTCTCTACGGTATATAAAAAATTGAAATATTTTTTGTTTTATACATTTCTGTAAAAAACAAATGAAGTGTAGTTATTGTGAAACTGTAGGGCATACTATTAGGGCGTGTAACGTCGGTGAGAATCTATTGATCAGCAATGTATCTGATTACAGGGGGCTTACTGTAAAGGAATTGAAATGGCTGGTTGCGAGTAGAAAAGGTAAAATAAGTGGAAAAACAAAAAATGAATTGCTGGAAATGTTGGGAATACAGAATGTAGACCGAATACAAGACCGAATTGTGGAAATCCCTGTAGGGGTAACTACTGTGTCTAATGTGAAGGTCAAATATTTGCGTCCTAAATACGCGAATTTGAAAGAATGGATGGACGATGAGGCGAATGTCTATATTGGGAGGGCGGGTATTGTGTTTATCAACGGAAACCGATTTCCTAAGAAGGCGTCTATTTGGGCGAACCCGTTCAAGACTGGAGTAAACGGAACTCACGAAGAAGTCGTCGAAAAATTTGAAAGACATATTAGGGATAAAATCAGAGAAGACCCTGTAACATATAATTTGGAGGACCTCAGAGGTCGTAATTTAGGATGCTGGTGTGTTGATGCCACGTGTCACGATGTAAATGCGTCGATCGTCTGCCACGGACAAATTTTATTGCGTTTGTTGAATAATATATAATTTATTTCGAGTTTTGTGTATAATCTATAATCTGTAATCTAATCTGTTTTTTACTGCCAAATAAATATATGCCGATACAAATATGAACACATTTCTGATTTTATTTATTTTCACCATTGTTCTTTTAGGGATTATTGCCTACAAGACTACTGTAATAGAACCTTTTATAAGCATCCGGTTTCTATCTCCGGAAGCATTAACTAAAATTCTGGTTTCTAAAGACGACGCCTATTTTTCCAGATTCAATGCCACGGATTGGAAAGTGCGCGGGGTGTATAACTACGACGAATATTGTTCGGTCATATATAAATCGGCGTCTAACTTTACAGAATATGAACAGGGGCGTCTAATATCAGCGGCGGAAAAGGCGGACAAAATCTGTAGAAAGTATTACCCTGTAGAACAATGGAATTTCGGATGTATACGCGGCTACTTGTTCGAAAACGGCTATCCACATACTCGCGGCGACACACTTATTATTCCGGCGCACTATATTGCTGAACTCGACGACGACGCGCTGATGCGACTATGTATACACGAAAAAATACACGTTCTACAACGGAAATATCCTGAAAAAACGGCGGAGATGATTTCGACGGGAGGATTCAGAAAAGTGAGAAAATGCGAGGTGGCGGACGGAATCAGGGCGAATCCAGATACGGACGGATGGATTTATGAGGACTCTACTGGGAAATTACTGGAGGCGAAATATTTGGCGGGGGCGGTTCAATTGAATGACGTGTCTTGCGCGCAGAAAAATGAACACCCGTTCGAATATTTCGCAATAAAAATATCGGATGAATGAATAAAACCACGATAAGCCCTATAGAAAAATATACTATATCAGATGAAACTGCTTTTTACAATAGATGATGTATAAGAAATTATGATAATGTAATATAATGGAGTATACAGTTATGTTTTTGGTTATGATTTTATCAGGACTATTATCTACAATGAATGTGTGGGTGGATAAAGTAGATGACATTCGATTTAGTATAAATGACGCATATATGATATTACTAATGACTGGATGGATGTTTTTGTTTATGGGCGCAATTTACAAACATACAAATGTATTTTTTACAGGTTTAGTATTAGTGGCTGTCAACATCTTGTGTATTAGAACTCAGTTTCTTGTTACAGAAACTCAATACAAATTAGGAATGATACCACATCATTCAATGGCGATTCACATGAGTAAAAAACTACTACAAAAAGAAAATAATATATCCGAATTTGCCAGTAATATAATCAAAACGCAAGAAAATGAAATAAACTTTTTACGTCGTCGTCGGACATCTACTTTTTGAGAACAAACGATTTTCGGTGCCACTGTGTTTGCCCATAGAGTTTTATTCCGGCAATGTGCTGTTTAGACCCGTAGCCTTTATTTGACGCGATTCCGTATTTTTCGTTGAGTTCAGGATATGTGTCGCATAATTCTTCAATATACTTATCTCTAGCCACTTTCGCCAATATAGATGCCGCCGCAATGGACGCATAAGTCGCATCTCCGCTTTTTACACAACAATGCGGTAAATATGCGCCGCCCCCGACAGAATAAGGCTTGAATAAATTGCCGTCTACAAGTAGTAATACCGCTGATTTATCCACCGATGATTTATCCTCCGATGATTTATCCACCGATGATTTATCCTCCACCGCCGA
>JACCDP010481796.1_pt1 | contig 12043 bp, 10 predicted proteins | sample 7445841 | NCBI WGS metagenome assembly JACCDP01 (sample SAMN15323441, study PRJNA562643) | freshwater metagenome | isolation source: river surface water | place: USA:Blue River Watershed | collected 2017-08-17
ATGGCACAAATGTAAAACAATTGTACCTTTGTGCCATAAACCAATTTTCATCAATGTCATTGTATGCCCAACGCGGAGTTTCCGCTCAAAAGGAAGAAGTTCATGCAGCTATCCAACATTTAGACCAAGGGTTGTATCCAAACGCGTTTTGTAAGTTATATGCGGACTATTTGGGAGGGCAATCTGATTATATTAACATTATGCATGCGGATGGCGCAGGCACTAAGAGTATCTTGGCATATATCTATTGGAAGGAAACAGGGGATGCAAGTGTTTGGAAGGGTATTGCGCAGGATGCGATTGCTATGAATTTAGATGATTTATTATGTGTGGGTATTTATGATCAAATATTATTTTCTTCCACTATTGATCGAAATAAATCAGTGATTACAGGGGAGGTGTTAAGTGTTTTAATTAATGGCACACAGGATTTTTTTACAACTTTAAAAAACTTTGGCGTAAATATTGATTTTTTAGGGGGCGAAACTGCCGATGTGGGGGATGTGGTTAGAACCATTGCGGTGAATGGAACCATGACGGCGAGATGGCCAAAATCAAAATTAATCACCAATGATTTAATTGCGCCAGGGCAAGTGATTGTAGGATTTTCAAGTCATGGGAAAGCAACCTATGAAACGGAATACAATAGTGGCTTAGGTAGTAATGGTTTAACGAGTGCGCGACATGATGTTTTACGTAAGGAATATGCAACAAAGTATCCGGAAACTTTTGAGCCAACACTAAATGCGCAAGTGGTTTATATCGGGAAGAATAAAGTGACAGATGAATTAGAGATACCAGGTTTTGGTTCGGTATCTGTTGGAAAATTATTATTAAGCCCTACGCGTACTTATGCGCCGTTGGTAAAAGCGATATTATCCCAACATTTTGAGGTGGTGAAAGGGATGATTCATTGTAGTGGTGGCGGGCAAACAAAGTGTATGAAATATTTGCCAGGGAACATGCGCATCATTAAGGATAATTTAATGGAACCACCACCAATTTTTAAATTAATTCAGGAAAATTCAGGTGCAAACACTAAGGAAATGTACCAGGTATTTAATATGGGCCATCGATTGGAAATTTTTACTGATGCAGCCGCTGCAACAGCATTAATCGAAATAGCAAAATCGTTTAATATTGAAGCCCAAATAATTGGTCGTGTGGAAGCATCAGAACAGAAGGAGTTAGTTTTAGAAGGAAGTTTTGGAAAGGAAGTGTTTCCCTATTAATTTTATATTAGTTCAATGATTTAATAAAAAGGTTGAATCATAATTAATTTCAAACAAATTTAAACATCATGAGTGAAATTGTAGTACAACTTGAAAATGTGAATATTTATCAAAGTGGAAATTTGATTTTGCAAGACGTGAATTTTGAAGTGCAAAAAGGGGAATTTGTTTATTTGGTGGGTAAAACTGGAACTGGGAAAAGTAGTTTGCTTAAAACATTATATGGTGAAATTACGCTTACCGAAGGTCAGGGTAAAGTGGTGGGATTTGATTTAAAGGAAATGGATTGGAAAAAACTTCCATTTTTAAGAAGAAATTTAGGGATTGTTTTTCAAGATTTTCAATTATTGACCGATCGTAATGTGCATGAAAATCTGAGATTTGTACTTAAGGCTACTGGCTGGCAGGACGAGCAATTAATCAATCAAAAGATCAATGATGTTCTTGCCAAGGTAGGGCTTCAAAATAAAGGCTTTAAAATGACTTTTGAGATGAGCGGGGGTGAGCAGCAAAGGGTGGATATTGCGAGAGCCTTGCTTAATTCTCCCAAATTAATACTGGCAGATGAGCCAACGGGCAGTTTAGACCCGGAAACCAGTGATGAAATCATGCAGATTTTGTTCCAAATTGCAAAAGAAGATGGAACTGCAATTGTGATGGCTACCCACGATTTTATGGTCGTAAATAAGTTTCCTTCTCGTACCCTTTCAACGGAGGGAGGCAGGCTGGTCGTTAAGTTCTAAATTTTCTCCACTAATTGTACACAAAACACCCTTTTTGACTTGAATTCTTGACTCTTTTTCTTATGTTCGCAGACATAAAAAAGTAGAAAACAAGTGAGACTAAAGTCATTAGAAATCAAGGGGTTCAAGAGCTTTGCTGACAAAACAATTGTAAGTTTTGACGAGGGTATAACTGGTATTATCGGGCCAAATGGTTGTGGTAAGAGTAATATTATTGATAGCATAAGATGGGTTATTGGTGAACAGAAAATTTCAGCACTCCGTAGTGAGAATTTAGATTCTTTGGTTTTTAACGGAAGTAAAACCAGAAGTGCGAGTGGAATGGCTGAAGTAAGTTTAACCTTCGAGAATACAAAAAATTTATTACCCACTGAATTTAACAACGTAACTGTTACACGTCGTTTTTATAAAAATGGCGAAAGTGAATACAGGTTAAATGATGTGGCTTGTCGTTTAAAAGATATTCATAATTTATTTATGGATACGGGCGTTAGCACAGATAGCTATGCAATTATAGAATTAGGAATGGTGGATGATATTATCAAGGATAAAGATAATAGTCGTCGTCGTATGTTAGAGCAAGCTGCTGGAATTACGATTTATAAAACGCGTAAAAAAGAAGCGAAGAATAAATTAGATGCTACTGAGCAGGATTTGGCAAGAATTGAAGATTTGATATTTGAAATCAACAATCAATTAAAAACTTTAGAAAATCAAGCGAAGAAGGCTGAGAAGTATTTTGAAATTAAAAAGGACTATAAGGATACAGCCATTGAGCTTGCAAAAGCAGCATTAGAGGGCTTTAACATTAGCTACAAAGAGTTGAATGAACAACAAGATGCTGAAACAGACAAAAAGTTTGAAATAGAAGCATCTATTGCATTGGAAGAAGCTGGGCTTGAGCAAGAGCGTGTAGGGTTTATTGAAAAGGAAAAGAATTTGCAAACCATGCAGCATGCGTTTAATGATTTGTTGCAAGACTTGCGATCAAAGGAAAACGATAAAAACTTAGCTGCACAACGACTTGATTATTTAAACGATAAGGAAAAATCTTTACAAGAATTTTTAGAAAGAGCAGAAGGGCAATTGAAAACTATTGGTGACTCCATTGAATACACCAAGTTGCAGGTAGTGGATGAGGAAAAATTATTTCAAGATTTTAAAGCAAGGGTGGAACAATCCCAACTTGAATTAACCAATAAACGTACTGACTTTGATGATCAAAGATCAGTGCTAGATAATTTAAGACAACAGTACCAACAAATTCAACGTAATCAATTTGATGCGGAGAAAAAAGTAGCTGTAGCAGATACATCCATTCAAAACATACAAAGATCACAACTTCAGTTAGAAGAGGAGCAAGGACAAAGGGTTGCACAAATAGAAGCCATAACGGTACAATTAGCTGAAAAGGAAGCTGCATTGGCTTCCAATAAAGCAAATTTGGCTGAATTGCACCTGCAACATGATCAAGCTAAAGCGGGTATTTTTGAAACGCAGGAGCAATTAGAAAAATTAAGATCTCAATTGGCCGATGAAACAAGAATATTAGATGCTAAGAAGAATGAGTACGATTTATTGAAAAGTTTAGTGGACTCCATGGAAGGATATCCAGATAGCGTTAAATTTTTACATAAAAATACAGGGTGGAATCATAGTGCACCTATCTTGTCTGACATTTTATATGTTAAGGAAGAATATCGCACAGCCGTTGAAAATGTTTTAGAGCCTTATTTAAACTATTATGTCGTTAATAATTTACAAGAAGGTTTGCAAGCAATTCAATTGTTAGATGAAAACAAAAAAGGAAAAGCTAATTTCTTTTTATTGGATCAATTAAAAGGAATTAGTGCAGTCGCAGCACCTGCGAATACCATTGCTGCTTTGTCAGTGTTGGAAGTAGATAGTAAATATGCTGCTTTGGCGAGTCAATTATTAGGCAATGTATTTATTGCTGAAAATGAGCAAGCTTTACAAGCTGAATTTGACGGCATCCTCTTAGAAAAAACAGGCAAATACGTTAAAGGAAAGTATACATTGACTGGTGGAAGTGTGGGCATTTTCGAAGGTAAAAAAATTGGCCGTGCAAAAAATCTAGAAAAGTTATTAGCCGATATTCAATCACAAGAAAAAGTGGTGAATGAATTAAAGGAGAAAATTCAGGTGAAGCACAATGCTGTTTTAGAATTTAACGAATTGTTGAAGGAGAATGAAATTAGAGCTATTGAGCAATTGGTGAATACTTTAATCAATGAAGTTTTTGCAAATAAAAATAGATTAGAAAATTTACAATTAGCACAAACTTCTGCAGCTACTAAGTTGAAAGAATTTGAAGAAAAATTACAATTTGAGCATACTGCAATTGCAGATACAAGAATTGCTTTTGAAGCATTGAATATATCATTACAGGAAACCCAAACTAAATTAGAAGCCATTGAGTTGGCATATCAAGCTGCTGAGCAAGCGTATCATTTAGCCTCCGGCGAGTTTAATGAGATGAATTTGCAGTTGACTAAGCAGCAAAGTAAAATTGAAGCTTTACAACAGGAAGTGTTGTTCAAAGAAAATCAATTGAATGATTTACATGCGCAAATTCAAACAAATAGTGTTCAATTAACGGAAGCTTCCGCCGCCATTATTGAAAGTAAAGACCAATTAACTTCATTACAAGAAGGGTTGGTTGAATCAATTAGAATAAAAGAAGAAGAAGAGTTAAAATTAAATGAAGCGGATCAAACTTATTATAAGTTAAGAAATGATTTACAAGAAAAGGAAAGTGCATTAAGGCATTTGGTTAAATCTAAGGAATTGGTTGATCAATTAATCAATGAGATTAAGGACAAGTTGAATAACTTGAAATTACAATTAGCAGGAACCAAGGAGCGTTTGAATGTTGAGTTCAAGGTTGAAATTGAGGATATTTTAGATGAAGGACGTTTAACTGACACTTCTTTGGATGAATTACAAGCCAATACAGACAGAATGAAAAAGCGTCTGGAAAATATGGGTGAAGTAAATCCAACTGCTATTGAAGCCTATACTGAAATGAAAAAGAGATATGATTTCATTTTAGAGCAAAAGAATGACTTGGTGACAGCTAAGGATAGTTTGATGCTAACCATTCAGGAAGTTGAAGCAACTGCAAATCAGGCATTTTTGGCCACCTACAATACAGCACGTGAAAACTTCCAAAAAGTATTTAAAGCCTTATTTACAGAGGAAGATTCTTGTGACTTAATATTGGTGGATCCAGATAATTTAGCTGAAACTGCAGTTGAAATTGTCGCACGTCCTAAAGGTAAAAAACCATCATCTATTAGCCAGTTGAGTGGAGGAGAGCGAACTTTGACAGCAACTGCAATGCTATTCGCTATTTATTTAATCAAACCAGCACCTTTCTGTATTTTGGATGAGGTGGATGCGCCATTAGATGATGCGAATGTGGGCAAGTTTACGCAAATGATTAAAAAGTTCAGCGACAACTCACAGTTCATTATTGTAACCCACAATAAACAAACAATGAGTGCGGTGGATGTTATTTATGGCGTAACGATGCAGGAGCCAGGGGTAAGTAAATTAGTTCCTGTTGACTTTAGAAGTTTGAGTAACTAGGAATTTACGTTCAAAATAATTAAAAGGGGTTGCTTCAAAATGGAAGCGCCCCTTTTTTAAATTAAAACATTATTTTATACATTGCTTAAGTCAGCGATCATATTATTTGTAGTTTGTTTTTTATTATACCTGCCATTTAGCAGACAGCCAGATTATTTCGATAGTGATACTGCGCCTGCGACTATTAAACTAAAGGAAGGTCATATTGTTGCGGAGTATTCGGAGTATGGTAAATATTATTTCATCCAAGTAGATTCGATGACTTATTATAATAGGATAGGAGCTCGTGTTGAAGTTATTTATGAATTGCGTGAACCAGCGCATGCAAAAATTAATCAAGCTTGGGGGTATTGGATAATTCCAGTTGAATTGGCTTGGTCATTTGGGGCATTTGTAGTTTTACTTGGCGTTGCTTATGCAACCACACATCGGCCACATCCCAATGCCATTGTCGAGCAATTAAAAGGAGCAGATGCACCTAAGAAAAAGTATGATAGTTAGCGTTTGAGTAGGCGTTTGATTTCTTTGTCAACATCTCGATTTTTGATGGTCTCTCGTTTGTCAAATTCCTTTTTACCTTTTGCTAATCCAATCTCCACTTTGGCATAGCGTTTTTCATTAAAGAATATTCGTAGTGGGATGATAGAAAATCCTTTTTCTTTTACCTTGCCTTCTAGTTTTTCTAATTCTCTTTTATTTAATAGCAATTTGCGATCGTGTACTTCAATGTGGTTATTTTTATTACCATGGGTATAGGCATTTATAAATAAACCCCTAACCCAAAGTTCTCCTTTATCAAACATGCAAAAGGAATCATTAAAACTCACCTTTCCCTCCCTGATCGATTTTACTTCAGTGCCTAGCAATACAATGCCTGCCTCATACTTGTCCTCGATGTGGAAGTTAAAATAGGCTTGCCTATTATTGAGTTCGGTTTGTTTAACAACTTTTGCCATAAAAAATAATCCCGGTCTCGAATACTCGGGACCGGGAACAAAAGTAATATAAGTATTCTGTTTTTGAATTAGAAACTTAAACTGAAGGCCTTTTAATTTCTAAAAAGGAAGGCGACTTCAGAAAGCTTGTTTTTTAACTCTTTACGATCTATAATGAAGTCTAAAAATCCATGTTCTAATAAAAATTCACTTCTTTGAAAGCCAGGAGGTAAATCTTTTTTTATGGTTTCCTTAATGACTCTAGGGCCTGCAAAACCAATTAAAGCGCCTGGTTCCGCAATATTAATATCACCTAACATGCCAAAGCTAGCTGAAATACCACCAAAGGTAGGGTCAGTTAATAAGGAGATGAAAGGTAATTTTGCATCACTCAATTGTGATAATTTGCCACTTGTTTTTGCTAATTGCATTAAGCTAAAAGCACTTTCCATCATACGTGCGCCTCCACTTTTGCTGATCACTAAAAAAGGATGGTTGTGTTGAATACAATAATCTACTGCACGACTAAATTTTTCACCCATCACACTGCCTAGGGAACCGCCGATAAATTCAAAGTCCATACAAGCGACCACGATGGATTCATCATTTACTTTTCCAACGGCAACACGCATGGAATCCTTTAAATCTGTTTTTGCATGAATTTCATCCAATCGTTTTTGATAATTTTTTAAATCAGTAAAATTCAACGCATCTTTACTTTTGATATTATCAAACAATTCAGTGAATTCCGCTTCATTAAATAAAATGTCAAAATATTCATCGCTACCAATGCGGTGATGAAAGTTGCACTTACTACATATGTATAAGTTTTCCTTTAGTTCGGAGCTAGTACATATATGATTACAGGATGGGCACTTTGTCCATAATCCTTCAGGCGTTTCTTTTTTATCAGCAGTGGAAGTAGTAATTCCTTTTCTTATTCTTTTAAACCATCTGGATTTACTAGCATCATTGCCAATCGTTTCCTCCCCAGTTAGGTTTACTTCAATATCTTCTTCTCTGTTTTTCATTGGCATCGATTTAAGATAATATACCACAGGCTATAATAGCTTATGCGTTTATGCAAGCGGTTTCGTTATTATGAAGTTATAAAAAAATAAACAGCCACCTAATTTTGGTTAGTATGGCTGTGTTAAAATTTTGTTTAAGCGTTACGGTTAATACAATTTAAGTCATTAAAAGCAATCTCAAGTCGTGAAATAAAGGATTCTTCTCCTTTTCTCAACCAAACTCTAGGATCGTAGAACTTTTTATTGGGTTTGTCTGACCCATCAGGATTTCCTAATTGGGTTTGTAGGTAGGCTTCATTCTTAATATAATATTTCAAAATACCCTCCCAGAAAGCCCATTGTAAATCGGTATCTAAATTCATTTTGATTGCGCCATATCCAATCGCTTCTCTAATTTGATTTTGAGGAGAACCAGAACCGCCATGGAAAACAAAATAAACAGGTTTTGCTTCTGTCTTTAAATGGTTTTGAATATATACCTGACTATTGTTTAAAATATCAGGTCTCAATTCAACATTGCCTGGACTATACACGCCGTGTACATTTCCAAAAGCTGCAGCAACAGTAAACATTTTGCTGATTTTACTTAATTCAGTATATGCGTAAGCAACGTGTTCGGGTTGTGTATATAATTTGTCATTTTCAACACCACTATTATCAACCCCATCTTCTTCACCACCTGTAACACCTAATTCAATTTCAATACTCATTCCTAATGGCGCCATTCTTTTAAAGAACTCAGCAGAGGTTTGAATGTTTTCCTCCAAAGATTCTTCAGATAAATCCAACATATGAGAACTAAATAAAGGTTGTCCTTTTTCTTTGTTGTATTGCTCACCAGCATCAATTAATGCACTGATCCATGGAAGCCATTTTTTTGATGCGTGATCGGTATGTAATACGACAGGAACATTATAAAATTTAGCAACTTGGTGCACATGCAAAGCGCCTGCGATTGCACCTTGAATATTCGCTTGTAAATTATCATTCGGCATGCCTTTTCCAGCGATGAATTGCGCACCTCCATTTGAAAATTGAATGATAATAGGAGAGTTCACCTTTGCAGCTGTTTCTATGGCTGCATTAATAGTGTCTGTGCCTGTTGTGTTTACTGCTGGAATTGCAAAATTGTTGGCTTTGGCATCGTTGTATAATGCTTCTAATTCTTTGCCAAATAAAACGCCCGAACTGTACTTACTCATAGATTAATTATTGAGTAGCAAATATACAAATTCTTGTCCAAACAAAGGTTAGTCTAACAGGGCATGTACTAGTTAAAATTCTTTATAAAAAGCCCTTATTTTTCATCCATTCATCATTATAAACCTTACCCACATACCTGCTGCCATGATCATGAAAAATACAAACAACAATATCAGTTGGCTTAAGCTTATCTTTTAATTGTATTAAACCTTGTAAGCAACTACCTGCACTATAGCCACAAAAAAGACCTTCTTCTTTGGCTAATCGACGAGTCATTAGTGCGCCGTCCTTATCCGTTACTTGTTCAAAATGATTAATGACGGACATATCATAATTTTCAGGTATAAAATCTTCTCCAAATCCTTCGGCAATATAAGGGGCTACTTTACTGTGATCAATTTCGCCAGTATTAAAATAATGTGTCAATAGTGATCCAACAGGATCAATCGCCCAAATTTGAATGTTCGGATTTTTTTCTTTTAAAAATTTTGCAATGCCTGTAATGGTTCCACCAGTTCCTGCAGTACAAACTAAGTGGGTAATTTTTCCTTCCGTTTGTTCCCAAATTTCAGGGCCTGTACTTTCATAGTGTGCCAATCGATTTGCTAAATTATCATATTGATTTACAAAAAAAGAATTTGGTATTTCGTCGGCTAATTTTCGCGCCACTGAATAATAACTTTTGGGATCAGTAGGTTCCACATTGGTCGGACATACAAATACTTCGGCACCCATGGCTCTTAAAATATCTATTTTTTCTTTACTCTGCTTATCCGTAGTGGTGAATATGCATTTGTATCCTTTAACTATTGCAGCTAACGCTAATCCCATTCCGGTATTACCACTGGTGCATTCGATGATGGTGCCCCCAGGTTTTAATCTTCCATCAGCTTCTGCCACTTCAACCATCTTTAAAGCCATCCTATCTTTTATGGAGTTTCCAGGATTAAAATAATCTACTTTGGCAAGTATGGTCGCAGGAATAGATTCGGTTATTTTATTTAAACGAATTAAAGGAGTGTTGCCAATGGTCTCTAATATATTATTTAACCACATAGGATTATTGATCAATGTTGATCTTGTAAAATTAGCGTAAAAATTAGAGAAACTAAGAGATGTTAGTAATTACTAGAGATTCGCAAAATTCGATGTGATAATATCGCAGAATTTTGTAGCGATCAATTTTTCTCCAAGTGCAATCATATTGGAGAATGCTTTTGCATTGCTAATGCCATGTCCAATGATGACAGGTTTGTTGACACCTAAAACAGGAGTGCCACCATAGTTTTCAAAATGAAAACGTCCAAAGAAGGAATCCTTTTCCAAATTTTGATGCTTTGCAGCATCATACATAGCTTCGGCAGTTTTTAAAATAATATTGCCCGTAAATCCATCACAAACGATGACATCGGCTTTATCATTGAAAACATCTCTGCCTTCCACATTACCTATAAAACGAATGGCTGTATTTTCTTTCAATAAAGGGTAGGTGGCTTGTGCAAGTAAATTTCCTTTACCTTCCTCTTCGCCCATGTTTAATAATGCAACCGACGGATCAGAAATATTTAAAATATGCTTTGCGTATAAATTGCCTAAAATACCAAACTGATTTAATTGCTCAGGTTTGCAATCTGCGTTTAAGCCTACATCTACTAAAATGCCAGTTTGCCCATTTAATTTCGGAAGTAAGGTGGCAATGGTGGGTCTTAGAACGCCACTGATTGGCTTAATACTAAACATTGCACCCACTAACATTGCTCCAGTGTTTCCAGCACTTAAGAATGCATCTATTTCACCGGTAGCCAATAATTTAAATCCAATAGCAATGGAGGAATTGGGTTTTTCTTTTAAAGCCTTTGTGGGATGTTCATGATATCCAATTACTTCTGGGGCATGGACTAAATGCAAAAATGGTGACGATAAACCATGTTCCTGAAATAATTGTTTCAGTTGTGTTTCGTCACCAATGCAAAATATGTTGTTATCGGAGTTGGTAAGATAATGTTTTACGCCTTTTACCGCTTCTAGTGGTGCAAAATCACCACCCATCATATCAATACCGATATTCATTAAATTTTATTTGAATTACGCTTTTAATGGCGCTTTTTCAGATACTAATTTACCTCTGTAGTATAATTTACCTTCTTGAACATGCGCGCGATGACGAACATGGATTTCACCTGTTGTGCCATCTTTGCTTAAGGTAACTTCTTGCGCTACGTAGTGAGTTCTTCTTTTAGCACTTCTTTGTTGTGAGTGTCTGCGTTTAGGATTAGGCATCTCTTATGTTTTAATTAGTTTATATTTATTTTACTTTTCTACTTTTTTTGTTCCTTTTGTTTCTCTTTACTTTTTTTCTATTTTATTCCCCCAAGTCCTTAAACTTATCTAAATCTTTCCAAATTTTATTATTTGGAATTTCATTTGGGTTTGATCTAAACTTTTGCAACTGATCCAGTACTTCCTTGTTGCAAGTGGATTCTCCATTTTCAGTTTCCTTACAAATTTTTTGTAGGGGAATACTTAAATTGATAAATTCAAATATCCAAGCTGCTACTGAAAAATGACTTTCATGTCGATCAATATAAAATATGTCCGGATCCTCTTCATTGCTGTTCATGGTGTCGGGGTCGTCTACTAATTTTACAATTAGATCAAACTCGTCCCATAATTGCACCGTTAGGGGATTCCCACAACGATCGCATATGGTTTCCACCTTGCCATCCACATCAAAATGCAATTGCATGAAACCTTGGTTCTTCTCTAATTTGAGTTTCACCAATGTGTTACAATTTTCAAAATCCTGCGGTCCGAAACTAGTAAAGAACTTGTCCTCAATACGGTATTCTAACTCGTGTAAACCGGGAATTAAACCCACAAATGCTATTTCGTAAGCCCTGTTTTGGTTCATAACCGTACTTATAAGGGTGGCAAAGTTAGTAAAAACCAACCAAAAGACAAAGTTTATCCTAATTTTACCGCATAATAAGTTCCAAATTGAAAAGGGGTAATAAAATAGTCAAATGGGGTGTAAAATGGATATGGCAAATATTAGCCATAGTGCTGGTGATTTGCACTTTTTTCCCAGATTTTGTACAATTGGCCTACACCAAGGTATTGTTTAAATGGGGGGCCATGTGGTTGCGGATGATCACTGGCGCCATCCCTTTTGCTATTGGAGAGTATTTGTATTTAATTATACTTATAATATTGATTTACAACATTATAATAAGCTTATATAAATTAAAAAATCAATTTAAATCATCCATTTTTACTTCAAATACGGG
>JACCDP010744831.1_pt1 | contig 12043 bp, 7 predicted proteins | sample 7445841 | NCBI WGS metagenome assembly JACCDP01 (sample SAMN15323441, study PRJNA562643) | freshwater metagenome | isolation source: river surface water | place: USA:Blue River Watershed | collected 2017-08-17
TACCCGTTTGACCTTCTTGTAACGTATCATTTTGTGGCAACCAGACATAGCCGTTTGTAGCGTCAATTGCAGCCTCTGGAACCTGATCATAGAGAACTTGCCAATATTTTAATTGAGTCGGTGTCAAATTAATTGTATCCAAATATTTTGCGACTAGTTTAATGTATGGAAACGAATCAACTGGAATCACATTGCTTAAATTCATCAAAGAATCACCTGAAATTAGTGTGGTATCTATTGATTTGAGGTAATTACCTGAGGCGTTAAAAAGTTGGATTTCCAAACTGGTTGTATCAGCTGTTGGTTGCTCAGAAGCTTTATGATTCCAAAAAATTGATTTCCACTGAGCTGAAGGACCAATTAGAGGAGTTGTTTCCCGTCCAACTGATTCAATTCCGGTAATGACAGTATCTAAATAAATATCTTCGTTTCCTTGGGTAAATATTTCAACTACAAAACTTGGATCGCCTTTTCGAGTCAAAAAAATCATAGGTTTGTTCGGTCTGCCCGGAACAATTTGAGTTGATCCCAAATTCTGAAAAGTAGTGTAGAGTGTCGTATCGAGTTGATTCCACCAATCATAGCGCGTTGCAATTGGTGTATAAACCAAAATATAATCCCCAACCGGAACAACATTTTCCACAAAATTTTGAAATTTATTTATTTGATCTAGGGTATTCTGACCAAACGTGAAATATTTCATTGACCTGTCAAAACAAATCGAATCATTATCGTTTATATTTCCATAACCTCCATGTTCGGGATTAGCAACAGTACCATTTGAGTAGGTGTAACGAGTACCCCATGCTTGAAGTGTTGATTTATCTATTACGGCAACATGAAAATTGGGATTAATCCAATCACAAAAACTATAATCTTGCTGAATGCCATTTAAAGTCCACTCATTATCATAATGAGCAGGAGCTTGTGTCGTTGTCTTTGCCAAACATGTTATCCTCGCTTCGTTGGGCTCGAATCCGCGAAGTTCTGACTGGGAACTCAAGCTGACACCGCTGAAACTATTGTATTTGAACTGATCATATTCAGCTTGTCCCCATCCTGATTTGTTGTGTATATATTGAAAAGATCTATTTTTCCATTTCAAAGATGGTTCAATGAGTGCGACTCTCCAATAATACACTGTGCTATCTGTTAATATCAGAGGAGATAACTGATTTGTTGAAGCTAATTTCCATTCACTAGGATTCACCTGTTTCACCCCCCCCAATTCTGTTTTTTCACAATAACGTTTAAAATTGCTCGTAAAAGAGACAACGGTATCTATTTCAAATCTATAACTCGACAAATCTGCAAATGGATTTATTGTAGAAGCATAAAATGTTACACTATCGGAAGGAACAACTGCAAAATCTGATGGTAGAACTGGTTCAATTCCATCTACGTTGATGTTGAAATTTTTTATAAGTTGATTGTTATCAATTTCATCGTATTGTTCATTAATTACATTTGGAATGTCAACACGAATTGTGAATTTATTTAATCCAATCCCGATTGTCGGTTGAAAAGGAATTCTGATTGCTAAGTTCTTTTCGTAATCCATGCCGTTAACAGTGATAACATAGGAGGAATCACTAAAAGAATTTGGGAAATCCCTGATAATATTAATCGAAAAAGTATCCACTATCGACTTTCCTAAATTCCGAAGTGTTATGGAAATATCAAGCGAATCAGTTGCATACGTAATCAAGTTTGGTCCAAAACTGACCCTCGAATCGGTCAATTCAATTTCCGGTTTATTATGATAATTTAGTCGAAGCATTGGGTCACCATTTAAGGTCATCTGGCAGAATGTAGCCTCGGTAAGAAGAGAACTTGATGATGAAAGTACAGTATCTATGCTGTTTTTAATATGTTCAGCAATGGTTCCTCCGTAATTATACGTACTAAATTGCTTGTAAAAATTGGAGGAATATTGGTAAAGCGAACTCGTAAAACCATAATTGATTGTACCTATGTATGCGATTACGCCAGCATTGGGAGTAAGAACAAATGATTGAGAATTCGAATTAGCATTATGGAAAATATTTCCATTGTAACATGAGTTAGCGAGTAAAATTGGGTATTTACCTTGATTATCCCAATTCTGAGGTTCATCAATATTTATATCAAAACCTGAATCCGATGTTGTAAAATGTCCAAAGAAATTCATGAGGCTCACACCATCAGAGATTCTTTCTTTTATCACATCTAATTCTGCCAATGATATGGGATTGCTATTGTCCTTAGCAACTGCCATGACCTCACCTGCAAAATAGTTTCCTTCAGCTGATTCAGCCATAGCATTGAGGTAATTCTTAAATAAGGTTTGCTCACCAGATGAGGTTCCACCTGAAAAATGAAGAATATGTTTCTGCCAATCTTTCGTTTCAGTTGAATATACAGATTGTTGGTTTTGCTTTTGTTCGTATTCGATAACTTTGGTAAGGTAGGTTTGAAGTTCAGCCTCTGTTTGAACTGAAATTCTACCGGTTGGAATTAATGGAACGTATTTGTCGTAATTTTCAAAGTTTGAAGTAATACATTGGTCACAAGATGGTTGGCCAAAAGATGGAATTAAATTATTCTGATATGCCAACGAATTCGTTCTTGAACCAGGGCCTATATTGGTAGTAGAAGTTATATTCGCTTCTCGGATTCCTTTCCCAACTAAAAAAAGACCAACCGGCTTTTCAGTTGAATTTTCATAAATGAAATGAGCAAATCTACGGACACCATTAATATGTTTGGGTATTCCTCCTCCGAATTGCTGATAAAGATCCTCAACTTGAGCTAACAACACATTGTACGATCCTCCTGCATTGGAACTTCTATAAGATGCATATTCGAGTGCTTTATTTCGTAACTTCTCCGGATATACAAACAGCAAGGCATTATCTAAATTCGGAATGGCTCCGTAATTCATGAATTGTCCCGTGCCATTAACAGGTTTCAATTGTGATATGTTGTTAACTAAATTCAAATCCTGAATGACAATAGACTGCTCACTTAGCGCATTATCATTTGGAATTAAACATTGCCATTGTCCTCCTGATAAGATCATTGGAATTTTATTCATTTCCGAACCTATTGAAAAAACAACAGGATTTGTCACATTCAAATTCGAGATATTCAATCGAATTTTGTTGGCGCTTGTTGAATTCAAAACTGAGAATTTAGCGCTGGTAGCGTTGTTAAAAGTTGGGATTCTCGGGTATTTAAATGACCAAAAATTAATAGATTGATAATCTGTAGCAATAGGGGTCAAATTATTGATTAGTAAATCATTAATCAATGAAACTTTAAAATTTGATGAACCTGAAGACGGTAAAACTGAAACTGGAAAACTTTTATTTATATAAACACTTTTATATCCTGAAAAGATAGAATCAAAAAGCAAATAATTTGAATTACCAATGGTATGTCGGGTGTGATGATTACCTGTACCTGATCCATAATAGGCATTTGAAGAACCAACAATGACGGCTGAATATTGAACATTAGGAGCCCCTGGTCCTTGAAAAATATTTTCAAACTGTGTAGAACTAAAATCCCACAATTGAGGCGTCGGATTAACACCATTTAATGCGGTTTTCCCCCAACCTTCTCCGTGAACGAAGAAAGAACTCGACGCGTCCGAAGTTTTTTCCCCCTCATTGTAGCGTTCATTGAACCAAGTCGCTTTTTCAAATAAAACGAAATTTGAGGGCGTGTATGAACCAACGTTTACATCTGTTTGAATTTGAATTCGTTTATTGGTAGTAAGATTATTCCATGTGAAAAAATACTGAATTGTATCGTTGTACAAACTGTATTTCGGGTTTCCCAACCAAGAAGGATCCTCATAAAGCGTAGAATCTAACCAACCGTCATTTCGTTGTGCATAAAATAATATGTAATCTCCACTATTTATGGTGTTATCTCCTCCATCTTCAATAAAAATAGGAATTTCCTTTTCTCTTCCAAACACCTGAATATTAGCTGATTGAAACGATGAAAGAGGAATTCCTGCAGATTGGAGTGTCGTATAATCCAATTTATATATACCAGATTGAACAATAGGAAAAGAATAATAATTTTGATTGTAATTTATCCATTCATTACCAAAACTCTGAGCATAAATGCTAAGTGAAACTAAAAAACAGAATGATAATATGATTCGTATCATTTGACAGCGTTCTTTGGTTTATCTAATTTTAATCGAAGTGAAAAAATATGCGTGTAATAATTTGCAGAAGCATCACCAAGTCTTGTAAAGGCGTAATCAAGAGAAAATCCTTTAAAACCTAGACCCATTCCTAAATTTGGTTGGAAACCCCAGTATTTACTTTCATCCATATTGGTGAATTCTTGAATTCCTGAAATGCCCCCTCTTATTTTGACGAAATCCTTGAATCCAACATATAATCCAGCGTGTGGGTCGGCAGAAACCAATCCTGATTTTAATAAAACGTTTCTTTTTCCGTCTGTCGTTAAGTCTATATCCAATTCACCTCCAGTATGAAAGCCTTTAGAACCTAAGTCGAATTTTCCCGCTGCCGCTAAAACTATTCTAGGCAGAGTAAGTTCCAATCCATTTTCTGGGATCGCATTTCCAGTTGAAAGAAAGACGTTTTTCGTCTCATCATCCAAATCAAAAACCCAGGCATTAAATGTAGAAGATACATCTCTCGCCATTACACCAAATTTCCAATTCTTTTTTAATTGATATTGCCAACCAGCGTCCAAACCAAATCCCCAAGATTTTGCAAAGTCCCCAACATTTCGGTAAATGACTTTCATTGTTCCACCTAAACTCATTCCTGGAACTTTTAATTTTCTTGCATAGGAGGTTAAGAAAGCATAATCACCTGCTGTAAATGAACTTATATTGTCATAATTTACCCTTCCATTGTTGTCAATCAATTGTGTTGTATTCGGTATGTCATCTACTCCAAATCGAATTGCCGCAAAACCCAAAGTGCTTGATTCGTCAATGGAATGAGAAATACCAAGAAAATCATATTTTGCTATCCCAGCGAAGTATTCAGAGTGCATAAATGAAATTTCCAACCATTTATTGCATTGTGTTAATCCCGCCGGATTCCAATAAATCGCGTTTGTGTTATCAATGCCAGCAACAACCGCATTACCCATTCCAAAAGCATCAGCGCCGACACCCAGCGACAAAAATTCATTGGAATATTTAGGTGCGACTGTACTTTGAGCGAAAGTTGATATTGGTAATAGAATCAAAAAGCCGCGAAGTATATTTTTCATAGTCTAATAATTTAAAGCTTTATAACATTCGCATTGCTAAAAAATTGTGTTCTTTGTACTGATAATCGCTACGAATTGTAAATTTAAGTCAAAACGAGAAAATAATTATCATAATTTGTTTAAAATTGCGACATGTTAACAGTCAAAGAAATTATGGCTCCGATCGAAGCGGAATTGATGCAATTCGAGGAACACTTTCGGGAAACTATGCGTTCGGACGTTTCTTTGCTAGATAAGGTTACGCATTACATTGTGAAGCGAAAAGGAAAGCAAATGCGACCGATGTTCGTTTTCTTATCGGCCAAATTGCTTGGGGATGTAAATGTAACAACGTTCGATGCTGCATCACTGGTTGAATTATTACATACTGCTACGCTTGTTCATGATGACGTGGTGGATGACGCGAACGAACGCCGAGGTTTCTTTTCAGTTAATGCACTATGGAAGAATAAAATTGCAGTTTTAGTTGGTGATTATATGCTTTCTCGAATTCTTTTACTTTCAATTGAAAAGAACAATACCGATTTACTTGGAGTTGTCGCGAGAGCAGTACGTGAAATGAGCGAAGGGGAGCTTCTTCAAATTGAAAAAGCCCGACGCTTGGACATTACAGAGGATGTTTATTTTGACGTTATTCGTAAAAAAACAGCGTCTTTGATTTCCACTTGTTGCGAAGCTGGGGCGATTAGCGTTAATTCTTCTGAACATAGGGAACGAATGAAAGAATTTGGCGAAATGGTCGGTATGGCATTTCAGATTAAGGATGATATTTTTGATTACGGTTCCCCAGGAAATATCGGTAAGCCAACAGGTATCGATATCCGTGAACAAAAAATGACTTTACCTTTGATTTATACGATGAATCATGCAGAAAAGTCTGTGCGTTCAGAACTAATGGATATCGTTAAAAATCATAATTCTAATTCAAAGAAAATAGCGATTGCTGTTAACATGGTAATACAAAATGGTGGAATCGAATACGCATTCAAAAGGATGAATGAGTTTGCTAAAAGGGCAATTGAGCTTCTTGAGCCTCTTCCGAATGGTGATGCGAAAAAATCACTGATTGGGTTGGTTCATTACACTATAAACAGAGATAAATAAAACAAACATGAAACGAAAATTATTTTTTTCGCTGGCGACAATTTTATTCATAACCTTATTTTCTTGCGGTTCAGATGATGAACAGTCTAAAGATGATGTTAAACCTGAAAAGTTGGTTGAAATAAAGAATGGTAAATATACGGAATGGTATCCTGGAAAGAAACAAGTCAAATTTCAGGGAATGATCGAAAAGAATGGAAGTAGAGACGGTAAGTGGGTCTATTTTTCTGAAAAAGGAACTGAACTTTCTTTCACTATTTATGATAACGGGATGAAGCAGGGTTTTACAGTCGTCAAATATCCAAATGGCGCCATTCGCTATCGCGGAGAGTACAAAGACGATAAAATCGTTGGACTATGGACCACATATGATCCAAAAGGTAATGTCATTTCAGAAAAAGATTACGGCTATCCTGCTGAATGAGTAAAATACCTTCTCATATCATTGATCAAATTATGCAATCCTCTCGAATTGAAGAGGTTATTGGTGATTTTGTTCAGTTAAAAAGGGCAGGTTCAAGTTTAAAGGGTTTAAGCCCGTTTACGGATGAAAAAACGCCATCATTCATAGTTTCTCCCGCTAAACAAATTTTCAAGTGTTTTTCGACTGGGAAGGGTGGAACGGTTGTAACTTTTTTGATGGAAAAGGAACACTTTTCCTATCCCGAAGCATTGCGTTGGTTAGCGAATCGTTACAATATCGAAATACCAGAGGAAACTGCTCCAACGGCAGAGGAAATTGCCGATAAAAATGAAAGAGACAGTCTTTTCATCATTAACGAATTCGCTAAGAATCATTTCATCCATAATTTATTTGATACGGAAGAAGGAAAGGCTGTAGGTCTGTCATATTTTGAGGAGCGAGGTTTCAGAAAAGACATTGTTGAGAAATTTCAATTGGGTTATTGTCTAAACGTTAGTGATAATTTTACGAAAAACGCTCTGGAAAAAGGATATAAGCTCGAATATTTGGAGAAAGTTGGTTTAACAAAGTCTAAGGATGATCGTCAATTTGATTTTTTTCGAGGCAGAGTTATGTTTCCCATACAAAGTATTACCGGTCGCGTCTTAGGTTTTGGTGGAAGAACGTTGTTTACAGATAAGAAAATTGCGAAATACTTCAATTCACCTGAAAGTATTATTTACAACAAAAGTGAGATTCTTTATGGCTTGTTTTTCGCAAAAGGCACAATTGTAAAGTATGACGAGTGTTTTCTTTGTGAGGGATACACGGATGTCATTAGCATGCATCAAGCTGGAATTGAAAACGTCGTTTCTTCATCTGGTACTTCTTTGACGAAAGAACAAGTTAAGTTGGTTAAACGCTACACGCAGAACCTCACAATTCTTTATGATGGAGATGCAGCGGGAATCAAGGCTTCATTTCGAGGAATTGATTTGATTTTGGAGGAGGGAATGAATGTGAAAGTAGTTCTATTTCCCGATGGCGAAGACCCTGATTCCTTTTCCAAAAAGACAAGTTCAACCGAACTGGAGCAATACATCAAAGATCATCGACAAGATTTCATAACCTTTAAAGCCTCCATTTTATTAAAAGAGAATGGAAATGATCCATTAAAGAAATCAGATCTAATAAGGGACATCGTGCATTCCGTATCATTGATTCCAGATCAAATCACAAGATCGGTCTATGTTCAAGAAATTGCCCGACAATTTGAGATCAGTGAATCAATTATAAGCAATGAATTGATTAAAGTCAGGAGAAATACCATTGCAAGACAAATTCAAGAACCTGAATTGAAAGAAGTTGAGCTTGAAAAACAAGATGTACTTTCTCCTTCGATGCCAGAAATTGATGAAAAAGAAGAATATCTATACGAGGAAGAGTTAATTCGCTTGCTTTTGCGTTTTGGGACTAGAGAAATTATAGTTCTCAATGAAGAAAAAGAAAAACAATCAACAAGTATCATCGAATTGATTATAAATGAGGTTTTGACGGATGATTTGAATTTTAAACATCCAATTTTCAATCGTGTTTTTCATTTTTTTGTAGATGGTATTAAAGAAAATGTACTTTATTCTTCATCTTATTTCAAGCGTTTGGAAGATCAAGAAATTGTAACTTTTGTTTCCGATTTGGAAAGTCGTGAAATAGAACTTGGTCACAATTGGATTCATCACCACGGCATTTTCACAAAATCGGAAAGTGATAATTTATACATCACGGTCATGAACGGAATCTACAATTTTAAATATCACAAAGTTGAAGAACGATTAATTGAAATAAAGAAAGCGTTTAAGACTGCAGAATTGTCTGATGAAGATGTTCTTTTAGCACTCTCCGAACAAATGGCCCTGGAAAAAGTAAAGAAAGTCCTCTCCGAAAAATTAGGTCGAATTATTCTTAAATAACTATGCTGAGTGCTACACTTTTCAATATTGGTCCTTTTAACATTTGCCTTTGGAACGTATTCTTTATTTTCATAATCTTTTTAGTTGCGGCAATACTAAGACGAATTGTTCTCAAATTACTCAGGAAATATGCGAAATCGGCTAATATAACAATTGAAGGTCGGCGAGTAACTTGGCTCAAAATGATCAGTCAAAGTGTTTATCTTGTTGCTATATATGTTGCAGTTCTCAGTTTTAAATTCAACAATAAGGACATCACATTTGCTGATTTATTTAAAGTTAGATTGATTGAGTTACCCAATTTTAAGCTCGATTTTTCTGATTTGTTGGTCATTGTATCCGTGTTTTTTGGAGCAAGAATCCTCGTGAGTTTTTCAACTTTATTAATATCTAGACGCTTTCAACGTAGTAAAAATTATGACAAAGCAACAGAGTTCATTTATGTTCAAATTGCGAAGTACTTCATCTATATTTTCTCTATTTTTTTCTGTTTTCAACTTCTAAATATAACATCACTTTTACTTGGAGGATCCGCTGCTATTTTGGTTGGAATTGGATTTGGAATACAAGATGTATTTAAGGATTTTGTTGCTGGTTTTGTTTTACTTTTTGAGGCTAAATTGCGTGTTGGAGATGTTGTTGAAATTACACCAACCTCTAAAGGCAGTGCAAAATCCCAAGACACTATTGTAGCCAAAATTCTGAAAATCAATTTACGAACAACGGAAATTCAAACTCGTGAAGGAAATGTATTAATTATACCGAATACCCGTCTGACACAAGAGCAAGTAGAAAACTGGAGTCATGGTTCTGAATTGACTCGTTTCACGATTAAGGTTACTGTTGAGTATGGTTCAAATACAGAGGAAATCCAACGGTTATTAAAGCAAGCTGCATTGGCTCATCCAAATGTAAATAAGTCGGAGCCAGTATTTGTTCGACTAGCTGATTTCGGGGATAGTGGATTGGAACTTGAGTTGATCTTTTGGGCCGACCAAAGTTGGGATATCAATAATTACAAATCTGAAATTCGTTTCGAAATCGATCGTCTTTTTCGAGAATATAAAGTTAAAATTCCTTATCCTCAGCGCGTGATGCATGTTATGCACGAAACGAAAACATCAAGCCAACAATAGTTTGTAGAGCTGAATCGTATTTTCAATACCCAAATACAATGCATCTGAAATGATGGCGTGGCCAATTGAAACCTCATCCAAAAAAGGAATTTCAGATTTAAAAAACCTCAAATTTTCCTGATTCAAATCATGTCCCGCATTGATTCCTAATCCCAATTTGTGAGCAAATTCAGCGGCGGCGACATAATCTGAAATTGCTTTTTCAGGATCCGAAGAATAATTCTCAGCGTATGGACCAGTGTAAAATTCGATGCGATGAACCCCAATCTTTTTAGCGTATTCAATCAATTCAAGATTGGGTTCAATGAAAATCGATGAACGAACACCGAGTGAATGAATTTCAGCGCAAATTTCTTTCAGTAAGTCAAAATGTTTTTTTGTATCCCAACCAGCGTTCGATGTTAATACGCCAGGTGGATCGGGAACCAATGTTGCTTGTTCGGGTTTCAATTCTCGAATTAACCCCATGTAGCGCTCATCGGGGTATCCTTCAATGTTGAATTCAGTTGACACCACTTTTTTTAAGTCATAAACATCTTTTGTAGTAATATGGCGCTCATCAGGTCGAGGATGAACTGTAATGCCATCAGCGCCAAATCGCTCACAATCAATTGCAAACTGAACGACATTGGGAATATTTCCTCCTCTTGCATTGCGAATAGTAGCAATCTTATTGATGTTTACACTTAATTTGGTCATGGTATAATATTTGTCATCAAATTTACGAACTCTGAAATGAAATTAGTATTTTGGCAGTCAATATGAGAGCAATCGACCTAATTACAGATGAAATTCCTCCGTTAATTCATACGGATACAGGTGAAAAAGCCATTAATTGGATGGATGAATTCAAGGTTTCTCATTTACCGGTTTTGAAAAACGGAAATTTTGTTGGAGTAGTCTCAGAATCTGATATTTTAGATCATTTGGATCTCAATTCAACGCTTGATGGTTTGTTCTCGCACCTTCCTAGACCTTACGTACTTGCTAACCGGCATATTTATGATGTTATTGCCAAAATGTCTGATGACAAATTAAGTGTGTTACCTATTTTGGACGAAAAAGAAAATTATTTGGGCTGCACAAGTGTGTATCAACTTATGATTCAATTAGCAAAGACAGGAAGTATAAAAGAACCAGGTGCGATAATCGTTTTAGAAGTTAATACAGTTGATTATTCAATGGCTCAAATTGGTCAAATTGTAGAAGGTAACAACGCCCGAATTCTGAGTTCATACATTATTTCAGACAGCGATTCGACCAAGTTAGATGTAACTCTGAAAATAAATCAGGTGGATGTAAGTAACATCATTCGAACATTTGAACGCTACGATTATTTAATCAAAGATACTTTTCAAACGGGAATAGGGGATTATGATATTCAACAGCGTTTTGATTCGTTAATGAATTTCCTCAAATTTTAACTATGCGGGTTGCCATTTACGGAAAGAAAGTTACTAAGCAAACATCGCCTTACTTCGTTGAGGTTCTAAAAGTATTGACCGATTTTGGTTGGGATCTTGTTCTAGAGGAAGAATTGAAACAAATTCTAATAAACAAAATTGGTATTTCCGAAAACTATGATGTATTCAATAATCACCAAGATTTTCATTCAGGAATCGATTTAGCGATAAGTATGGGCGGTGATGGAACATTCTTGAAAACAGTAAGTTATATTCGTAACTCAGGAGTTCCGATTATGGGAATAAATACGGGGAGATTAGGTTTTCTTGCAAATATATCCAAGGATCAAATTCATAATACGATGAATCAAGTTCGGGATAAAAATTATGAGTTTCAAAAACGTTCTTTATTGCGTGTTAATACGGAAGATGATTTATTTGGTGAGGATAATTTTGCATTGAACGAATTGACGCTACACAAAAAAGATACTTCTTCCATGGTAACTGTTCATGCCTCTTTGGATAATAAGTATTTGAATTCCTATTGGGCTGATGGCTTGATTGTTTCAACCCCAACGGGTTCAACTGCTTACAATTTAAGTTGTGGCGGACCGATTATCACACCAGGTTGCCAAGTTCACATATTAACACCAGTAGCAGCTCATAATTTAAATGTTCGTCCGATGGTTGTTCCTGATCATTTGCCAATATCTCTTTCAGTTGAAGGTCGCGATCGTTCTTATTTACTAAGCCTTGATGGGAATTCTAAAA
>JACCDP010532757.1_pt1 | contig 12041 bp, 20 predicted proteins | sample 7445841 | NCBI WGS metagenome assembly JACCDP01 (sample SAMN15323441, study PRJNA562643) | freshwater metagenome | isolation source: river surface water | place: USA:Blue River Watershed | collected 2017-08-17
ATATTGCCTTCAGCATCGTAAGTGGTTTTGCTTTTGATTTTGCTTTTACCAAACGCAGCAATAGCCTCATCTTTTAAGTCAATAGCTTCCTGAAGGAGACGCGCCCTATGCAAGTCAACATTCTGGAGGATCTTTTGCTGATACAGAGCCCTTGCGTATTCCCTGTCACTATTGACTGTCTCTTTGCTAATGATTAGCGTGTCGGCAATTTGTTGATTAGAGAAACTTGCGGCAGCAAGTTGGTTCACCATTAGCCGTCGTTTGAAGATATTGTCCTTGCCGTAGTTCTTCCTGCTTTGCCTGTTAGGCAAGTCCCTAATCTCTTGGATCTCCTCTTCAGTGAACTTTTCCCTTAGTACTTCCAAGGCAGCCAGGTAGGTTTCATCATTAGGAGCAGGAAGCTCTTTTGCCATTGTTTCTACAATTCTTGGCAGATCATAGCAAGAAAAAAGCCCCGCCTAGCGGGGCCATGGTTATTGGGAAGCAATCACCATTCTTCGCTGGTAGCCTCTGGATTCTTGGGAAAGTTGAAAACGATAGAGGGCTTGCCAGGCTCTTCCTCATAGTCTCCCATGTCATCAGCCAGTTTCTTGAGGGCTTTGTATCGAGCCTCAGCCTCTACCACTTCCTCCTTGTACTTGCGTTTGCCCCTACCGGCTTGAATGCGAACAGTGCCCCTAGGAGTGGAATGAGTGGTAAGGGCGAGAGCGCCCATCACTTCATGAAGATTGGCTTTGTTCTCTTCTTCTAGGGCTTCCTTAGCCTTAAGGTCTTCTTTGATTTTCGCCAGTTCGCCAATCAGGCTTTCAAGGTCAATCAGTCCTTGCTCTTGATCAAACTCAGTCAGGGGAGGCATTGCGTTCAATGAGGATTTGGACTTCCTCCAAGGTGCGCCTCCAATGCCTTTCTCCATTGTCATCTTTCATTGCATAGAGCATTCGTGGTGAACCACCTAGCGAGAAACCATAGTGCCTAAGCACTGTAATTTCTTGCCCATTGTGCTCCAACGATGGAAGACGATCTGGATTTTTAGGCGCCTGGAGGGCCATGAAGGAAGGGAATGCCCCTGAATGATAGTCGAAACGATGGTGGAGCGCAAGGGCTAGCAAGGAAGTCAGAGGATTGAAGCAATCGTGAAGTCCTTAAAGCCCGTCGTCCGTTTCGCCTGTCGGCTCTGGCTGAACGGGCAGCGAGAGTCGCTTAGGCGAAAGTCGCTTAAGCCGGAATCAAGCAGAACTCGGTTCCGTCCCCAGCATACACTGCTTGTCAAGTGGCAAAAGCACAAAAAAGGGGGCCGTCAGCCCCCAAATCCCCGAAACTGAGAGGCGGAATCGTTCACAAAGCCAGAAGGCTTTTGTTTTTCTTCAGCTTTGACCGGGATTTCCTGATTCTCTACGGGCTTCTTTTCCTCTTCTTTGTCAAACCCACGATCGTAAATAATGGCCACAATGGAAAAGCGATTATTCCCATAATAAAGCCCCGCTTTCACGGGGCCTTGTGGTTAAAAATAATCGTCGTCGTTTGGTTCTTGTAATGCAGGCTCTATTGGCTCTGGCATTAGTTCCCCTGGCGTCCACTGCCAATCGTGATACAGCCTTTCCCTTTCGCCATTGGGACCTAACTGCCACGATGACGTAATGAGCCCCTGCCTACGGGCTAGCTCCAGCATCTTGCGAGTGCCGCTAACGTCCCACGACCCGCAAATGGCCGCCACTTGACGACAGGACAACCTTTCGTTCCGGCGGCTTGCAAGGGCGGTAACCACGGAATCAAGCTCCTCTAGGCTGCCTCCGAGTGGTCCGCCATAGCGCCAGCCATATGAGATTGGCTCCCTGATAAGAATGTGCCTGCCACTGAGCCCAGCACGGCTCTTGAGCCATTCGATGCAAAATTGATTATTGTCATAGCTCCCTTCAATGCGAGTGAACTTGACCACTTCGCTCACGTTGTCAACAAATGCACTACTGTCCCTTAGTCCTCCGCTTTTGTTCAAATGGTGAAGGATGACAATAGAACATTGATAGGAATTGGCCAAGTCCCTGAGTCCATAGATCACGTCGCCACTACTGCTTTTGGTCAGGTCTACATTCATGCCAGAAAGGCAGGAAGTAAGGCTATCAATGACAATGAACACTGGTCGATTCTTGCGCACGAAATCTTCTAGTTGCCGAATATGAGCAAAGCGCCAATTTTCCCAGAAACTAATCTGCCCAGGCTCTAGTCCCGCATCGGCATAACCAATCACGGCAAGCTTTTCCGTGGTATCCACTAATGGCTCATCACTTTGAATGATTAGTGATTTGCCTTGCAGGCAGCGCCTATTGCTCCATGGCTTGCCCAATGCAATGCTGAGAGCCCAGTTGTAGAGCAAGGTGGATTTGCCTTGACCGCCTTGCGCTGCCAATAGCATTACCGTGCCACGGGGAACAATGCCAGCAATGAGCCATTCCCTACATTGGTCAGATTGCGCAATGGTGAGAGCATCAATGGTTTCAATTTCCTCTTTGCCATAAACCCTCCCCTTCGCTTCGTCAACGAGCTTATCAATGTTCTGTTGCGTCATCTTGATGGAATGACGCTCTAGCCAGTTAGAAGTTTCGTAGGCAATACGGGCATCGTTACTGCCAAACAGTCCCACAAAGCCTTCAATGGTGGTGATAATTTCGTCGTAACCTGGCTTGCCATCAGCGTTTTGGTGGCGATTCTTGGAAACAATGGCAGCAAGTATGTCGTCTTTAGTGGCACCTTCCCCAATCCAATCGCCAATGTCATAGCCATTCTTGCCGGGGAGACTTTCCCACTCCCACGAATCGGCATCAGCATAAAGCCATTGTGCGCCTGGATTATCGCTTTCCACTTCCCGCATGAAAGCCACACCGGGCTCGTCACGATCAGGGCAAAGGACTAGGCGATGGTCCCGAAAAATGCCAGAGTAATCACCATTGGAACGGTATTGTTTGCTACCACCGAGGAAGGTGATAGCGGGGAGGCCAATGTCCCACAGGGCTTGGGCTTTTAGTTCCCCTTCAACAACGAAAATCGGAAAGCCGGTGGAGGCACTATGGGCAATAGCTTCGTGGTATTTCCAAGGCAGGATTGTAGCCTTGGCTTCCTGAAGTTGAACTTTTGCCGATGGTGAGCCAGTATCAATGGTGGGGAAGTCTTGCCAAATGCGCTTATTATCGCTTTCGCCATCGTCCTTCCTGTTGACTACTACAACGGTTTCACGCTTGGTGTTTTCGTAGTGAAATTGATGGAACGCTGAATCTCGCTTGGGCTTTTCCCATCGTTGCATTGGTGCGAGAATGTTGCGGATTTCAGCCCGATGCTTGGCTGATGGATCAGAGAAGCAACTATAGGCGCCAGTGTTCTTGTTGATGGAAAGGTTATTGCCATTGCAGGCAGGACAAATGTACTTGCCGCTTTCGCCAGTGGGCGTTAGTGCGTCCAAGTGGTCCAGAATTGAGAATGGCATGATGGCAGTCGGCGCTTAGGGATTATGGCTGATGGTGCAAGCCATGGTTCACCCTCAGACAATAAGCAATGCTTATAAATAGGGGCGTTGCGATGGTGGGGTAATGGCTTAGTGTGGGGCGTGTTCCGCTTCTCAGGACATATGGCCCAATGAAGGCTCTCCACGGCGAACGCAAGCGCAAGGTTCATGTCACAATGACCCCCACTGCCATGGCTCGTCTTGACGAGATTGCGTTCAATGCTCAACTCTCACGATCAGAAGCTCTTGAGCGTCTGATTCGTTCCACTCCCCCTTACGAGGGGCTTGTTCTCGCCCAATTCTCCGAATGACTTCCAACGACGAAATCATGGCCACACTCTCTGCCATGTCCGACCGCACTCTGGGTGTTTTCTCGCCCCTGCTCATTTCCTACGACCAGTTTAAGGCAGCCTACGAGCTTCCCATTGGTGAGCACGTTGAGAAGAACTACAAAGGGCTCTCCTACCTATCGTGGCCTTTTGCTCTTCGCTACTTCTACGAGCATTTCCCCGGCCTGTTTGTTCAGTTTGAGGAATCAAAAGTTGGCTGGCCCGTCTTTGGTGAGCCTGGCGCTTACATTCTGAGGCCATTCATCACGGACGGCATTAAGCGCACCCCCGCGCTTGTTTTCCCAATCATGGACAACAAGCACAATGCCATTCAGTCCCTTGACGCAAGGCAAATTAGCGACAATGTGCAACGGGCTACGGTCAAGACTATTGCTCAATTCACTGGACTGGGCCTGAAACTGTATGCCGGGGAGGACATTCCAAAGGAGGAAGGAGCCGCCCCTGCCCCCTCGCCATCGTCATCCCCCACTACTGCCGCAGCGCCCAAGACTGCCGCAACCTCTCAAGACACTATTGATGGTCGTGCCGCAGGACTTGCGCTTGCCGATTCTGGCATTTTTGGCATGGATCGTCAGGCCATCATCGCTCTAGCCAAGGCAGCCCTAGAGACCATGGGACTTCAAGCTTCAACGGATATTAAAACGCCACAACAATTTGGCAATCTCTGCACCACCATGCTGGCTGCCTGGACCAAGAACAATGGCGTCAAGATCACCAAGGCGGCAATGAAAACGGAAATGGACAAGCTTCAAGAAGAAGCGGAGAAAGGACCGGAGGCAGCCATTGAAGCTATCAATGCCTTTGTGCAAGCAAAAAAGTAGAGATTGCGGCGGCCCGTCTTGCACGGGCCTTCAATGGAACCATCATCCTGGAGGACAATGAAGATTGCTAAGTTGAAACTGCCACACAGTCTCAGGGAGCCAAGCTATAAAATTAAGTTTGATGAGATTGACACTTTTTGGCCCTCTCAAAACACAATAGAGCTTCTTGAGCCTGTTTTCGATGAAAACATTGGCAACCCGGAGGGAGTGATATGTTATGAGGCTCGCCCTCATGATGATGCTTCATTTGGTGGCCATTTTCTTTTGCTTGCTATCAAGGGGCAAAGCCATTGGATGACAGATATTCAACACCAGTTTCATGAGTTCAATGCAGAACGAGGAGCTTTGATGATCGTCAACTCCGAGGTTTTCCATTGGCTTTTTAGTAGTCGCAAAAGGCGTAGTCTTTGGGCGGCATTGTGCTGGCACTTTCCCTCCACCAATTCTGAAGATCTCCTTAAGCGCCAGTTGCACAGGGAGCAATTAGTTTCGTTTTCCAACAAGCTTGTTGAACATTTCAACGGCACATGGACACCGGACTACATGGGTATTTATAGCCAGTGGTTCAACAAATGACCATGCTCAGGCTTCAGCATTACGCGCCCAATAGGGTGAGTATCAATGGCAAAAGGCATTACATTGTGCCGCCAAACATGCCAGTGCCTGAGGGGACCGTCCTGCCAAGTCTTACCACCGTCTTGTCCTCCACTGCTCCGGTGGGCAAGATCATGGCGCTAATAAATTGGCGCAAAAGGGTGGGCGATGAAGAAGCGAATCGTCGCACAAGAATGGCGGCAGATAGGGGTACTTGGCTTCATGGTCTCATTGAAGATAGTTTCAATGGTGAAGACATTGAGCAAATGCTGGCATTAAGCCCAGACTACTTGCCCTATTGGACTGCCATTGAACCCTTCCTTGAGACCATTGACGAATGCCTTTTAGCTGAAAGCGCAATCGTTTATGGCTTTGAAGGGCTGGGCTACACTGGCACGTTTGATATGCTTGCCCGCATGGGCAATGATTTGGTTTTGCTTGATTGGAAAACTTCCTACAAGGTGAAGCCAGAGTATCAACTTGCCGATTATCGTCAACAACTTGGTGGCTATTCCCAAGCCATTGAGCAAATGTATGACTTGGAGATTGATCGTGCAATTTGTGCGATTGCAGTGTATGACCCAGAAGATCCCGACAGCGAGCCACAACTACAAGTGGATGAGCAAGACTCAACTGAGCTTCTTGCGACTGGCGCTATTGTCAGGAACCGTTGTCGCCAGTATTTTGACTCCCACTACCCTGGCAACACCCCTTTCACCTTGACAACTGACAAGGGATAGGGCTAGACTCCTTAAGCTTCGGCACTTTCCAAACAAACCAACGATGGCCAAACCTCCGTATTCCGGCGCAATCGACCTGACGCCCGAACTGCTCAATGCGCTCAAAACCAAAGGGCCTAACGATCGCGGCAACTACAGCCTTGACTTTGCTTGCTGGCCTGCCCGCGACCGCAAATCCGATCGCTCCCCCACTCACACCGGCACCGTCAAACTGAAAGGCGAGCGCGATGGCGTGAAAGCCTACGTTTCCATGTGGGTGAACGACGAAGATGCCGAGGATGCTTTTTGACCGTGAAATCGCCTTGCGGTTTCTAGTTTCGGCGGCATTTCTTTTGCTTTGTGGATTTGCCGCCCTTTCTGCACCATTGCCTCCCTTTCAGTGATTTACAACGACGCAGCCCTTTCAAGCCTTCAAACCAACAAAGACGTTTTTGAGCCCTACTTTGGCGAGAAAATGCGGCGGCTTGACGATAATCGTCCTGCCGTTAGCTATGGTTTGTCGCAGGCTGGCTACGACATTCGCCTCTCTCCTGAGAAGTTTGTCGTATTTTCCCCGGCAATGGAGCAGGAAGTTTTCCTGTGCCCCAAACTGGCTGACCGTTTGGAGCCGGTTTCTGCTACACTTCAACACTGCGATGAAGGGAGCTTTTTCTGGCTTCCTCCCCATTGCACTGGTCTTGGCAGTTCTGTTGAACTTTTCAACATGCCAAACCATACCATTGCCTTTGGTTTTGGTAAGTCCACCTACGCCCGTCTCGGAGTGATCGCCAACATCACGCCGATTGAACCTGGATGGTGTGGCCACTTGACGATTTCGATTGTCAATCCCACGCCACTTTATGTTCGCCTTTGGGCCAATGAAGGCATTGCACAAATCGTTTTTGCGGATTGTGGTATTGTCGATAAGCCCTATGAGGGGGCTTATCAAAACCAAACCAATGGGCCAACACTATCAAGCGTTGGCTAACACGAAGGGGGCTTAGGCCCCCTTTTTGTTTAGACTATTGGGCAGTTGTTTGTCGCAAGTGTCGGCTAACTTTCCTGGCCTCCAGCCCAATGCAAGCTCTCTTGAGCGTAAGTTCTGGGGATTCTGGACACTGAACTATTCTCAGTATCCTCTCATTTCCGAGTTTGATGACATTAGCTCTTGGGAGCTTGACTATGCCTATCGTCGGAGCCTGAGCAAAAGGGCCAAAAGGTTTCGCCTTGATTTCGCCCACGAGGAAACCCGCGTGGGCATTGAGATTCAAGGTGGTATTTACACGAGGGGCCGTCATGTTACTGGCGCCGGCTATGAGCGCGACGCCTTTAAGTACAATCTGGCCTATGCCGGAGGATGGGTTATCTTCCTGATGACGCCAGAAATGATTAGGAACCCAAGATGGTACGCCTTAATTGCCGCCACCATCGAGAGTCGCGTTGGGCAGCCACTTCCTGCAATAACTGCTCTGCCGCAAGAATATCTGAATCACGCGCCATTAGGGTTTGCGCTAGCCTGATGTTCTCAAGCATGAGACTTTGATAAGCCGTTTGTAAAGCACCAAAGGCATCTACAAGGTCTTTGGTACGATCCTTTAAGGCTTGCAAGTCTGAGCAATTATCCACTGCCTGTTTAGCACTAAGGAGGGAAAATTCACGCTCTGGCGTGTGATCAAATGGTCCCATACGAACAAGAAACTTGCGGCCATTGTAACCTACCACCACTGGGAGAGAAAACGGCATGAGGATGATTGGTCGTCTCAGCTATGTGACTAGCCTAGATAAGAGGGAACGTTATTGGCGGCAATACAAGCGAGTGACCAATGGCAATGGCCCGAACAATGAGGGGTGGATTGCCCGACGACATTATCTACCACCATCGCCCAAGGGCTACCAATGGGCGCCAGGGGAGCCCGTAGTGCTTGTGGGATGGTCTACCGCAGGATGGCTAGCCACTGCCACTGAAGGCACCCTAGAGGCCATCGTGAAGGACAATGGCAGAAGCAAAGCAAAGGTGCAATGGCAAGGGGGAGGGATTTCGGCTATAGTCGCCTTGAATCGGATTCGCCCCCTATGGCTAGTCAGAGGCTCTGCCCCTTAGCCGACTCTTTCAGTTCTGTTTGCCTTTTGGACTCAATGGGCAATGACTTGTCCATTGTGAATGATGCCAAGCAAAGTTACGATCGTCATGCTCAAGAGTTTGGCGACAAAGAGCGCAGGCTTCTTGACTACCTTTTGTCCCATAATCATACCTCACCACTGAGAGGAGCCATTCTTCGCTTCCACGTCAAGGCGCCGCTTTTTGTGGCCCGGCAATGGTGGAAACATACAGTGGCCTGCACTTATGTTGACGATCAACTTGGCTGGAACGAAAAGAGCTTCCGCTACTGCGAAGCCAATGAGCACGAATACTACTATCCTGAAACTTTCCGCAAGCAATCTGCAAGCAACAAGCAAGCAAGCGATGGCGAAATCAGCGATCAGGACAAAGCGGCTTCTGTTTATTCTCGTGCCGTTGGTATTGCTGTTGAAAGCTACATTGATCTTCTGGAAATGGGGGTAGCTAAAGAACAGGCTCGGGCCATTCTTCCGGCTTGTCTCTACACCAGTTTCACTTGGACCTGCTCATTGCAAGCCCTCCTGCATTTTATTCAGTTGCGTCGTGAGCCTGGCGCTCAAGGCGAAATCCAAGCTTATGCTATTGCCTTGGAGCAACTTGCCAGTGAAGTGTTTCCCGAAACTTTTGCCTTGTTTTCCAATGTCTGAATCCTCGTTTTCTCATCTTTTCCCTGAAGCTGATCCCATCAATCCTGCCCACTATCAGGCCGGTTCCCAAGAGGCCATCATTACCATTGAGGATGCCATTGCTGCAGCCCCCAGTAATCAAGCAGCATTTCTTCATGGTCAAGTCCTGAAGTATCTTCTTCGCTTGTGGCTGAAAGGTAAATCTCTGGAGGATGCAAAGAAGGCGCGATGGTATCTGGAACGCTTAATTGGTAGTCTGGAGGACTGACAATCAATGGTTCGGCGGGAGGAAGGCAGTCTGCTTCTACAATTCTTCCCGCCAGCCATGAATTAACCATCATCCAACGAAACAAAATATCTTCTCTTTCCTTCGACCACCATTCTTGGGGTCGCCAAAACTCCAGCACGTCATCACTAGCCTTGATTACGTTGCAACGATTACAGGCTGGCACAAGATTGTAGCGGGCATAATGAGGCCCGCCTTTGCTTTTAGGGATAACGTGATCGAGCGTTAGCTTTTCGTTCCACTTGCCGCAATAGGCGCAGCAACAATGGCCAAGAGGGCCTCTTAGTGGATAGTCGTCAAAGATTGCTTTGCGGAATCGCTTGCGGGCATCACCAGGGCGAAGTTCAATTAAGCTATTCAGAAGATCGTCGGGATGGTACGCAATTTCCATGCAATCCCTTTAGTTTTTACCAGCCTAATCCCTGGGAACAAGGCAACAATGGCGTAGAATAGGGGAATGAGAAAATAGAACAATGGCAGAGGACAAAAGCTGGCAGGAATGGCTTGGCACGTTAACAAGCACTGTTACGGCTACAATCCTTTTGGCTAGTGGTGGTACGCTCATTGCCGTGGGGCAACAGCAAGTCAGAATTAACACTCAAATTGAAACCATCACGAAACTGGTGGACACGCTTTCTGGTAAGGTGGAGAATAAGGCCAACTCTGATGAAGTGAATGATCTGGAAAGCCGAGTGAGAAATCTGGAGATTCGACGCTAGACTTTCGGTAATTGCGCTGCTCCTATGACTCCCGCAGAATACATGGCCATTGGTGCCGTTGTTGTTGGTGCCATTGAAACCATTATTGCCGCTCTGCCGATCAAGGCTAATTCCCAAGTGGAACTGATCCTCCTGATCGCCAAGGCTCTCTTCGCTCCTTATCGTCGTCGCTGATGCCGCGCCAGATTAAGATTCGGGACTTAGTTCGGTTTTACAAAGGGCTGCCCGATCAGGATGCAGCCCTTGTTTTGCTGGACGAAACTTTAGCCGCTAAAGCCCCCGAGCTTGTGAATAGTGACCAGGAATGGTACGCTATCTGGAGCAAAGCCGGCAAGCAAACTATCCCCAATCCTCCTCCCACCATTGTCCCCTCCGAAGGGCTTGCACTGCTCAAAGAGTTTGAGGGCTGCGAGCTTGAGGCTTATGACGATGGCGTGGGAGTGTGGACGATTGGCTGGGGGGAAACTCGCCACTTTGATGGCACTCCAGTCAAGAAAGGCGATCGCATTACGCAAAGCGTGGCCGATGCCATGCTGGACAATCGCCTCAAGAACTTTGTGCTTCCCACTCTGAAGCGGACAATTCCAGGGTGGGACAAGATGAATGAAAGCCAGCGTGGAGCTTTAATGAGCTTCGCCTATAACGTGGGCTGGCAATTCTATGGTTCTGCCGGTTTTGAGACCATCACTAAGCGACTGGCTGAAAGCGACTGGAGCAAGGTGCCTGCCGCCATGGCCCTCTACGTTAATCCTGGCACTACCACAGAGGCCGGCCTGAGGCGCCGCAGGGCCGCTGAGGGGGCGCTATGGAACAAGGGGCTGCCTAAGCCTGCGCAAGCCGCGCCGTCAGGCTCCTTTGCGCCTAATAGCCCCTTTAGCCATAAGATCACCCCCAACATTTCCTACGGAGAGTTTGCGCTGAATCAAGAGGCCCGTCGTTTCGTTGCTCAGCATCAATGCGATACGGCCAAGCTCATTGCTGAGTTCTTGGAGAAAGTACGGGCTCACTTTGGTGCTCCCATTGAAATCACTTCCGGCTATCGCCCTGCAGCCATCAATGCTTCTGTGGGTGGCGCTTCGCAGTCCGAGCATCTTTACAATGCGCCTGATATTGGTGCCGTAGACTTTCTAGTCACGGGCAAAGACATTCATGCCGTGCAGGATTGGTGCGACGCTAATTGGCCTTATAGCCTGGGCTATGGTGCGCCAAGGGGCTTTGTTCATCTTGGCTTAAGGATTGGTCGCCCTCGCATTCGCTGGGACTACTAAACGGAAGCCACAATCCTTCCGCGACGGACAATAATGCTTGTGCTGGAAGAGAAATTGGCCACTGCCATTCCCACTTCGTCGCCATTGTTCAATGGAATAAGATGGCGGGGAATGTTAAGTGGTGCTTCGGAAGACGAATTGCCAGTATGAGCGCGAGAGTCAGTGCCTGACACTACTGTTCCATTTTTGGTGAGCATAATGCCAAGGTGCTCATTGTTTCCCGCACTGGCCTCCAAAGCCACACTCACCTGAAAGACGAAAGTAGCGCCCGTATTGTTCCGCAAGCCAAAGCCAGTACCACTGGCAGCAACAATACCACTAGCCACAGTATTGTCGAAAAAGCCACTAATGTTGACAACTGAATACACGCCTTGAATAATGCCAGACACTGTAGCATCATTCATGCGCCACGATTGGCCTTGATACCTGACGCTAGGCCCTGGCACCCCTTGAGCCCCCGGAGGGCCAGGCTCACGAATGACGATGGTGGTGGGCGAAGTTTGGACTACTACTGTCATGGCCGGAAAGAATAACCAAAGTCAATGGTGGCAGAACCTTGCAATAAGCACTTCACGCCTCCACTGGGATCAGTGGCATAAATGTCATACTGGCCATTTTCGCTAATCCCGCTTGTCACTGCCCTTGCCATTGTCAAACTAAACACGCCACTGGCTTGATTTGACCATGGCAAAGAAAAGGAGGCAAGCTTGGTAGTGCCCAGGCGATTGTAAAGATCGGCCTTAAGGGACCATCCTGACATATTGACGCCACTACCATTGGAATCTTGATAAGTGATTTCAATGTTGAAATCAGCACCTTGGACAATCGTAATTGGGAAACAAGGCGGCTCCATCAGGCAAAACTATGGCTCGGTGATTTCGGGAAAACCCTATACTGAGAAAGTTCTGGGACGATAGGCCCCAAGTAGTCAACGTGATAGCCGGAATACTGCAAAGGCGGTTTCTCTAGGAAGGATGCAGCAAAATCAAACTCTCCACGGTAATAAATAACACCAGCCCAGTAAAGGGAACCAAGACGAGCGTCGG
>JACCDP011508276.1_pt1 | contig 12041 bp, 10 predicted proteins | sample 7445841 | NCBI WGS metagenome assembly JACCDP01 (sample SAMN15323441, study PRJNA562643) | freshwater metagenome | isolation source: river surface water | place: USA:Blue River Watershed | collected 2017-08-17
CGGGGTGGCCTGCGCCGGGGTGCGCACGCCGCGGCGCGACAACACGTCGCGCGCCTGCACCAGCAAGGCCACCCACGGGTCGGTGCGCCGCCGCTGCCACAGCGCGACGCCGGCACCGATCAGGCTCAGCGCACTCAGCAACCCGGCCAGCAGATAACCCAGGTCTTGCCAGGTCGGTGCGTTGAAGCCCAGGCTGCGCAGCAAGTCGAGCTGGCGGCTTTGCGTGTAGTTCAGCACCCACTGGTTCCACCGGTTGTTCAGCGCCTCCCACATCGCGCGCAGGTTCACCAGCGCGAATTGCGGCGCGATTGCACTCAGAGCCGTGGCCACCGCGCCGGGGGCCGGGCGCAGCCGCTCGAAGCTGCCGGTGCGCCCGGGCGCCACCGCTGCGGTCGGGTCCACCCGAACCCAGCCCTGGCCGGCCAGCCACACCTCGGTCCAGGCATGCGCATCGCTGTTGCGCACGGTCCAGATGCCGTCCACCGGGTTGATGTCGCCGCCTTGGTAGCCGGTGACCACCCGCGCCGGGATGTCCAGCGCGCGCATCAGCACCGCGAACGACGAGGCGATGTGCTCGCAGAAGCCCGCCTTGCGGTCGAACCAGAATTCATCGGCGGTGTTGTCGCCAAACACGCCGGGCTCGAGCGTGTAGCGATAGCCCTGCGTGCGCAGGTGCTCCAGCACGAAGTTCACCAGGTCTTCGTCGTTGCCCTGCGCAAAGCGCGGGTCGCGCCGCAGGTCGACGGCCCACTGCAGTGTGCGCGTATTGAAGCCGGTGGGCAGGTCGCGGTCGTCGGGTGAGATCGCCGCGCGGCTGGCGGGCCCGTAGCGGAACGTCGGATGGCTTTGCGCGCGGTAGCGCACCAGGTCGGTCAATGGTGACTCCGACAGCCACAGCAGGTCGGTGGTGGGCTTGACCCGCAGCGCTGCCGACTGCGGTGGCTCGACGGTCGCCTCGAGCGTCATCACCCACGGGCGGTTGGATGGCTCGAGCGTGACCTCGTAGCGCACCGGCTCGCCGCTGACCTGCAGGTTGACCGGTGTGCTGTTGCGCAGCTGGACACGCGGCCGCCATTCGCGGCCGTCGAAGTCGCTGAGCACCGGCCCGCGAAAGTACAGGTCTTGCCGGCGTGGTACCGCGCCCTCGAAGCGCACCCGCATGGCCACGCTGTCGTCCAGCGCCAGCTCGGCCACCTGACCGACGCGCATGCTGGCCGACAGGCCGCTGCGGCCGCTGTGTGCGTCTGACGGCAGGCCCCACAGCGGCGCCAGCCGCGGGAACAGCATGAACAGCGCCAGCATCACCGGCGTGCCCACCGCCGCGAGCCGCAGCGCGATGCGACCCGACTGCCACAGCGTGGGCCGCCCGGCGGGCATGTGTGCATTGACCAGCGCGGTCAGCAGGCCGAGCAGCGCCACCACCATGGCCAGCGCGGTCAGCAGCGACTGCGAGAAGAAGAAATGCGTCAGCAGGGTGAAGAAGCCGAGGAAGAACACCACGAACGCGTCGCGGCGCGCCCGCAGCTCCAGCGTCTTGAGCGCCAGCAGCACCACGAGCAGCGTGACACCGGCGTCGCGGCCGAGCACCGTGCGGTGGCTGAACAGGGTGGCACCGATGGCCAGCGCCAGCAGCGCCACGCGCACCCACAGGCCGGGCAGGGCACGCGCCTGCCACGCCAGTGCGCCACGCCACAGCAGCACGGCAGCACTCATCAGCACGCACCACAGCGGCAGGCGTGCGGCATGCGGCAACACCACCCAGGCGATGACGCCAAGCAGGAACAGCGTGTCGCGCGTCTCGCGCGGCATCTCGGTGCGGCGCGCAGCCCCGGTGGGAGCCGACGGCGGTACGGCACTCGATGTGGCGGCGGTGGTCTTCAGCACAGCGCCAAGACCTCCAGGCAGCGGCGGCGGTGCGCCTCGCCTGCGTCAGGTGGCACCTCGTGGGCGCCGACGCGCAAGCCGTAGTCCAGGCCCGCTGCATCGGCGGCCAGCACCCAGGCGCACAGGCGCGACAGCCGCGCCTCGGGATCAGTCAGGCCGGTGCGCGCTGCATCCAGCCACAGCTCGTGGCGCTGGTGCTCGCGTGCATCGCGGCTCACCAGTTCGTCGGACTTCGCGGCTTTCTTCCAGACGATCTGGCGCAGCGGGTCACCGCGCCGATACGGGCGCACACCGTCGAACTCGGCGCCCGCGTCGCGTGCGAGCACCACGCCCTGGCCAGGCCGTGGCTCGCCCGGGGGCAACGGCGGCGCATGCAGTTCCGGCGCGGGGTACACCAGCACCTGCGATGCCGGCCGCCACACCGTCCACACGCGAAACGCGCCGATCGGAAACCGGGTCATCACGGTCAGGGCGGGCAGCGGTTGCAGGCCGCGCCGCCCGGGCTGGAAGGCCAGCGTCAGACGGGCACTGCCACGCGGCTCGACATCGGTCCAGCTCCAGTGCACCGGTTGCCCGGGCTGCTCGCAGGCCAGGCCCATGCCGTAGCGTGCGCGTGGCGAATCGCTCGCCAGGTGCACTTCCATCGACACGGCAGCACCCAGGAACTGCGGCTGCGGCGGCGACAGCGACAGCGCCAGCCCGCGCAGCGTGGCGTGCCCCACATGCATCGCGGCGATCGTGCTGCCGGCCAGCAAGAACGTGAGCAGGTAGCCAAGGTTGAGCTGGTAGTTGATGGACGCAACCAGCAGCACCAGCAGCGTCAGCGCCAGCAGCGCCCCGGCGCGCGTGGGCAGGATGTAGACATTGCGATGGGTGAGGCCCAGCGCGTCGGTACGCGGCTGGCGCGACTGCCACCAATGACGGATGCGCTGGCGCAGGCCACGCGGCTGCGGCGCCGCCCTCTGCGCCGTCGGGGTGGCAAGCCCCTGTGCTCGGGCGGGTGCCGTGCCGGGCTTGGCCGTCGCTTGCATCGGCATGTCTGCAGCTCTGCGACGCCTTCCGATGCCGCTCAGGGCAGGGCGACGGCGTCGAGCATGGCGCGCACCTGCTCGACCGCGCCGCGCCCGGCGTCACCCACGGGCACCAGGCGGTGCGCGATGGTCTGCGGCAGGATGGCACGCACATCGTCGGGCGCCACGTAGTCGCGCCCGCTCAGCAGCGCCTGCGCGCGAGCCGCACGCAGCACCGCGATGCCGGCGCGCGGCGACAGGCCCTGCAAAAACCAGCGACCGCTGCGGGTGGCCGCGATCAGGTCCTGCAGGTAGTCGAGCAGCGCGTCTGCTGCATGCACCTGTTGCACCTGCGCCTGAAGCGCGTGCAGGCTGTGTGCATCCAGCAAGGCGGGCAGGGCCGCGACCTGCGCGCGCCGGTCGTCGCCGGCGAGCAGGCTGCGCTCGGAGGCGCGGTCGGGGTAGCCCAGCGAGATGCGCATCAGGAAGCGGTCGAGCTGGCTTTCGGGCAGCGCGAAGGTGCCCAGCTGGTCGTGCGGGTTCTGCGTGGCGATCACGAAGAAGGGCGAGGGCAGGGCGCGTGTTTCGCCTTCCACCGACACCTGCTTTTCTTCCATCGCCTCCAGCAGCGCGCTTTGCGTCTTGGGGCTGGCGCGGTTGATCTCGTCGGCCAGCAGCACCTGGGCGAACACCGGGCCGGGGTGGAAAACGAACGATTCGCTCGAGCGCTCGTACACCGACACGCCAGACAGGTCGCTGGGCATCAGGTCGGCGGTGAACTGCACCCGCGAGAACTGCAGCCCGAAGCTGCGCGCCAGTGCATGCGCCAGCGTCGTCTTGCCCACGCCGGGCACGTCCTCGATCAGCAGGTGCCCCCCTGCAAGCAGACAGGCCACGCTGTCGCTCACCTGTGCTGCCTTCCCCGCGATCACCGTGTTAAGCTGATCGAGCAGCGCCCTGAGTTGTTGTTGTGCTTTCATGGCACGACATTACCCGAATTCACCGACGTTTTGCGATGCCTGCCCTGATACACCTGCGCGCCCGGCGGAGCTGATCCATGGGCAGTACCGCCTACTTCACCCATGCCGACTGCGCCCGCCACGAGATGGGCCGCGGTCACCCCGAGTGCCCCGAGCGCCTGTCCGCCATCCACGACCGGCTGCTGGCCAGCGGCGTGGCGGACGCACTGGACCAGCGCGAAGCGCCCGAGGCGCCCATTGCCGACCTCGAGCTTGCACACGCGCGCATGCATGTGGCGGCGATCCGCGGCCTGAGCGATGAGCTGCGCGACGAGGTCGCTGCCGGTGGGCCCAGCCACGCCCAGATCGACCCGGACACCGCCCTCAACGTGCACAGCTGGAGCGCGGCATTGCGAGCCGCAGGCGCGGCGCTCGCTGCCACCGATGCAGTGATCGCAGGCGAGGTGGACAACGCCTTTTGCGCGGTGCGCCCGCCCGGGCACCATGCCTGCCACGACCGTGCGATGGGCTTTTGCATCTTCAACAACGTGGCGGTGGCGGCGCGCTACGCACTCGAGCGCCATGGCCTGCAGCGTGTGGCGGTGATCGACTTCGACGTCCACCACGGCAACGGCACCGAGGACATCCTGCGCGACGACCCGCGGGTGCTGATGGTGAGCTTCTTCCAGCATCCGTTCTATCCGTACAGCGGCGCCGAAGGAGCAGCCGGCAACATGCTCAACGTGCCGGTGTCGGCCTACACCCGCGGCGACGCGATCCGCGAGATCGTGGACACCCTGTGGCTGCCGCGGCTGGACGCCTTCGCGCCGCAGATGATCTTCGTGTCGGCCGGCTTCGATGCGCACCGCGAGGACGACCTCGGCCAGCTCGGGCTGACCGAAGCCGACTACGCCTGGATCACCCGCCGCATCAAGGACGTGGCAGCGCGCCATGCCGGCGGGCGCATCGTGTCGTGCCTGGAGGGCGGCTACAACCTGTCGGCGCTGGCGCGCAGCGTCGAGGCACACATCCGTGTGCTGGCCGACCTGTGAGCCCTGGCACCTGCCCCAGGCCCGTCTGATGTGCGCACAGCGGCACGCTTCAAGGAGATGCGATGACACCCACTGATGCCCCAGGCCACGCGAGCAGCGGCAGCAGCGCTGCACCGGTGATCCCGTCGCGCGATGCGCGCGGCGTGTGGACGCTCACGCTCAATCGCCCGGACAGCTTCAACGCCCTGAGCGAGGAAGTGCTGGCCGCGCTCGAGGAAGCGATCGCGCGCGTGGCGGCCGACGAGCAGTCGCGCGCGGTGGTGCTGGCCGCCACCGGCAAGGCGTTCTGCCCGGGCCATCACCTCAAGGAGATGATCGCGCGGCCCGAGCTCGATTACTACCAGGCGCTGTTTGCACGCTGCAGCCGCATGATGCTGAGCCTGCAGCGGTTGCCGGTGCCGGTGATCGCGCGGGTGCATGGCGTGGCCACCGCGGCCGGCTGCCAGCTGGTGGCGCAGTGCGATCTGGCGGTGGCGGCCGACAGCGCCCGCTTTGCAGTCAGCGGCGTGAACTTCGGTTTGTTCTGCGGCACCCCCAGCGTGCCGCTGTTGCGCAACATGGCGCCCAAGCAGGCGATGGAGATGCTGGTGACCGGCGACTTCATCGATGCGCAGGAGGCCCGGCAGCGCGGCCTGGTGAACCGCGTGGTGCCGCTGGATCAACTGGACGCAGAGCTTGAGGCATTGGTGCAAAGCATCCTGGCCAAGCCGCGCGCGGCACTGGCCATTGGCAAGGACCTGTTCTACCGCCAGCGCGAGATGGGCATCGAGGCCGCTTACCAGCTGGCCGGGCAGGCGATGGCAGTCAACATGATGAATCCCTGTGCCCTCGAGGGCGTGACCGCCTTCACCGAAAAGCGCGAGCCGGCGTGGCGTGCAGCGCCTGCGTCATCACCCAAATCCGGGCCGGGGCCGGCATGAGCGGATTCGACCGTCTGCTGGCAGACCTGGCGCGGCCTGAAGCGCTGGTGGAACTGGCGGCGCTGTTTGCCTGCCTCGCGCTGGCCTGGGCGCTGGCGTGGTCTCTGGGCCGCGAGCGGGGCGCCGATTCGATCTGGTTTGGCCGATCCACCTTCGACGGACTGCTGTTTCCGCTGCTGAGCTTGGTGCTGGTGTACGGCGCGCGCCTGGCGGTGGCCGAATTTCAGCGGCCCGGGTTGCTGCGTGTGGCGGTGCCGGTGCTGGTGGCGCTGGTGGGCATCCGGTTCATCGCGCGGGTGCTGGCGGTGAGCTTTCCGCAGTCGGCCGCCGCGCGGCTGGGCGAGCGGGTTTTCTCCTGGGGCATGTGGATCATCGCGGTGCTGTGGATCGTGGGCTGGTTGCCGCTGGTGCGCGCAGAGCTCGAATCGATCCGCTTTGCGATGGGCAAGAGCCGCATCAGCCTGCTGGACCTGATCGAGGGCCTGCTGTGGTCGGGCGTGGTGCTGGTGGGTGCGCTGTGGGTGTCTGCAGCGATCGAGCGCAAGCTGCTGCGCGATGCGGTGTCCGACCTGTCGCTGCGCAAGGTGGCGGGCAACGCCATCCGCGCCTTGCTGCTGCTCACCGGCATGCTGGTGGCGTTGTCGGCGGTGGGTGTGGACCTGACCGCGCTGTCGGTGCTGGGCGGCGCGCTCGGCGTGGGCCTGGGCTTTGGCCTGCAGAAGCTCGCAGCCAACTATGTCAGCGGCTTTGTCATCCTGTTCGAGCGCAGCCTGCGCATCGGCGACACCGTGCGGGTGGACCAGTTCGAAGGTACGGTGATGGACATCAAGACGCGCTACACGCTGATCCGCGCGCTCAATGGCCGCGAGTCGGTGGTGCCCAACGAGCTGCTGATCACCCAGCGCATCGAGAACCTGTCGCTGGCCGACCCGCGCGTGCTGCTGTCGGTGCCGGTGACGGTGGGCTACGAGGTGGACACCGACGCGGTGGCCGCGCTGCTGGAGCAGGCAGCGGCCACGGCAGCGCGGGTGCTGCGCGATCCCGCACCGAGCGCGAAGCTGGCGCGCATCGGCAGCGGGGGGCTGGAGTACGAACTGACCTTCTGGATCGAGGACCCGCAGAACGGCCAGCTCAATGTGCGCTCGGAGGTGAATGTGGCCGTCATCAAGGCGCTGCGCGGCGCGGGGGTGGTGATTCCTTCGCCGCATCATGTGGTGCGGCTCGAAGGCGCCGAGCCGGTCAGCCCATCTTCGAAGGCAACCACAGGCTGAGCTGCGGAAACGCGATCAGCAGCCCGAGCGCGACGATCATCGTGGCCACCAGCGGCCACACGCCGCTGAAGATGGCGCGCAGCCCCACCTTGGGCAGCAGCGCATTCACCACGAACAGGTTCATGCCCACCGGGGGCGACACCAGGCCGATCTGGATCACCATCACGATCAGCACGCCAAACCACACCGGGTCAAAGCCGAGCTGCAGCACGATCGGAAAGAACAGCGGGATGGTCAGCAGCACCATCGTCAGCTCCTCCATCACCGTGCCCAGCAGCACGTAGATGGCCATCATCGCGCACACCACCATGATGGGCGTGAGGCCCATGCCGGTGATCCACGCAACCATGTCGCGCGGCAGCGAGGTGAAGTTGATGAAGTTGGCGAAGATGGTCGCTGCAATCAGCAGGGTGAACAACATCGCGGTGGTGCGTGCCGACTCCACCAGCACCTGCAACAGCGTGGCCCAGGTCAGGCGCCGTCGTGCCAGCGCGAACAGGAAGGCGCCCGATGCGCCCATGCCCGCGCCCTCGGTGGCGGTGAAGAAGCCGCCATAGAGGCCGCCCAGCACCACCACCACCAGCAGCAGCACGCCCCAGATGCCCTTGAGCGCCTGCAGCCGCTCGGCCCAGCTGAACTTCTCGCCCGGGGGTGCGTGCTCGGGGTCGTGTGCGGCCATGATGACCACGGTCAGCATCATCAGCAGGGCGGTCATGACGCCCGGGATGACACCCGCTGCGAACAGCTGGCCGATGTTGGTCTCGGTCACGATGCCGTAGATCACCATGATGGTCGACGGCGGGATCATGATGCCCAGCGTGCCGGCGGTGGCGATCACGCCGGTGGACAGCGAGTCGCTGTAGCCCAGCTTCTGCATCGACGGATAGGCCACCTTGCTCATGGTGGCTGCGGTGGCGATGGACGAGCCGCAGATCGCACCAAAGCCCGCACAGGCAGCCACGGTGGCATGCGCCAGGCCGCCGCGGCGGTGGCCGATGAAGGTGTAGGCCGCGTGGAACAGCTCGTGTGCCAGGCCCGCGCGTGCCACGAAGTTGCCCATCAGCACGAACAGCGGAATCACCGACAAGGTGTAGGCAAAGCCGGTCTCCTGCACCACCTGCACCGCACCGGCAAACGACGGCCCCCAGCCCTGGGTGAGGCCCAGGCCGGTGATGCCGACGATACCCATGGCGATGGCCAGCGGCACCCGCAGCAGCGCCAGCACAAAGATCGCCAGGAAGCCCAGCAGCGCTTCGGTCACAGCACGCTCCCTTCGTCTTCGGTGGCTTCTTCGCGCATCAGCCCCAGCGCCAGGTGTGCCAGCCCGGTCAGCATGCACAGCACCGCCATCGCGTAGACGAACGGATAGCGCGGAATCTGCAGCTGCGCGCTGGTTTCGCCGGCATTCGCGATGTCGGCCGCCTGCCCCCACATCAGCCAGCCCATGCCCAGCAGCGCGGCGGCGCACAGCAGGTTGACCAGCAGCCGCTGCACGCGGCGCGCCGTGGCGCCCAGCAGCCCGTCCAATGAGTTGAACACCACATGCTCGCCGCGCAGCGACACCAGCGGCAGCGCCGCGAAGATGACCAGCACCATCAGCATCTCGGTGATCTCCAGCGAGCCGGGGATGGATTGCGACAGCAGCTTGCGGCCGCTGACATCAAAGAAGGTCAGCACCATGATCGCAAACAGCGTGGACGCCGCCACGATGCCGCACAGCCATTGCAGGGAGTTCTTCAGTTTCATCGGCCAGCCAGCGGGGTCAGGTGGGTGGTGCACAACAAAAAGGCGGTACGGGCACGCTGGCCGGTACCGCCCGCAGGCCGCTGCGGCAGGCCTGTGGCCCGCCCGCAGCCGTGCGCCGTGAACGCTGAGCTTACTTCAGCTTGGCTGCTTCCGAGCGGAACTCGGCCAGCACCGACGCGGCGTTCTTCAGGCCGCCCTTGGCCGCCTCGGCAGCCCAGTCGCGCTCGAGCTTGTTGATCACCACCGTGACCTCGCTGACGAAGGCCGGGTCGGCCTTGGTGATGGCGACGTTGTTCTTCTTCATGTTCTCGGTGGCGATGCGGTCCACGCGGTCCCACGACTTGCCGAACATGCGGGCGACGAACTCGCCCGAGATGGCGTCGATCACCTTCTTGTCGTCGGCGCTCAGGCGGTCGTACTTGGCCGGGTTCATCATGAAGACGAAGCTGGTGTTGTACAGGCCACCCGGGAAGGTGGTGGCGTGCTTGACCACCTTGTCGATCTTGAACGAGTCCAGCGACTCGGCCGGGAACAGCGTGCCGTCCATCACGCCGGTGGACAGCAGTTCGTACGAATCGGGCGCCGGCTTGAGCGTCACGTTCATGTTGAGCTGCTTGGTGATGTCGTTGATGAAGCCTCCGCCAATGCGGAACTTCAGGCGCGTCAGGTCATCGGCGCGGGTGATCGGGCGCTTGGTGTTGAACACGATGCCCGGGCCGTGGGTGAAGAAGGCCAGCGGCTTGATGCCCTGCTTGACGTGCTCGGCGGTGAACTCGGGGTACTTCTGCGCGATGCGCTGGTACGCCACCGAGGTGGCCTCGGCGCTTTCGCCCAGGAAGGGGAACTCGGCCATCTTGGTCAGCGCGAAGCGGCCCGGGGTGTAGCCCTGCACGGTGAACGAGATGTCGAGCACGCCGTTCTTGACCGCGTCCAGGGTGCCGGCCGGTCCGACCGGTGCGCGCGGCAGGATGTTGCACTTCATGCGGCCGTTGGAGTTCTTCTCCAGGATGTCGCACCACTCCTTCTGGGCGGTGCTCAGGCCGTGGGTGGGCGGCACCCAGCTGGACACGGTGAACACGGTCTGGGCCGAAGCGCCACCGGCGGCCATCAGTGCCGAGGCAGCAAGCGCGGGAAGGAGTTTTTTCATGGCAGGTCTCACTGTGTGAAGGGTCTTGGGTTGTCCGGGCTCAAGGCCGATCGGAATGGTTCCGATGACGCACTATAGGAGCGGGGCGCCCGAATCGCGCTCCAGAATTACCCGAATTAACCGACCGGGCGGTCAGCGAACTGTCGGCGCAAGGACAGTCGAGGTTGCTTGCGCCGGGCGCGCCAGGTTGCCGCTATACTCGCAGAAAAGCACGATCGTTCTTTTTTGCCGGTTGCGGGGCGTTTGCCCGGCCGCCAAGCGCCGAAAGCCGGATGCCGTGCCGATCGCGCCGCATAGAATTCAGGTTTACGTTTACGTCAATTCAACCCCCGGAGCCAGCAACCCATGAAGGTCCTCGTCCCCGTCAAGCGCGTGGTGGACTACAACGTGAAAGTCCGAGTGAAGTCGGACAACACGGGTGTGGACATCGCCAACGTCAAGATGAGCATGAACCCGTTTGACGAGATCGCGGTGGAGGAGGCGGTTCGCCTGAAGGAAAAGGGCGTGGTCAGCGAAGTCATCGCCGTGTCTTGCGGCGTGGCCCAGTGCCAGGAGACCCTGCGCACGGCCATGGCCATCGGCGCCGATCGCGGCATCCTGGTGCAGACCGATGAGGAACTGCAGCCGCTGGCGGTGGCCAAGCTGCTCAAGGCACTCGTGGACAAGGAGCAGCCGGGCCTGGTGCTCCTGGGCAAGCAGGCGATCGATGACGACTGCAACCAGACCGGGCAGATGCTCGCCGCACTGGCCGACCTGCCGCAGGCCACCTTTGCCAGCAAGGTCGAAGTGGCCGATGGCAAGGCCAAGGTCACCCGCGAGGTCGATGGCGGCCTGGAGACGCTGTCCATCAGCCTGCCGGCGGTGGTGACCACCGACCTGCGCCTCAACGAGCCGCGCTACGTGACGCTGCCCAACATCATGAAGGCCAAGAAGAAGCCGCTGGACACCGTCACCCCGGCAGATCTGGGCGTGGATGTCGCGCCGCGCATCAAGACGCTGAAAGTGACCGAGCCGCCCAAGCGCAGCGCCGGCATCAAGGTGGCCGACGTGGCCGCGCTGGTCGAGAAGCTCAAGAACGAAGCCAAGGTGATCTAAGGAGGCCATGAACATGACCGCACTCGTCATTGCCGAACACGACAACGCCTCCATCAAGGGCGCCACGCTCAACACCGTCACCGCGGCCCGGGCCTGCGGTGGCGACGTGCACGTGCTGGTGGCCGGCCACAACGCAGCCGCTGCCGCACAGGCGGCCAGCCAGATCGCGGGCGTGGCCAAGGTGATCCACGCCGACGCGGAAGGCTTCGCGCATGGTCTGGCCGAGAACGTCGCGGCCCAGGTGCTGGCCATGGCCGGCAACTACAGCCACATCCTGTTCCCGGCCACCGCCAGCGGCAAGAACATCGCCCCGCGTGTGGCGGCCAAGCTTGATGTAGCGCAGATCTCTGACATCACCAAGGTCGAGGGCGCCGATACCTTCGAGCGCCCGATCTACGCAGGCAACGCGATCGCCACGGTACAGAGCACCGACGCCACCAAGGTGATCACGGTGCGCACCACCGGCTTCGACCCCGCCGCGGCCAGCGGCGGCAGTGCCGCCGTCGAAAGCCTGGCGGCGGTCGCCGATGCCGCTGGCGTGGCCTACCTCGGCAGCGAGATCGCCAAGAACGACCGCCCCGAACTGACGGCGGCCAAGATCATCGTTTCCGGTGGCCGTGCGCTGGGCAGCAGCGAGAAGTTCAACGAGGTGATGACGCCGCTGGCCGACAAGCTGGGTGCCGCACTCGGTGCCAGCCGCGCCGCGGTGGATGCGGGCTACGCGCCCAACGACTGGCAGGTCGGGCAGACCGGCAAGATCGTCGCGCCGCAGCTGTACGTGGCCTGCGGCATCAGCGGCGCGATCCAGCACCTGGCCGGGATGAAGGACAGCAAGGTGATCGTCGCGATCAACAAGGACGAAGAGGCGCCGATCTTCAGCATCGCCGATTACGGACTGGTGGCCGATCTCTTCACCGCCGTGCCCGAGCTGGTGGCGAAGCTGTAGCCGCGCGGCAC
>JACCDP011222289.1_pt1 | contig 12040 bp, 10 predicted proteins | sample 7445841 | NCBI WGS metagenome assembly JACCDP01 (sample SAMN15323441, study PRJNA562643) | freshwater metagenome | isolation source: river surface water | place: USA:Blue River Watershed | collected 2017-08-17
TAAAAGAAAACCCCTTAAAGTAAGACTTTAAGGGGTACTTTCATTTTGAGTGGCGGACCAGACGGGAATCGAACCCGCGATCTTCTCCGTGACAGGGAGACATGTTAACCGCTACACCACTGGTCCACGGTAAATAATTATCTTATATAGTTTTGAAAAAATCAACTTAGTTATTTCAAAAACTGTTTTTTCCATTTATTAATTTCATTAAATGGCATTTTGATTGAAGTTTTAAAATCATCATTAATAAAATCTTCGATTTTTTCGATATTATCTCTTGAAATGACAGGAAGGTTTGTGTTTTTATGTATTTCTATTGCTCTATTATCTACGCCAATAATTAGTGTTCTTTTACAGTACTGTAGCGCTCTAATTCCACCATGCAATCGAGTACCTATGTAATCTATTTTGCCAATTAATTGATTATTAAATGATGATAAGTTACTTGGGATAACAAAAATACCATTTTCTTCTCCAAGAGAATTTAAATATTCTATATCATTTTGACCTTGTGGAAAAAAGTAAATATTTTTATAAGATTTCTTTAAAATTTTAATGAGTCTGATATCCTTGTCGAAGTTCTTATTGTAATCTGTTAATGTAAATATAACTGATTCGGATTTTGAAGTGGGAATTTTTAAACAATGTTCTTCTGTAAAATTCCACATTGTAGGACATCCAGTATTGTAAACATTTTTTATTCCCATTTCGAATAACTTTTTTTGGGTATAAGAGTCTCTTACCGAATGAAAATAAGTTTTTGATAGAATAGCATTATATAAATAACGCGTATAAAAATTGGGGTCATCGTTGTATTTCCACCAACCCACACCACACAAAACAGTATTTTTTAAATACTTAGCATCAGATATACCTATTTCCCATTGTCTAAATGATTGATTCATTTTACCTCGAAGTAGATTACTTCCTGTGACAAATTTAAAATCAAAATTTTTAAGTAAATTCATAAATTTAGGTAATTTTTGATGACTACTCATAAGTACAACAAAACTTTTATTTATAAGTGATTCCATTTCTGAATTGAATGCCTCTTGAATAATTTGATCTCCCAAGTTTAAAGATGATATTGCAGGACTAAATATAACTAGTTTATATTCTGAAATTGCTGTTTGAAAATTTTGTTTCATCTTCTTATTTTACCAATTCTGAAATAAAAAAGTAAGAAATTTTTTAAATACAAAAACTAAAAGCATTTATAGTGGATTGCTATATTTTTTTGAACTTTATTTTTATATTTAAGATATTAATAATTAATATAAATTCATTTTTCTCAAAAATAAAGAATAAAACAATGAATATCATCGTTAGAAAAATAAAGACCAAAATAGAATTAAATAAATAAAAAGTAACTAAAGAAAATAAAAGTATTGATATATGAGGCAATAATGAATATATATTAATTCTTATTTTAATAAAACCCCTTGAATTTAAGAAAACAAAAATGAAGTGTGTTAATTCAGATATGAAATATGATACGGCAACACCATAAATATAAAATTTAGGAACAAGAATTAAGGAAAGAAAAAAATAAACAATCGCAGAAATTAATGTACCTTGAAAAATTAGCTTTGTCTTTTTAACACTATAAAATATGGTGTTCAAAAACTGAGATAATGATTTTAAATAAAAACCAGTAAAAAATACTGGAATATAATTTATAGCTTGTTTAAAGTTATCTCCAACAAAAAATGAATTGAAAATGAATAAAGCTGGAAGAATTATACATATTATTAGTATTTCTACTTTTATAATTCGTAAATACAGTTTGGAAATATATATATCTCGATCTTTATCAGAAATTGCCTCCACTGAACCTATTTGCCAAGCTAACATAAATACACCTATAAAGGACTCAAATAGTAAGGGAAATTTTAATGCAAAAGATAATAATCCAACAGCTTGAACATCAAAATAATACAACAGCATAAATCTACCTATTGATGAAAGTAACCATATTGATAAAGAATTTGGAATTAAGGGTAATGAAAATTTAAGCTGATTGATAATTTCTAATTTTGATATGTACTTAAATGAGTAATATTTGTAAGCTTTATTGAAATACAATATAGATAAGGCTACGAATATATTTGAGATTATCGGAGAAATTAGAAGTGTTATCGTACCGACATTTAAATATACAATAAAAAGCAAATTTACTAAGAATGATAATAAGGCTGAAATCAAACTCAAAATGACATATGTATTCGTCTTTTTCATTCCTCTAATAGCTTGTAGTAACAATTGAGAGAATATCATTGAAAAAACGTATAAAACAAAGTAAATTATGTATTTAGATAATAAAAAATAGTTTATAACTAAAGTACATACTAGAAATAAAATAAAACCAAATATAGAAATCAACAAGGAATTTGATAGAACAATCGATTTTTCATGATATGTTTTTGCGTCTTGGATAAACCTAAATGTAGATTCAATAGCTTGAAAAGAAAATAATATATAAGCAATTGATGAAATGGTTAAATATAGATCAATTTCACCAAAATCAGAGGGTAAAAAGTAGTAAGAATATATTGGTATAAATAGAAATCCTATAAATTTAGTCGATAAATTTCCTAACAATAGAATCGTTGAATTTTTAAGTATATTAATATTTCTCTTATCCATAAGATTATTATGATTTATTTTCAAAATCATAACCTAAGATTTCGGCAATTTCGGATTCTAAATTTTTGAAATCATGATTTTTTAAGGTTAGCATAAAATTGGTTCTACCCAATTTCTCTCTGAGATTTGAATCTTTTGATAGAGATAAAATTCTTTCCGCTAAAGTCTTATGGTCTTTATTCTTAAACCAATAGCCATTAAAGCCATTTGTAAAGAATTCCTCTATATTTTTTGATTTTGTAATTAATATCGGTTTATGAGCTGCGCCGGCTTCATACAAAGGTCTAGCTTGATGTGGTGAGGTAGATGGAAAAACAACCAAATCACATTGATTAAAAAACTTTGATACATCGTTTTGAGAGTCAAAGAAATATATTCTAGAACTTAAATTATTAGATTGGATAAATTTAAAAATCTTATAGTTATAACCAATTGAAAATATATATTTTATATACTCTTTTAATGAATAAAATTTAGGCATTTTAGAAAAATCTAATAATTTATTATCATATTGTAAGTATAAAAGTTTAAAGTTATTGGGTAATAAAGTAAGTGCTTTTAAAATAACTAGTCCACCTTTAATTCTTTGCATCCCACCTGTGAATAGAATAAGAAACTCATCATTATTTCTTTCATATTTTTGGTTGTATCGTTCCAAATGAACTTTGTCGTAAATTATAATCTTTTTAGCTTTTTTGGGGTAAACCTTTTGAAAGTCATATTTTGAAATGAAAACAATAACAGAAAAGTAATTTGATAGGAAATACTTAATTAAACTTGTTCTAAAACCAAAAAGACCTTTAACAAATGTTTCTCTATGGAAACAAATTATATTTATCTTAAAAACACTTAAATAATAACCAATATACGAAAGAGTCATTGAATTTAAAATAATTAGATTAGGTTTTTCGAGGCTGTATATATCAATTATCTTTTTTCGGGATCTAATTATAGAAATTATGTTTGCTAAAGATCTTCGTGAAAAGAAAAAATGAAAAAGGCCAGAAAAATGTTCTATTATAGGAATTTCGAATTGATAAAATTTAATATTTATATTTATTTTCTTTAGTTCATTATATAAATCATTTGATCCTCTTGGAATATATAGGGTTATATCGAATAGTTCCTTATTAATTACCAATAAAATATCTAATAGACTTAACCCAGCTCCCCCGATTACATTAGAATGATGAAAAATCAACAATTTTTTCTTGTTCATAATTTTTTAATGTGATTTAAAGAAGAAAAAAATAATATATAAGTGACTTCACTGTAAAGATATAACTGAGAATTTAATGAAAGTATTATAGAGACTAATATTAAAGATGCAATAATGAGGTTTTTTGAAAATGAAATAACAAACTTTAAGTTTAAAATAAGAAATAAAAAGGTGAAAAGTGAGCCAAATGAAGCAAACATTGCTCCATGAGTAGATGTATTATCAGTTGAGGTAAAACTATAATTAAATAAATTTTCAGACAAGTAATCCCTATATAAAACACCCAAACCTTTTGTTATTCCCACACCATTAAACGGATTAATAATTCCAACCTGGAAGTTAGAATATATAGAGAATAACCTTATAATCAATGATGAATTTTCAAAAGAGAGCTTACTTATTGCATCAAAAATTACTTCACTTAAATATATGAAGGTGAAAAATCCAATAATTGGAAATAAAAGAAAATAGAATAATTTAATTCTTTTTACCAAAAAGATTTCATTATAAAAATAAGCTAAAATTACTAACAACAAAGATAAATATCCTGGAGTAGAGCCAGTCATTATAATTGCCGTAATTATTATCAAACTAATTAACAATTGCGTTTTCAAAGTAAACAAAAATAAATTGAAAACTAAAGCAATAATGAGGAAAAAAGCAAATACGCCTGGTTCCCTATAAATCCCAAAAACTCTGAAGTAAGAAACATAATCAACTAAAAATGAAAAAAATAGATTATAGAAGGATACATTTTCACTATTTGTAACAACAATAAAATTGTTCTGAATAAAAGTAGGATTAATTATAAAAACTAATCGTGAAATTATAGAAAAGCAAGAAATAATAAGTGTAAAAATCAAAAAAGTTTTATAAAAGAAAATTTTATCAATAAACGAATTGAAGAATAAACTTGTGAAGATTAGCAATAAAATAAAAAAATATCCACCAGAAAAATCTTTACTGACTATCATAGTTAACAAAATTGAGATTATAAATAAAAAATAAATCATTATTGTTTTTAAATCGAAAAATAAAGATGATTGTTTAATAAAAAATGTAATTGCTAATAAAAGGGACAAAATAAAGAGAATAATAGTCCAGTCAATTTGAAAAGAGTAAAAATATGAAATTAATGTCTCGTGATTAAACAAAAATAGAAAAGATATTAAAGCCAAACTTAATATTTTTTTTACATTTCTATGTTTTCTTTTCACGATTGTATATTAACATGTTCTATTTTTTATTCAAATTTACATATTCATTAAAAAGTTACTAAGATTTAATAAAATTATTAATTTGATTACCAAGGGATCTTGAATCGTTTTTATTTAGAATTAGATTATAACCATTATAGGCATTTTTGGAATAATATGCATAATTTGATGTAATTTCAAGTAAGATCTTATTCCAATTTTCGATGTTAGGCTCATTAACTACATTTAAATAGTTATATTTAGTGAAATCAATTCCATTTAAATTGTTAATTATTATTGGCTTTTTTGAAGTAGTATACTCGATTACTTTTGAGGGAAAGGTATACTTTGTTAAAAAATTATCAGGCAAACGAGGAATAACTAAAATATCTGCATTTTTTTGGGCTAAAATACTTTCTTCATAGCTCACATAACCATGGTATTTAATATTTTCGGATTCTTTAATTAGCATCTTAATTTCTGAAGAGTAGATTCCATAACCATAAATATTCAAACTAATATTTTTATAATTATTTTTTAAAAAAAGTTTTATTAAATTTAAAATTCCTGAATTTTCATTAAGTAATCCTGTATAAGTTACATTAAAATTGTTTGGAATATATGAAACAAATGAAGCAGGATGATGGTTTTCGTCTATAAAACCTTCAATTACAATAAAAGGTTTATTGGGTGCAAAATCCGTAGCTATATTTTTTGTAATAACGATTATTTTATCAAAAAGTTTAATAAAAAGAATTTGAAATTTGTATTCGATGAAAAATATTATTTTTTTAAAAATGTTGACATTTTTCGATGGAACATCAAGAATAAGACCTATTAATTTAATGTTAAATAAAAGCGAAATAAGTTTTAAAGGTAAAAACATGTATGAGAAAGTATTGAATAAAACAATTACTTTTTTACCACCTTTAAAACGTAAAGACCAAGAAAACGAATGAAAAAGGATGGAAATTGAAAAAAGAAATTGTTTTATTATTGGAAAATTAATAACGGGTAATAAATATATAGAAGCATTATCTTTGAATTTTATTCTAGATCCTTTAATAAAAAATTTATCGGATAAAAATTTTGTTGAACGGATTGTAATTCCTTTCACTTCGTTATTATAATCAGACACCGATTTCAAAAAATTCTGTTGATAAACATTCGCCGCAACCGAATGAAACTTAAGTTTTTTTAAGTTATTCGAATCAACATAAGTACCGACATAGAGAATTTTCATACCTTTTTAAATTTAAATTTATCGATTAGTTGTTTAAAAAATCTAAATTAGATTGGTTGTTTAACTGTGAATATTTTATTTGGGAATATTGAAGACAATTTTTTTTGAGAAGAATTAAATTCATTTTATTTAATGAATGTAAATAATTAAAATACTTTACAAATTCGTCAGACCTTTCCAAAGAAACTACTTTTCCACAATAATATTCGCTAATATCATTCCATGGCGTTTGATCACTAATTAAGGGAATACAACCATTTGATAATGCTTCAAAAATTACATGGCCAAAATTTTCTCCTCTTGTAGGAAAAAAGAAAACGTCATGATTTTGAAAAACTTTGTCAACCTCTGACGGTGGTATATGTCCTAAATAATTCCATTTTATATTTCTTGGTAGATTATTTAGTAATGATAGACATTGAGTCCAATAATTGCTATCCTCTATATTTCCATAAATGTTAAATTCAAGATTAAACTTTAATTTTGAAATGATAGAAATAGCGTAATCAAGGTTCTTTTTGGGTGATATTCTCGACAAAAAAATAACTTTAATATTGGGATAATTAGTTTTTATTTTAATGTTTAAGTCTGGTTTATTAGGTAAATCACTAAAAACTATTATTTTTTTTATATTTGGTAATGTATTAGTTAAGTCTTTTTTTTCAAATTGACTTGAAACAATCCAATTGATATTTTGAAATAATTTAAATGAATTAAGAATGAGAAAATAAATTTTTTTTCTTAATTTTTTTATTTTAAGAGCACCTTTTGAGAATGTTCCCATTGGCAAAATATAAATAGGTTGACTTAATAATCCAATTTTTTTAAGTATCAGGGCTTTAATTACATAACTACTAAAGACTCCACATAATAAAATACTTCCGTCTATATTTTTGCTGAATTTTTTTATATTTGAAAAAGAAAAATTACCTTTTTTTAAATAACAAATATTAAAACCAAATGCTTTCGTCCATTTGTTTATGGAAACATTTGCGAAGGATTTCCTATCACCAACATCTCTATCACCAGTTAAAATGAAAAAGTTTGAATTTTCTTTAAATCTATTTATTAAATTTACAATTGTTTTAATAGGGCCACCATCCTTTGAAGAGGGAAGGAATTTACCCATTATAATTAAATGATTATTCATTTTTTTTATTTTGAAATTCGTACAATTTAACATCAACTAATAGTCTATACCAGTAAGCTTGCAGAAAATGATAGTAATAACCAGGTAAGCCATCTAGAAATCCAAAAAGTAAATAATATCTGTAAAAAAAATATAACCTTGCCCTTATAAATGGACTTAATTTATAATAAAGATTTTTCTTAAAAAAATTTTTTAGTGCAAATTTTTTTTCCAAGTAATGATTAGATGAGGATGTATTATTATTTAAATAATCTGTTAGTTCAGATGAGGAATATTTATTATGTTTTGAAATCCAATCATAAATAGTTTTATAGTCATCATGATAAGAAACAGATTTAATTCTATAAGCCTTTCCAGTTGTTAAATAAATATGCTCATCCATATTTTTATCTTCAATTTTACCGAATACTTTTTTAAATAAAATTAGTTTGGAAAAGGGGTATATTCCACCATGTTTAAGCTTTCTTCCTAAAAAACTAACTTCAAAGGGAATAATATAACCATTTATATTTTTTTTGCCAAAGTTAGTTTTAATTTCATTAATTGCTTCATTGGATAATCTTTCATCCGCGTCAAGTCTTAAAACCCATTCCGTATCAACAAATGGATGATTTAGTCCAAAACTAAATTGATTAGAATGGTTAATAAATTTATTTTGAATTACCTTAGCACCAAGTCTTTCAGCAATTTTTACAGTATTATCAGTACTAAAACTATCAACTACTAAAATTTTATGAGAAAATGCTTTTATTGAACTTATGCATAAGGATATGTTTTTTTCTTCATTTAGTGTCAGGATAATTGTTGTTATATTGTTTTCATTCATACTATTAAATTATGCTTATTTTAGCACAATTTTTAATGTTTTTTATTTAAATTTGATAAAATAATTTTACATAAATATTGTATATTTTAAATAATAATTGTTTCCGTTTGAAAAATTCCTTAAAATAGATGGAAATTTATTAAAGATTTTTTAAAATAATTATTAAGAAATATCATAATATCAAGATTCTTTATTAGAAATATGCAAATGAAATTGGATATTTAATTTACAAGATTGATTTTTAAAATCTATTTAAACTAGAATTTTGATTAAATTAAAACTTTTAAATTAATTTAATATGGCGGAAGCTGAGAGATTCGAACTCTCGCGGGCCTTGCGACCCCTACCAGTTTTCAAGACTGGTCCCTTCAGCCACTTGGGTAAGCTTCCAACCAGGTAGAATTTTAGCATAATCATTGATAATTCTAAAATAAAAAGGCGTTAAATTGAATCTGGTGGACCCTGCAGGACTCGAACCTGCAACCAACCGGTTATGAGCCGGTAGCTCTAACCATTGAGCTAAGGGTCCGTGGGTCTTATTATATTTTACTTGTGGGAACTCTTCAATTAATTATGAATAAGTGCAATGAATTGATTTAATAAATGGATGGATTGAAACTTATCGTCTGAATTGATTACTTTAGTCTTGATTTGCGAGTAGTTCTCTACAAAATATTGAATCTTAGGAATTATTACTTTTGAATCATAAGATTTCGTTGATATTCCATATTGAAAATCTTCAATAAAGGAACTTAGGGGATCATTTGAGATACAAAATATCGGAATTTTACATCCTACATATGATGAGACCTTTGCAGGCAAGACCTGACTTAGGTGGGGATGTTTATTAAGAATTAATAAAGCCCCTTTCGAATTGGATAGGTATTGTGGAACTTCATTTGGATTCTTAGATCCGATAAATTTGACGATTGAAGTTAATTGATATTCAGTAGTCAGTTTAATCAATCTATTTTTTTCAATACCATCTCCCAGAAAAGTGAAATTAATATTGAGCGACTTTAATTTTTCAATATATTCACGAATGAATTCTAAAAAAAGTTCAATTCCTTGTCCATTGGCAAGATTACCCGTAAATATGAAGTTAAATTTTGAAGGGTCTAATTCTGGGGTCAATGAGTAATTAGTTTCTCTAGGATAGTAAAAATCTTCATGATACTGAGGCCAATAGATAATATTGGATTCTTGAATTCCAAACTTGACTAGATCTTCTTTATATCCTTCTGAAGAAATAAGAATTTTATCGGTTTTTTTATAAATCCATTTTGAAATATTAGATATAAATTTCAATATTCGTTTGTTTTTTATGCCATCAACTGCCTCAATACTGTAGGGCCAAAAATCCATCAAATACAAATAAGATTTAATTTTATTTTTCTTTGAATAAATAATCGCAGGAATTGCTTGTAAAATAGGTGAGATACCATAAGTGAAAACAGCGTCAAATTTTCTTTTGGTAAAGATTGCAAATAAGTATCCACAAAATAAAAATGAAAAGTAGTTAATAGCTAAAGAAACTTTATTTCTGCCCCTGGAAAATATTGGTAATCGAATTATTTCAACACCTTCATATCGATTTTCTTTATTCCTTTTAAATAAATTGAAACCTTTAAAGTATTTACCTTCGGGATAATTTGGAAGACCTGTTAATACTGTAACTTTAAATCCTTTTTTGACAAGTTGGGAAGCCAAGTCATTGACTCTAAATCTTTCAGGATAAAAATACTGAGAAACGATTAAAATTCTTTTCATAATGTGTTTATATAAGAATAGTAATCCTCTAGCTGATATTTAATGCTAGGTATGTCGGATATTGCTTGATCATAAAACTTATTTCCATAAATTTTATTGATGGATTTAATAAAAAATGCAATAAACTTAATCAAATATTTTGTAAACGGAAGAATAATAGTTCTCTTATTTTTCTTTAATCTTATTGCTTTAATAAATTTATTTGTGTCAAAAAAGGTTTTATCTTGAGGGTAAAATACGCCAGATATATTTTTAAGAATTAATTGATGAATTAATCTAGATAAATTATCAATGTTTAAGACACTTCTTATATTCGTTATTTTAGGATAGAACAATAATTTAGAGGCAATTTTCTCCAATTTTGGTAGGTTTCCCTTTGAATTTTTACCATAAACCATAGGAATTCTTAAAATCACAACTTTAAAAGAAGTGTCTGTCATTTTTTGAATTGCTAAATCAGCCTCGAGTTTACTCTTCCCATAAGCATTAGTTGGTTTAAGTTTAGTTAAATCAATTGAATGGTAGTGACCGATTGGGAGATCATCACCAAAAATAGCCATTGAACTAGTTAAGATAAATTGTTTAACACCTTCTTTTTTTGCTTTTTTTGCAGTTTCTATGGCTAAATCCCGATTTACTCTAAAATACTCAGGTATTAGTTTTTTATTTGAAGAGATATGTGCAATACCCGCTACATGCAAAATAACGTCATAAGATCCAAAACTCATCGAATCTAATTTGTTTTCTCTTAGTGATATTTGATCAACGATTAGATTCTTATCTCGTTTATTAATCCAAGCTGTAAAAGCGTTACCAATATAGCTATTTTTACCAGTTATAAGAATTCTCATTTATTGTTACCTAAAGTACCTGTTCCACCTTCAACAACAGAATCATCCTTAAATATTTTTAATGCCGTTTTAAAAATAATATATATGTCAAACCAAAAGGATTGTCTTTTTACATATTCACCATCAAGCTTAGCTTTCACAGGAATAGGTAAGGTATCCCTACCATTAATCTGCGCCCACCCCGAAACTCCGGGTCGAAGTTGATTTACTCCATATTTATCTCTCTCCGCGATTAAATCATCTTGATTCCATAAAGCAGGTCGGGGACCAATAATACTCATTTCTCCACGAAGAATATTAAATAATTGGGGTATTTCATCCAATGAAGTTTTTCTTAGAAACCTTCCAACAGGAGTAATCCATTTTTGTGGATCTTTTAAAAGATGTGTAGGAACATCTCTAGGGGTATCAAATTTCATAGTTCTAAACTTAAATAAGTAAAATAACTTTTTATTTTGACCAATACGTTTTTGTTTGAATAATATAGGACCTTTAGAAGTTAACTTAATCACTATAGCAATTGGAATAATTAGTGTTGGTAAGAATAATAAAATAGCGATAAACGATGTAATCCAGTCAAAAGTATATTTAATAAATTTCTTCATTATTACCATTATAATCTTAATCAAATATCGGTTTTACAAAAATAAAATTAAACATACGGATGGCTTATCCCTCTGTTTATAATCAAAACACACGGAGAGCGCCTCCGTTTCAATATGCCCTCTATAAAAATAGATACCCAATCTACCTTAGCCTTAAATGAACCTAACAAAAGTATTAAAAAGATGTTTTTACAAGAAAAAATAGGTATAATTTAAGAAAATTTAGGGGTTTAACCAAATGGCCAAAAAAATTGATTTAATGGAGACTGGTATTTCACTTTCACGATTGTTTCGTCTTGCCTTCCAAAATTATCAAGTGATCCTCTATTCGTTTGCTTTAGGATTGCTGCTAGCGTTCGGCTACACCGCATCTCCCTTAATGGACCAAGGAACCTATGTCGCAACCGGTTCGATTGCCCACGCGACAAATGGCAGTGCGGTCATTTTGAACACCATTGTCGAATCCGTCACCTCTAATGGTCTTGCTGAACAAGTTGTCCTTGATTTAAATGAAGACAATATCAATTTACCCAA
>JACCDP010163390.1_pt1 | contig 12037 bp, 14 predicted proteins | sample 7445841 | NCBI WGS metagenome assembly JACCDP01 (sample SAMN15323441, study PRJNA562643) | freshwater metagenome | isolation source: river surface water | place: USA:Blue River Watershed | collected 2017-08-17
AATGTAGTTATTGTTGTTATTGTAATTCAACAGATGATTGCTGCATTCAAAGGACACTTGGAAGTTGTAAAATGTTTACTGGAACAAGGAGCAGATCCAAATCAGAAAGCGCATTGCGGGGCGACAGCTTTACATTTTTCTGCAGAATGCGGACATGTTGCGATTGTGCGGGAATTAATCGAGTATGGCACCAAAATTTCCCTAAATGAACAAGGGATGTCCCCATTGCTCTGCGCTGCTGAAAGAACTAAGTCGGGAGTAGTCGATTATCTTCTTTCGCGGCCTGAATTTAGTCGGAGTGAAAGAATAGAAGCGTTGGAGCTTTTAGGGGCATCCTTTGCGAACGACAAAGACAGTTACAACATAGAGCTGGCCTACAACTACCTGCATCGTGCCATGGAGGTATAATTTCTGAGAATAGCAAATTCTTCCTTCACTTGTTAATGTTTCAATCCATTTTTGGGTTAGATGCGATTTGAAGATCCTCGAGAAAAAATTACTAAGAATCCCGTCGAACCTATTGAAGCATATGAAAATTGGAGAGAAACACAGACCTTGGCAGATTTGGAAGCGATACGAAATAACCCAAACGCGATTCACATGGAGAGCCTAGTAATTCGCGAACGCATATTGAGTATCAACAATCCAGAACTTCCTCATCCAATCGTTTTCCGTGGCGCTGTGTTCGCTGATGACGCCCGTTTCGATCGCTGTATTTCTCTTTGGCTCCATGCCCTTCGACTTCGCCAGCGGATGCAACTGACAGTTTCAAAAGATCTTCTTCGATTTGCCCAAGTCTTCTCTCAGGTTTAATCAAAACGGTCGTTATGAGGAAAGCATTTCATAAAACAACCTTGCATGTTCAAAGGTCTTACATGTTGGGCTTGAATTACCTTTTGACGTCCTCGAAGAGGTCTTGGCCTCAACAGCAACGGAACTTGAGCGAAATCAGACTAAAATTGCAAATCCCGGACCGAAAGATGATGTCGACGTAATTGCGGTATAGATTTTCGCGTTTCACTTTTACGATCGGACTATTTAGTGACATTTAAGAATCTTAATTAACTACAGGAGGAAATGGACTGCAATGTTACAACAGCTCTTTACTTGGTAACAATTACAACAAAGCTACTATCTAAAGCCACGCCGCAACAAGAACAAAACGTATATCGGCACGTCTTTAAACTTAATCGACTCGATGTTTGCACCAAAGAAGGCTCCACTTTGTTGCATTTAGCTGCGAGCGTCGATACTCCTGTTGATGAATTCCATACTGTAGATATTTGCAGGTATAACCAAATTTACTCAAGTATAATTTTTTTTAATTGGACGATAACAAAACTTGTGTGGATGTCTTGATCAAGCAGGTTTCCTTGTGCGTCTACATGCAAACTTTTGATTCAGTGTGGTTTCGATGTCAACGCGATGGATCATCGGCGAAACACGTACGCGATACTGTACAATATCTCTTAAAACGCGTAGACCGTAAAATATCTTTACATTTTCCTTCTTCTTCTTCTTCTTCTTTTTTAAATAGGCCTTTGCATCTCATTGTTGGATATCCTAAACCAATCAGCGATTTTGTAACACTGCACTCTATTATAATGACGTAATACGCTTACATACTAGTCTTATTTCCGGGAAACTAAACACTTTTAAAATTATAAAGGCTAATTGAAGCTGGAGCACATATGGATGCCGTTAACTCGTATGGAGAAACTCCTTTTGAAACAGCAACAACAGGTTATATATATTGCTCTTAAGTTAATAATCTTTTTACAAACATTCAATTATGCAGGTGTAGCTGAGATAATATTGCGAACACAAAGTAAACTAAGCCTCAAGTGCATTGCCGCCAAAGCTATCAAGCGGTACTCTCTAAGCTACAAGGGACAGGTCCCGCGCCCTCTGGAAGGTTTCATAGAGCTTCACGGACCGGGAACTACCTTGCGGTAAATTGTCGTTCAAAGTCAAATCCAAGTTTTGCCTACGCTAGGCTCCAAATCTCATGAATTACGAATTCGACACCCCTGACTCGTCTCCGGTTCGCGCATGTTGAAAAAATCGCGCATGACATTAGGCAACTGCAATCAAATGTACGAAAGACGGGTAAATTCTAAATAAGAGTTCCCCTGGCCGTTTTGCTTTATGTGGCGTATTAACGATTGTATGAAATTTTTAAATTCTTTCTTCACATAGAAGGAATGTATTGTTTCTGTACAGACTGGTTAGCAAACAGCTTGCGTGTTGACTTGTGTAAATAAATACTTTTAAAAAGTTTTTTTTTTTTTGCGGAAATTATCTACGTATCAAGGTGTTGAGAGGCGATGGATTCCATCAGAGCTGGTCCGCTGATAGTAGATGTCGTTGCTACAACTATGTTGCGAGCGAGTTGGCGAGATAAAAGATCAAGAGCGGCTACTTCGGCTAGGGTAACGCCTCCAATGAAGCACACTAGAATCTTTCCGCGCGTGGCCCACTGGGGATTATTAAAATCACTGATTCGTAAACTATTGCCAAAACAGCGAGCGAAATCTCCTAGTGATGGTTCTTTTTCTTTGAGACACTTTTCGACAAGTTGATAAACAAGGGGTGTGTAAACTCCGCCGAAGACATAGCTCGGATGCTGACCCCTTTTGGCCGATAAATCCACATCTGCTGACGCACCTTGAGGAAACAAGTTCAAACGCTGGCAGATTTTTCGAAAAGGGACGCGCTCCGATTTTAGTGAAGCTACTTGTGCAACACGGGCGAGTTTATCAGGCAACAAAGGCTCCAGGTTGATCTTGGAATCCCGTTGCTGAAACAATCCCAACCGTTGAAGGTAATGCAATGTCGACATATGCCTGTACCCGTACGCTTGCAATAATTGTTTGTGAAGGAGGTGAAATTCTTTCTCGCCCATCCCGTCTTGCATCAATGAGTAAAGGCAACACAATCGGAGAATGGTGATGAAATCAAATTGCCGAGCGATCGAATCTTCGAGGAATAAGAAGTATTCTTTCATTTTTGTATCAGACACAACATCTTCTTGTAGCCCCAGTATCTCTTCAAGGATCCCAGCTTGTCTTTTCATCACCATCTTATGAAAATTTATTACCAAAGGTGATAATGAATTCGATGAAACCGGAAAAATTAGTTTTTTTTTGCAAATACCTCACATGCGCTTATATGTAAAGCTAAGGATTTTTGTTGAGATTGTATCTTTTTCAAATCATGAGAAACAAATTGTTTCATTTCTTCAATCGAATCGGTGTTTTTCAGATCCCGTCTTTGCTGCAACTCTTTGGCTTTCCTACTTAAATGCTGGAAAACGGTCGATATATGTTTTCCTTTTATCTTTGAAGATAAAATTCGTTAAATATTTGTAATACATAAATGGCGGTACCATAATATAACTTAGGTGTGGACGGAAAACTTACTTCAGCATAAATTTCATCTGAAGTTGCATTTAACATTAGTCTTTGAGGCCCTTCAACTCCATCAGCATCCAGATATACAAAACCAGACTTGACTTTAAGGTTTTCATCCAACACTCCTTCATAGGTTAATTGAGTCAAAAGAAGTGATGCAAAATCCATGTCACGGTCCAACAGGATAAGGTGACTGAACCCTGTTTCATCTGGAACAGGGGGCTGAATTTCACTTTGCCATGTACCCAATAATGTGTGAACTCGATGAGACTTTTCCCCTAAAGTGATCACACAAGGAAACTTTCCAACAAGACACTCTAAACTCATTAAGGCTTTAGCAACAGATGTTAATAAAGAATATTCTCCCTTTATGAATGAAGCTTTGAAAAACTGAGGGAGTTCAAGTGACAACAAGTTGAAATCAAGGGGAATAAAATCCCAAGAGTAGCTATGTAGAGTTACAAAGTCTAATACACCCAAGGATTCAAACAAAGAATGGATTAAATTTAATGCTTTTGGCACAACAATCACATGATATGCAGTCTTCTCCACTCTGTCTTTTCTTAATTGCTGTGCAACATTTTCAGCCACGGCATAAATAGAAGGAATTAAAAATATTCGTATTGAATTTTTCCATGGAGGGGCTACTAAAGCAAGCTTAAACATTTTATCAACCCCTTGCTCCCTGTGCAGGAAAAAGAAAATGAATACATAAAATCTGTTTAAAGACACCGATAACCTACCGAAGCAGTCGTGCACCAGCGACTTGATCTAGAGGTTTCATTAAGTCTTCATGAATAACTAAATCTTTTTGTACATTATTTGGGGCCACTTGGGTTAATAGATTTAGAAGTCGGAACTGAGAAGATTGACGCAAACTATCGACAAGCATTCTTTTGCTGATAACACGACCGTGGATTTCGCAAATGACTGTTTTTGTTTGTAAACAAAATCCGTCGTCTGCTATACTTACAGAACGGCAGCGGTGGGAAAGTCCGCAAAGATAAAATTGTCGTTTGGCGGGAGGTTATAACGTTAAATCATTCGGGTTAAATGAAGAAAAGCCTTGCAATATATGTTTTGTTTAGCGATTTATTTATTGATCTAAGTAATAAAAGTTACGAAAACTACACTTCGTAAAGGAGTACTGAAAAGGAGAGTTTATAAATTAAGTCAAGGATGAATGTCACGTCCTACGATGTAACATATTGGAAGTAGAAATAGGTCTCAATGAGCATCAATGAAATAGAGAATTTGAGAGAAAAGGCGAAAACCAGGGCGATGCAAACAAGATCGAATTATTATTACTTTCTGATTTCCAAATAAATGCAAGATCATCAGAAAGTGGAATGTAAGGCCTTAATAGACTTTGAATATGAGCATATACAACGAGAGGAAAGCATTTCGTAGAGTAAGTTCAATTTCGATTAGAAAAAGGAAGTTTAGTACTGACAAAGGCACCATCCATCGATCATCACTGGAGTATAAATAAATTAAGAAAAATATTTTACAGCTCTCCTTGATCAAGAGCACTATGCATATCTGAAATAATTTTGGTCATAATCTCGGTATAATCGGAATTTTTCTTGAAAACGGTGTCCAAAAAGGCAGGATTCGAGAAAAATCCGAATACCAAATCAATCCTTCCTAAACTTTTATCTGTTAGATGTGGTTGAACAATTTGCTTCAAAAGGTTCCTGCACTCAGTTAAGAGCTATATAGAAGATCAACATTGAACACAAATTTTAAATTATTTGTTGAGCATAATAAATTCATATTAAGTTAATACCTGTGTCAAAAATTTCTGATCATAGCTGAAATCCACTTCATAAAATGAAATAACTGTTTTTGCAGCTTTATGAAACTTGCCTTGGAATTCAGTAGCAACAGTTAATTCCTCTTGGGTGAATTGCTCATTTCTTGCCAGCAAACTAATTTTTGTGACTATCTTAATAATATTTTTGACAATCTTTTCTGCTTCTTTTTTGTTTTGTGTCTAAATAAAAAGTGTAACACAAATTGAGATATACACAAATACTGAATGGTACAAATGACTCAAATTACATGTACTGGTACTTACATATGTTTTGCATAGCCTATACACATTATCAAGGAGGGAACCCATTCGATCATCAACAAAGACTTTGGCTACACCTTTGGTAGACATTCTACTTAATATTTTTTTCTGAGCTTTCAAAGCAATATCTCTGGCTCTGAAGTTGTCAGACATGTTTGCTGGATTTCAAATTCCGGAAGTTAAGACAAAGCCACTTATCACTATTAGTTAACTGATTTGGGAGGGGAAAGGCGACCTTTTATTGACTTAGGAACACTTCAGGCAACGGAAATATTTTGACGATCGATCGAAAAAAAATCACAGAATCACAGGTTTCCCTTTCAAAAAGAAGTTCAATTAGAAAGCTTAAGATTATTTTTGAAAATTTAGTGAAATTTTTCTTCGGAATCCAGAGAATTCTCGTACTAAGACTACATGTGTGTGAAGAAAAATCAACTTCTGATCAAAGACCATATATCCCCTGACCAAGTATAAAAAGACGCGGCTGCCGTACTGCTATGCTGTTTTAAAGCGCACTCCGTCTGGTCTTGATTCCAACTATACAATAACAAATGGTGCAGCCGAACTACAAATACACACCTATCGTCGTCAACCGTCTGACTCGACTTGATTAGTTAAATAGATAGAGAAAAGATTACAAGTAAAAACGTTACGTGTAACATCTTTTGATTTCTACTTTTCTGAACATTAAATAAAGAAGTTGTCTTTTCGTCATTTTTTTTTTCAAATTCCGTGTTTTATTCATTATTTGTTTTGATTTCGCCCTTTTCAATCACGGAGATGGCGTTAAAAGGCATAAAGGTAATTGAAATGGCTGGGCTTGCTCCCGCACCTTTCTGTGGTATGATTTTGAGTGATTTCGGTGCTGATGTTATTCGAGTAGACAAGGTAAATTTTCTGCTAAGCCTAATCTTATTGAGGATACAGATTCATATTGCAATAGGCTAATGCACCACCCTTAGACAGACAAGGTAGAGGAAAAAGGTCAATCGCCTTGAATTTAAAATCTCCGGAAGGATTGGCTATTGTTTATAAATTATGCTGCAAAGCAGATGTCCTTATTGAGCCATTCCGACCTGGTAACACATGTTGTCCTCAAACTATTGCACTTCCTTCTGAACTATTTTATTAATCAGGTGTGATGGAAAAACTTGGTCTTGGTCCATCAGTTTTACAGAGCCAAAATCCACGACTGGTATATGCTCGGCTTACTGGTAAGTGACAGGGATCATCAAAATATTCAGTTTAATTCTTTTTTCACTACTATTTTTCTCTGCCAAAGGTTTTGGGCAAAGTGGACCATATGCCTCCATGGCAGGACATGATATTAATTATGTGGCCTTAAGTGGTACTGTTTTTTTTTGTTTTGTTTTTTTTCTCTGAGAAACATTAGAATTATGCTTATTCTAACACCTATTTGTGTTACCAGGACTCCTTTCCCTTCTTGGTAGGCGAGAAAACGCTCCGCTTCCACCACAGAATTTGTTAGCTGATTTCGCCGGAGGTGGTTTACTCTGCGCAATGGGAATCGCGTTGGCCCTGTTTGAACGAGAGAAATCCAATAAGGGTCAAATAATTGACGCATCCATGGTTGAGGGAGCAGCGTATATTGGATCTTGGATTTTCAAATCTCGAGACATGCCGGTATGGAGTGGAGTTCGTGGAGAGAGCTGGTAAGAAAAACTTAGCGAACAAGTCTACAAGTGTTTGGAAATGTCTAACAAACTTAGCACGGCAGGTTTGATGGCGGAATCCATTACTACGAAACATACGAAACCAAAGATGGTAAGTACATGACGCTTGGAGCCTTGGAACCCCAGTTCTATCAAGAGTTTGTGGACCGGCTATCAAACGCTGGAATTGAGAATGCTCCTAGCCAATACCCCGACGATGCAGAAGAAGCCAAGAAGCATCTGTCCGAAATTTTCTTGCAAAAAACACAAGCCGAGTGGCAAGCGATCTTTGATCACACAGATGCCTGCGTTGCTCCAGTTCTAAGCCTCGACGAGGCCCCGCTTCACCCTCATAATGCTTCTAGACAAAGTTTTATCCGGAATAAAAGAGGCCAGTATGATCCGGCTCCGGCACCTCGTTTAAGTCGTACACCTGCACAACCCCAAAATGGCATTGAAGAGCCATCAATTGGCGAAAATTCCAAAGAAATTCTTGCGCAAATGGGTTACAGTTCAGAAGACATACAGAAATTCGTTCGAAACAGAGTGGTTCATCAGGCTAATGCCAACGCCAAATTATAAAACGTGTATCAATGCCAATTTTCGTCGAGCATTTTTTGGATTTAATACAACAGGGAATATTAGGTAATCCGCAAAAATCTCACGTGTCGTATATTCTCCTCAATCAAAAGTTACAGTATAGCAAGCAAATTTAATGAGAATGACAAACCCGGCGAGGTTATGTCTGGGACATAAACACGAGCCTAGTCAAAACAGGCCAAAATGGGTGCCATGTTGAGCTTAAAGGTAAGCCAGGACGGAGCTGAGTAGTTGGCTTGTTTCCCTGATTTCAATGTATCGCCAACGGCATTAATACTTGTCGTTGTTGCTCCTCCTTGAGGTGTGCGAGGTCTTTGAATTTTATCTGAAAAACCAATTGACCCAATAAACTCGCCAGCAACATATTTATAAATTTATAAAGATGATATTGATATATAAAGATAAGGTCTTATAAGAAAATTTAATTACCAGTGAACAACTGACGGCGAGAAGGATTCTTCCCCTTCTTTACGCTAGTCCCTGGCTGAGTAGAAACTGACGAAGGGTGCGCGGCTGATTTAGAGAGTCGCTGATAAAGTAAATCAGCATCATCTTCCTACAAATAGAAACGATTTAATAGAGGGATTGGGAATTTTTGAAAATCTATTGGGGACTTACCGAACTGGGCTTAGAGAGTCGTTGCAAAATGCCAGTAATAGATTGCTCTTCAAGGGACTTGCGCCTCTGCTTGGTCTTCCGGCTGTTGCCATTTCCTGCTTGTTGTTGCTTGTACGTCAGTTGACACGAAACCCAGTTTCGAATCAGTCTTGAGAAGAAAAAAAACTGACACGTTTTAAAATGGATTCCTAAGGGAAATAATTTTCAATTTCCGAATACCTTACAAATGGGAAGACCATAAAGAAAGAGGCAGAACCGATTCCTAATCGAACTTTAGTCATAGCGTCCTTTTTGCTGTTTGGGAGATCGGCGATTGGAAACCACTGTAAGGCTCTTATCTCATTCCTGGTTCTGGGTATGAATTTCGTTTCTTGGGGCACACCGGGTATGATATAAAGTCGAGTTAATTGGTCGTTGACGGTTGTTTCTAAAAATTCTTTGACAGAAATCAGATGCGATATGTCGAATCCCGTCTCTTCTAAAACTTCGCGCACTGCGCAGCGGGCTGGATCCTCTCCTTCATTGACTTTACCTTTGGGAAAACCCCATGAGCTCTTGGACCAAAATCCTTGGACCAACAGAACCTGTTTATATATTAGAAAGGCTTTAATGGCAAATAGTAAAGTTAAACTATTTGGCATCATACATGGGTCAATTCTTCATTCAACAGGATAGCACCAAAAGTTGGCACAGCCTGCTTATATTCACGAAATTGTTCAAGGGTCCTTTCAAAATTTTGAGTGTACTTGTGGAGAAAAGATAAATGCTGGAATGTTAGAGTAACTAAATTAGGTAAAAAGCACAAGCAGAAATGAAATACTAATAATAAAATTGCCTTGAATATGTTTGCAGAAAATTCTTTAAAGTTGCATTGTTTCCGAGTGGAGTTTTCTTCTGAACAGTAGAAGTCTATATAAAACCAGTGTGCCAACTCAATCTGAAAGAAGAGTCTCACCAAGTCTTTTCTTTCCTCTTCCGGAACATTTACAATAAACCGACTGAAAACAGAGAATACCCCAGCATTTAATATGTATTACCCCACAGATGGTGCATTACCCTAACCAATAACCACTAAGTGAGATTACAATTCAGATGAACGTGTATCTTCCGTAATGCTCTAACAATCCCAACTGACCTGCACAAATCATCAAGGATGTCTGGGTGAATTTTGTACATCTGAGCCCAGTTCCATTGTTCATTCTTTGAATGAACAATTTCATTCTTTGAAGGGGTTTGTAGAGGCACACTCATGTCTTTTAAATGAAAAGAAAAGCTAGATAAAATAACAACGCACTGATATATTGAAGTATTGAAACAAACGTTGGTTTGTTTATCTTCTTTTAATTTTCTGGACTGACTTCTCGTTTTGCCAACCAATATCGCAATTCAGGCCGAATGAAGGGTTTGAAACGAAACAAAGTAAATCTTTTCGCGGACCCAGAGCCATGCCCAGAGCCGTCTTGCGAATCAAATATCAATGGGCTTAATAAAGTATGCAATTACTGAATTAATATTAAAATTAATGCTTAAGATTAAAATATTAATATTCTTAATTTTCTTGAACAATTTTTTTTAAATTGACACTTTTTTTCCTGAGTGTTTTTTAGGTCTGTTTTTCTTTCGAAGGTTCTCCAACTCGAGTCATCTGTTGGTCAGGGAAGCATCTACGCTGACTAAAAGGGGCAGCTCATTTGTTGTTCCATTCTGGCCTGGTTGTTCCCATTGAAATTTGAAATCAAGTGAAGAAATTTGAATGGCACGGAAAATCTACGATCTAAATGACGATGAAAATTCTTCTTCTAACGAGGAAGGAGTTGTTGATTTACAGCTACAAACACAAAGTAGAGAACTGTACGCCAATTTTGTACGAGAAGAAATTCAGTTACAAGGATTGGCGATTCCTCAAGATGTCTCATCGTACGTGTTTTTAAAACATTGTACGGAATATTGTGTTAGTTATTTCTCTTCTTTATAGGTTAGATAACATCCAATTTAGCAATCCTCTATGGATGTGCAATGCTTCAAATTTGAGACAACTGGCAAATGAATTTTCCCTGTCACCATTGAGAGAACAACTGAGATGTCGAGCACAGAGTATTGACTTGACCACACTCAATGCTCAGAACTTTAGTGAGATGATACAAGAGGTGTTCAGTGTATGTGCTTTTTTACTTTGAAATTTTTTAGTTATCAAATTTAACCATTTCAAATAATATCAAGTAGAGCTTGTTTTCCCATCACACAGGGAGGAAGTCTAACAAGAGAAAGAGTCCTAGTGGTGTTCTTCTTTTGCTCAGATGTTGCATTATTTGCATTGCAAAACCACACCATAAACCTCTTCAGCAAGTTGATTCAATGGAGCACTGAATACATAACTGGAAGGTTATCTCAGTTCATTAGGAGTCAAGGGGGCTGGGTAATTCAGTAACTAGCTGAGTCATTTCTAACCTTGCCATTCTTAATGCAATACTATATATTACTAGACTGCTGTTTTGAACAATTCCATCAACACTTTGCTTAAGATATCAGCGACAGCAGCATGCTGCGTTGCAGTTCTGGCCATGCTCGTATTTATTCGGAAAAATTGGAACTAGCCAAACATTTTAATAAAACAATTATGCTGACTAATATCGGGTCTCACTAAAGCCACTACTTTAGTATATTACTATAAGTACAAACACATCTCAGCTAGTCCAATGACACTTTCGCTTTAACGAAAAAGACCCACTGGTATACGGTGCGTATTTACTCTGCCGCTATTTTTTTGCAGATTTCATCCGTATATTCGGAACATTTCCCGTTACCTCCCAAATCAGCCGTTAAATACTTTCCTTCCTATGAAGCACAGAGAATTTTCAATTCATTTGCTGAAAAACTAAATACAATTGTGTTTCAACGAACCTTGATTGTGGCGTAGCAAGCTCTTTCGATTTTTGCAGCATGGTCTGGGAGATTCATATAACGCAACATCATCACGGCCGATAACAGAAGAGCCGTTGGGTTGGCTTTATCTTGACCAGCAATGTCGGGTGCAGTGCCGTGTACGGACTCGAAAATGGCTCCCTGTGTTCCAATGTTTCCCGATGGTGTGAGACCTAGCCCTCCAACGAGACCAGCGCAAAGATCGGAGAGAATATCTCCGTACAAATTTGGCATAACTAGCACGTCGTACATGCCAGGATCTTGAACCATATTGAGGCAGACTGTATCAAGGTACCGTTCCTCAAATCGGATGTCGGGATTTTTTTCAGCGGCTTCTCGGCAGCAACGCAGAAACAAACCGTCAGACATGCGCCTAGCAACCAAAATAAAAATATATTGGTTGTCCTACACAAAATTATGATGTTAGTCAGAAAGTGATATTACATAATGTTGGCTTTGTGAACGGCTGTGACTTTTTGCCTTCCATTGCTACGAGCATAGTTGAAAGCAAATTCCGCAACACGCCGAGAAGCGCCTTCAGTAATCAGTTTGATGCTCTGAACCACACCGTCAACAATTTCGTGCTCAATTCCGGAATACTCGCCCTCTGTGTTCTCGCGAATAGTTACTACATCTACATCATCATAGAGAGTCTTGTAGCCTTCAATTGATTTACACGGCCTAACATTAGCATACAAATTGAATTCCCTGTATTAAAAAAAAAAAAAAAAAAA
>JACCDP010990543.1_pt1 | contig 12037 bp, 27 predicted proteins | sample 7445841 | NCBI WGS metagenome assembly JACCDP01 (sample SAMN15323441, study PRJNA562643) | freshwater metagenome | isolation source: river surface water | place: USA:Blue River Watershed | collected 2017-08-17
GAGGATGATAAACGTATCGCCACAACACGATGGCCATTCGATGAGCCTAGCCTAATGATCGCCAGAGGCGCTGGTATTGAGCTTCAGAAACTTTCACATGAAAACTGCGATGAGTTATTTGGAGTAGTTGATGTTGAGAAGTTGGCTGAAGAGTGGGTATTTGAAACTAATGGTCATAAATGGTCAAACAATGATGATACCGCAGGAGACAACTTTGGTTCTTATAGAGAGGGCTTCAACAAAGCTATGGAGTTGACAGCAACCAAAGTATTCACCATGAAAGATATGATGGATTGTTGGAACACAGCACTTAAATTCCAAGAAAACCAGGTAACTTTAGGAGAGTTTATTCAATCATTAAGACCAAAAGAGATTGATGTTGAGATTGAGATGGTAAAAGTTGTTGACAAAACAAAAGTGGTTGGTGCAGTAAAAGGGGTTAAGGGTAGTGGACATAAAATTAAAACATATAAATCAGTACCAAAACTTGATGAGAAAGGGTGCTTAATACTTAAAAAAATAGAACAATGAAAAATATACACGTATTACCAACAAACAAACCAAGTAGAGTTTTTAACACCAATAAAGGGGAGTACCACTTTAGAGAACACTACGTTCCTGATACAATCCAAACTTGTAAAAACCATAACATCTATATTACTTCTGATGAAGAAATTAAAGAAAAAGATTGGTGTTACTATGAAAATGGAGATTTAAAAGGAATACATAAAGTAGTAAATGGTCAAAGACCTAAAACTATGATTCTTAAAAAAATTATTCTAACGACAGACCAAGAATTAATTTCAGATGGTGTACAAGCGATTGATGATGAGTTCTTAGAGTGGTTTGTAAAGAATCCAAGTTGTGAGAATGTTGATATTTCAAAACATTATGATAAAGTTGATATTGATGGAAAAGTATATTACAAAATCATCATCCCACAAGAAGAACCTAAATCACACATTGAATATACAAATACAGATGATTGTACTTCTATGATTTATAACCAACAAGAAGAAGAACAATTGCCAACCAAATGGTTTAAGACCGAACAAATCTCAACTTGGATTGGAAAATCAATCACAAGAATCACAGCGGAAGGTGAGTCAATTGATGAGAGTGAAGGTGGTCACGGGAAATTGATCGTTATGCACCAATGCGGTGATAATAAGGAAGAATTGATATCACAACTTGAAACCATGATTTATGGTTTAAAGGAAGGTTTTGAGAATTTTGCTAACTAAACAACAAGAACAATGAGAGATTTAACAAACATCGATGTGTTTCACATCGAAACAACAGACGAAGGAACTTTTGCTTATATTTCCTTTCAAGACATGGAAAACGGGGATCCTGTAAATAATTTTTACAATCACATCCGTGTCCCTATGAACCTTAGACCAATACAACTCTCTGTAAGAGATAATATGTTGGTTAATCAATCAGCAGAAAATTTGTGTGACTTGGTCGCTGTCGAAATCAAACAAGAACAATGAAAAACATACTAAATAAAATATCAGAAGCCATAGGTAATTGGTTTAAGAGAAGATGGGATGATTACAACGAGGACTTTAAAAAGTACGGGGGAATTTAAATAAGAAGAACAATGAAAGATATAGAAAAGATTAAAAACGAATTAATCGCAATTCAAGATTTTTTAAAAGACAAGCAAGCATGCCTTGTTATCACAAAAGATAGCATTGAGTGTTTATCACAAAATTTACCCGTGGAAACTATTAACCTTCAACAACCCGAACCAAACATAGGCGAATGGGATGGTCCATACGCATTTTAAATAATAAGAACTATGAAACATTTTAAAAGACGTTGCAAAGACGCTCGACAGATAGTCAAGGAGCTTCGTGATCTAGTTACCTGGAAAAACTTTATTGTTGCAATTCCAGCGATAATCCTTTTTACACCCATCATGCTCTTTTGGTTGCTCTTTGAAGACTATGAGGAAACCGACAGATGGGAAAGGGGAATAACAGAATACCTAAAACAACAAGAACAATGAGCTTTAAAGAATACTGGAAAATAAATAAGGAACTCTATAAACAACTTGGAGTTTCTGAAGCGGCAGCATATAGAATATGGTGCGATGCTGTGGATGAATTTGCAAAACTGGCCGCAACAAATTTCCACAGTAAATAAAAAAGACTTATTTTTGTAAAACAAAAAATATAATTATGATAGACTTAGATAAAGCGACATTCATCGGAGAAGGTAAATGGATTAAAGATTCAGCATATCAGGTATATGAATTGGATGGTAAATATTATTCCGTTATAGTAATTGGACATAGTAATAAAGAAATCATGGATGATTCGATAACTGAAATCCCTAAAGAAGATATTGGTAAATATATTTAAATAACCCATGACACCATAGTAAAAAGATTTGTATTTGTATAATATGGAAAAACAATACGGTGTAATAAAAAGAAAAAAGAACGGTGGTGATATAATATTTAAACCACTGGCAAATGGATATGTGGATCTAAAACATGGGGATGAATATGTTTATCTGGGTATACATAATAAGGTATTGCTATGGAATACTGAAAGAGCGATAAATACTCATATAGCAAAAGTGCTATGGGATTATAATGTTAAGGATAGGGATAAGGTAATAAACAAATTCGATGAAGAGCTATATCGAAAGTATGAATCATATTTTTTGCGATATCAGATGGTGATGGAAACCATGTAGAATACACCGAATGTGAATGTAAGGAAGAGGATGGGGGTAAAAAGATTTGACAACGGTGGAATACTTGTGGCGGAGATATTGGAAGACCAGAATGAAAAGTTAAGTGTGTTTTGTTATGTATCGACAAATACAAAGGAGATTGTTGAACCCATACATGATGTTGTATATCACGATTACAGAAAGGCAAGAATAGTATATGAACATAATATACCTGAGACTGAAAGATGGATGTATGTACTTAGATCGTTCGATTAAAAAAGCATGACATAATGGCATGACATAGTATATAAATGGCAGTGTTTTACCACATATTCCCACCGAGATTGCGGCTTGCCGCAACTGGTTGGTAGACAGTGTGTTACACGGCCCGTTTTTACGCTCACTGAATTCTTTGTAAGATATTGAATGCCAGGATGTTACATAGGGTGGTAGAAAGTGGAGAAAAGTGGTAGAAAATGGCATGGTTTACCCTTTAGCAATGGCGGGGGAATTTGAGCCGTTCGTTAATTTTCTATTAAATTTTTTGAAAAATTTGGAAATGTGGGTAAAAATGCTTATACCCCCCACTAAAGCGGGGCCCCCTCTGGTCTCGTGAATTCAGATCGTTTTTATAAAAAACTTCCCCCTGGGGGGTGGGTGAATGCACTTTGTTATTATGCACAGTATTTATATGTATAATATAAGAAAGATGGCTTCACAACTATTGAATTCGGTGGCGGACACCTTAACAAAAAAACCTGAATACGGAATTGTTTCATCGATGTTATCGATCAGCATGAGCACCACCGAAATGTTGCAACTGGTGGGTGTGGTTATAGGTCTTTTTATAGCGGTGATCACCGCAGCTTTAAAAGTTATAGAGCTTAAAGATAAATTGGCAGAGAGAAGAAAAGCTAAACGCTTAAAAAAACTGGTGGAAGATGCCAGACTGGATGAAGAGGAATGAGAGACGCAACTAAATTAACTGGGGCCACCCTGATCAAAGAGGAAACTGAATTCCAAATCGGAGATGTTTACCTGGCACCCAATGGTGAATTCTATATAGAAGTGAAAAGAAACGGCGCCACTTGCAATACGCAGGTGAATTCTATTAAAGCCGATCTGAATTCTGGAAAAGCCAAGCTAAAAGTGTAAAAAAGTTTAATTGAATACATAAAAATGCCTCAGATTGAATTCTGGGGCTTTTCTTTTTTATGGCGCCGTTGAATTCTGAATCAAATATGAATTCTAAAGCAAGGTGCCATTTGAATTCTAAAAGTTTTTTGGGGATCGCCTCTGGGTGAATTTGAATTCTGGAACAATTCTGGATTTGAATTCTGTTTTTTTAAGAATCAGGGGTGAATCCTGTGAACTCACCCCCAATATCTCAAATCAAATCAAAACAACATGCATTAATCATGTAGGCAATATAATAATAGGGATAAAAAATGAAAAAAGCAAGCGCTTTTTTAACTTTTTTTTACAAGGTTGAATTTAATTCTTTTTTTACGTAATTCACCCCGTCTTTGAATCCTTCTTCATAGATCGCCTTCTCATATGTGGTGAGATTGGATGGTGCTGAAGTCAGAGCTTTCTGGCCCACCGTGCTCGCGGGGATGTCCGCCGCGTCCACCAGCTGATCTTTTTTATGTTTTGTCACCTTATATAGGTGAAACCACATGGCCGTGGATGTGATCCAGACCGCCAGGTTAATATTCTGGTGTCTTTCTGATCCTTCAGTGACCACCGCCAAGGTGATTGCGCCCACGAGTGACAAACCATAGATCCCCATCAGGATCAGGTTGCCAGTGCTATACATTTTTCTTTTCATATTATGTGTTTGTTACAATACTAATAATAATACCTGAGGAAAGCAAGCTGCCTTCCCCAGGATTTACGTGAAGTTATTTTTCTAGGGTGATATAACTGATCCAGTATCCGCCCAGGTCGATCTCCATGTCATTGCATAGGTCCATGAACTCGGTGAGCTGCAATACAGCAGCTCCCTTGTCTCTCCATTCCTGAACCTGAATCAGATTCAGGGTGTTATTCTCCAGGTGCTCGGCGTCTCTTCGTCTATCAAACTTATCGATCGGCAGCATTACAATCATTTTCTCCATGGCTTTACAATTGAATTACGAAACCTGAATTATCTTTTTTCGCTTTGCCCTTAGCTTTCAGGCCAACGATTACTCCATTGCCATGTAAGAAAGTTAAGTCGTGCTCATCGCCGTTGATAACTGGAAAGCCCATGTATTCAGCTGGCAGCTCGCTCTCATCCTTTACATTGAATACCATGGCCACGTTTAAACCTGAACTCAAAGCTGTGATAGCGTTGATCTTTGTTACAGGTCTCTCATCAACACTGTAGGTAAGATGATAGTTAGCTGCTTGCGGCTTCAACATTCTAGAGAAGTCTTTTGTGTAGTCGTAGAACTGGACGTCTGGAAATAATTCCATAATGTTTTTACCGTCCTTAATCTTAATATTCTCATATGGAATATCAGAGGTACCGTTTAAACGAACGGCCAAAGCTTTACCATGTTTTTTGTAACCCTTGGCAACTTCATTGTATACCTGTTCCAGGAACAAAGATTTCTCACGTAGAAAGTATTCAGTCTTATTCAGACGGCCTGTCATTACATTACTGAATGCTCCCCTGCCAGCTGTGAAGAGACACGCAGCCTTGCAACCTTCGCTAGCATGCGCGCATAAGTTTTTACCAGAGGTGTTTTGTTTCTCGGGAGACATGTACAGGATAAATGTAGTGTAACCCAACTTCTCGCCTTTAATAGTCTTGGCGTTTTGCGTACCGAACAACGTTGTCGGTCTTTTGTACTTGTAAGATAAGTCGAACATAATTAATGTGTTTTTGATTTGAAATACAAATATAATGTAAATGTTTTTCCTGTGCAAGTTTTTTATCGATTATTTTTTATAAAAAAGTTTGTGATATTTTTTTAATAAAAGTTTGGTGGGTAAATAAATTATGCTTATCTTTGTACCATGATTAAGATGAATTCTTTTCTGCTGGTGCTAAGTGTATTCTTGTTGGGTTCATGTTATGAATCCGTCAAGGGTGATGAAGTCAAGCATAAAATTATAAAAAAGTTTAAGGTCCCGCCCAGCGGGATACACGAAGAGCTTTCACCCAGGTATCGCGGCGTGCTGGAAAACGGGGATACCGTACCAGTCGGTGAGAATACCAGAGTAGGTGACACGGTGAGCTACATCTATTATAAGATGAAGTAGCTGTGAAAGATGCATGTTTTGTTCATGCTGTGTTTATTTGATTTATTGCAACGGGCCTGCTGAGAAGCGGGCCTTTTGTATTATTTGAATTCTGGGAGAACTATGCTTCTGGCATACATGATTACATCCTGGTGTTCCATAACAATCTCCTGCTTTAATTTATCCAGTTCTTTCTGGGCTGCTTCCCTGGTCTGGAAGTAACTGGACATGCGCTGTGAATTCTGGTGGATCCAGGTAAGCTCACAGTGAATCCTTCTCACCTGCTCTTTAACCCTGAGTACCAGATAAACTGGAATGAATAGATCTTTCACCTGGGCTGGTGAACCATGAATTCCAGATTTTATAATAAAGTTTAAAGCCGCTTCCTGGTCTGGGAAAAACTTCGCTCTGGAGAACTGGACTTCCCAGACAGGTTCACCAGAAGCTTTAAGCTCCACCAGAACCCTACCAGATCCAGAGGCCACGATCCACTTCTCACCGTCTTGTAAAGAAAAATCCATACCAGTAATATAACCAGTATGGATTCAAAGTAAAGTGTATTCTGGGTTTAAATTTCCCAGATGGTCGCCAGTGAATACCAGATATTTCCAGTTTCACCTTTCTCTTCGCATAACGCGTACAGCTCATCGTCTGTAAGCTCAGTGGTGTCGATTCCATGCTTCGCAAAGAAATCATTATTAATGTGAACTCTCTCCTGTGGCAGGTAGGTATCAACAACCTTTCTGATATGCTCTTGTCCTTTTGGTGTGATTTGTAACATAGTATAAAGATAATAAAGTTTATTACTTTGTCAAGATTACTTTACTAATTCTGTACGTCCAGTAGATATCAGAGAACCCAAAGAACGCATCGGTTGAACCATCGCTGTTATCTGTTTCGCTGAACAGCGTACCATAATCCTCATCTTCCCAAGTTGACTGGTCGTAACGATTAACTGGATTCTGATTCCTGTTGTGTGAATGCTGCATTGCAATTCCCTCATCAACCATATCGTTGTAGGTTACAATAGCATTCTCCTTATTGAAGAACTTCATAGTAACTTCATCAACGTATTCAGAAAAGTCAGCCACATAGTATTCACAATCATCCTCAACATCCTGTGTACCCACCTTAAAGTAGTGGTCAACATCTTCCAGAAATCCTGACAGCGCTTCGTTGTTACCTGCGTTGAACCTCACAGCCCATTCATCCTCGCACCAGTAGTCAACATCTTCTTCCAGATTTTCATCCAGCGCGAAGATTTCCTGTGTACGCTTTTGGAATTCAGCCTTTGCTTCCTCAACTGTTTTGAAGAAAAGAACTTCGCTGTCACTTGGTAGGTGAGTAGCGATAATTAAATAGTGAATCTGTTTTGCCATTGTCTTATTGATTTATGATTTCAAATGTAAACATAAAAAAGTTACCGACCAAATTTAATCGCAAAAAAAAAATGGGGATTGTTACATCCCCATTCTATTACTCCACAAAGTCAGGTTTGATTTCCTCGAACCCGTCAGGAACTGAATTACCGACAGAGATTACATCCCTAGCCCACAAGCCCACATAGTCATTCGAGCCTCTGAAATCTCCACCACCTCTACCGTTACCCTCACAGGTTAACAAAGGTAGTGGGTGGATTTGCCAACCGTCACTATCTTCGGGACAGCTGCTCTTATCCACGAACTCTTTTCTAGTGTGGTTAATAACGTAGCGATGTAATTTTCTACCTCTGTTAGGTTTAACCTTTGTGCTATCATCACATAGGGAATACAGGTTGACATTCTCGATTGTACCTCTGTCAGTTACACAGGTTTGGTCTGCTTCCTCATCCGCGTAATCACCCGCCCAAACTACTCGCTGCGGGTTATCCACTATCAGAGTTTCGAACGCCTTTACAAAAGGGTTCTTCATCCATGAATGCTCCATGAGTTTAAGCCCACTACCCGTAGTGAATTTAGACCCGTCATCCCTAGTATAGGTTGTTTTGATTTCGTGAGAGTAAACCCACGCTTTCACCTTTTCAGGTTCTCCCTGAATCACATCGTTTAGAACGATTGGTTTGTAATACTGTCCCATGTCTTATTTGATTTTGTTACCACAAAGATAATGTAAAATAATTTGCTGTGCAAGTTTTTCGCAAAAATAATTAAAAAAAAATGGGGGCTCTCTCCTTCCCCCATTCTCGCTATTAACACCAGAACGTTATCTGGATTTTTTAATTGTCTGTTGCTTCCAGTGGTTCACCACAGTCGGCACACTTGTAATCCGTCTCCTCGTATGGTGGATGCTCCTCATCATATGAGAAACAATTACCACGATCATCAGGACCATCTCCCAGATTGCCGAACATGTCCAGCGCCTCTTCCTCGGAAGGTGCACAAGCCCTACAGAAATCTACAGGGATTGATTCTGATGTATAAACTCTCATTGTGCGTATGTGTTAGCAAGTTGCCAAAGACCCTCGTTGATATCCAAGTTCAAGGTGATGTTCTTAATAGGGCGAGCCTGACGAACTTTGTTATCCGAACCTAGATGTTTGAATTGTCCATTCACTAACTTCTCCTGAACACGATTGAAGACGGTCCAAAGATTGTTAGGGGCGTCATCTGCACGCTGTGGAACTAACAAGCCGTTAACGTCAACCGACAAAGCGATTTGAGCCAAGTCAGCCAAGTTGTTCTCCTTGATGTATTCGGGGTAGCGGATTGCAAATGCTTTCATTGCGAAATCCTTACGAGCCTCTTCGGTCATCTCGGTGCGCTCGAATGTCTTGATTGTATCGAACACCACAGGTAACTTCTCGGTGATGTCTCCAATCATCTCACGAACGTTCTCGAATGAGTATCCCATGTGACGAAGATTCAACTTACCGAAAGTTTTATCCGCAACCACCAAACCGTTTGAACAAATCAGGCGGAATAAACCCACGTGAAAATTCATTGAACGAGTTCTATCGTGTGAGTTGGTGAATAGGATTTCAGGTACGTTACCACCCACACCCACAGCACCGAAATCTTGGTGACGGAAACGAACTAGGTGACGAGTCGTGTCAGGGCTTGTCTTTGACTTTTGCTGACCCACGTCATGAATGTTCCATCCGAACTTTGAAAGGTCATCGATAACATCGATTGTTGGGATGAACTGGTAGTGCTTTGATGCACCTGCCTTAGCGCCTTCTTCTGCTGTGCGGAATACTGCGGGGGCTTTTGCTTTTAACTCTTCAACTGTGAACATAATTTCTGATTTTTTTTTGTTGGTACAAAGATAATATAAAATATTTTACTGCGCAACTTTTTTTTATTTTTTTTTCGGTTTTTGTTTTGGGACCGCTTTTTGCTTAGGTGTTACTTTAACATATTTGTACGTAGATTTACTGATTCTTACTTTCTTTAAGGCCATATTATAATTTTAAAAAACTGAAAAAAAAAAGAACCCGTCAGCTGATACACTACTCCGTAAGTAGAGGTTCTCAATTAACTCCCCACCGAAATTCAGGGTACTGACGGGCTCAGGGTCTTAGTTATGCATATCTACCATCACTGCGAAGTATTGGTCTGCATTCTCAAGCGCTGTGCTTGGATTGTTGGTATGCTCATCGATATCGTATACATTGCTTTCGAAACAAAATTCATCGTACTTGCACTCGGCGTATCGATTGGCGTAGTATGCTGACATATCGTGTTTCTCACCGCTACCTTTTGCCTCGAGCATCTTCGTCCAAAAGGTTTCCGCCTCTGCATCCATATCTTTTGACCACTCGGTTACAACGCGTAGACAATTAGAAAGTGGTAGGGTATCATCGTCATCACCATCTCTATCGTAAGAACTACGAGCGTATGGATTTGAACCCTCTCCGCCAATTTCTTCCCAAATGATTTCGAGCGCCTGAGCCTGTTCCTGAACCATCTTGGTTGAAAGGAATTCACCATTTTCAGGATACATCCTTTTGAAGTGTGCTTCAGCTTTCAGGAAGAACTCGGATGACTTTGGATTAAGCGTTCCACTCCAGCGGCCGCCGATTACATACCAATCCCAAACATCACCATCACCATAATCCTCGAGGAAAGTGTTTACATTCTCGATAGCTTCATCTTTATCGGAAGCCTTAGTTAATAAAATTACTCCTTTGTGCATACATTTAAATTTTAGAATTCAAAGATAAGTATAAAAAACTTCTTGTGCAAATTAATTTTCATTTTCTTCCCACTCATCCAAATCATCTTCCTCATCAGTGTAGATGAATACTACACGGAAAGCGATATACTCGTGGTTAGGGCTGTAAGTATCTTTGATACCGTAGACATCGTATGAACCATCACCGATACCTGAGGAAGATACAACACCGTGAGGAAGCACACCCCAACTTTCAGTAGTTTCTAGGGTGAGTTTAGAACAAGCGCGATACCACTCATCTTCAGGTGTTCGGTCATAGTCGTCCCCGAAATCCACCTTAGCCATTTGTTTAACACTAGCCGCTTTACGATAGTGGTCACGATCGAAGAAACCGAACTGGCCGCTGTCCACACCAAAGGTTCCTGGAAGCATAACCCAAGCGCTCTCATCAATTTTGTAATCAGCGTGGTGTATTGTCAGGTCGACATTGCGTTCTCCCCAGCCGCCCTCAACAATTTCAATGTTGGAATGGGCCAACCAAGTACCTTTCTTTACATTGTCCATAATTCCCATACACCAAACATCAGTGGTGTAGCAAGGGTCGCTACATACTAACGACCCTGAAGTGATTTCGAATTTTTGTGTCATTTGATTTTATTTTAAAGTGTTGGTAATACTCCGTTCTCGCCATAAAATAATACACCACCATCGTTGCCCTCATCGTCTGCTGATAAGATACAACTTGTTCCATCATTCAGGAAGAAACATATAGGGCGTTTGTACCATCCCATCATTTGCATCTCCTCGTCATTCAGGTAGCGGACACTTACGATTGTCTTTCCCTTTAAAACCTTTTCGGCTGTCTTTGTCCAATGCTGTTGGACTGTCTTTTTAGTTGTTGTTGACATTGTTATTTTGATTTAGAATTCAAAAGTAATATAAAAAACTTTACCAACCAAATTTATTTTGAAAAATTATTTTCCCTGCATTCAGGACAAACTTTGGTTTCATACAGTGTATGGTCCTGAGGGTTGTGTTCATTATCTAACATAGCTGTCTTGAGTTCATCCTCGTTACCAATCCAACCACATTCTTCACAATACAGTTCCCACTCCTGTTCACATTCACCTGTTTCGGTGTCAACACTGAATTTATGTTCAGGGTTATCCGTATCAGTTACAGTGACAAACCAATTCGGGTTCATCTGAATATTAGCGATAAGTTGTCTAGCCGCATCCACAGGATCGGTTGCCTCGTAGGTGAACGCCACCTGGCATTCATATAATTTATTCTTGCTCATCGTCAATTACTGTAAACTGATTGAAATCATTTCTCTCGAACAACTCCGCCGCCAATTCCTCGTTGGTGTAATCAGCGTAGCCCTTGTGTCCGAATTCTAACAGCGCCGCTGCGTATGAATTATCACCGTCCTGGTGTCCTGTGTGGAATGAATCTAAATCATCATCCACCAACCTGTCGATTGCATCCTGTCTTTTAATCGTTTCCATAGGGTGCTTCATTAAAGGTTCTAAAATCATCGTTGGATTGATTTCTATAATACTCTGCAAGGTTAATTATCTCATCAACCAACTGTTCATCGGACATCGCCGCAAATTTCTTTGCATCCTGTACCGTTTCGATTTCATCGCCTGCCATATCGAAGATAGCATCGATTAACTTTTGTCGCATTGTTTCCTGTGCCATATTGAATTTAATTTAATTCGTAGTAAACATACTCGTAGATTGCAAGCATATCATCGGTTTCCAAATCAGTGAAGTCAATACATTCACCAACCTCAGTTTTGATTACAACACCCGCGAAATCCGTAAAGATTGAACTCGCCTTGCTTCTTCCGTCAAGTTCAGTTGGGTGAATGAAGTACAGCGGAACATCCGCCTCTGAAATATCCAAAGGATTGGTTAATCCCCTGTTGTGTTCTTTTAACTCCTGTGTAAGAGCATCGTCTAAACCCTTTCGTAGTCCTACTAAGATTTCCTCAAA
>JACCDP011385890.1_pt1 | contig 12035 bp, 7 predicted proteins | sample 7445841 | NCBI WGS metagenome assembly JACCDP01 (sample SAMN15323441, study PRJNA562643) | freshwater metagenome | isolation source: river surface water | place: USA:Blue River Watershed | collected 2017-08-17
ATGATTATTGGAAAGCTGGAGCAGTTGGAAGTGAAGAACAAATTATATTATTAAATCAATATAACATATTTAGTTCTTCTATTAATAGTAGAGGAGAAAGTTTAGAAAGTGCTACTGCGAGTTTATACTCATATAGTAGTTCATTAAATTCATATACGGCTTCTATTAATGCTAAACTTCTTTCAATAGAAAATACTACATCTTCATTTGATGGTAGATTGGATTTATTAGAAACTTCAACTGCAAGTTTAAATACTTATACTGCATCAGCGGATTCTAAATTTTTATCAATTGAAAGTACTACATCTTCATTTGATGGCAGATTAGATTTATTGGAAACATCTACTGGTAGTTTAAATACTTATACTGCTTCTAACGATTTATTAAATGCTACTCAAAATGCAAGATTGAATTCGCTAGAAACTGAAAGTGGTAGTGTTAGAACTGCATTTAATTCATATACTTCTTCTAATAATGGAAGAGTTGGTAGTTTAGAAACTGAAAGTGGAAGTATAAGAGCTGATTTTAATTCATTTACTTCTTCATACACAACTCATTCTTCTTCATTTGATAGTAGAATAGATTTGTTAGAAGGATTCAGTAGTTCATTAGATACAACATTTGTATCTGAAGTAGAATTTGGTGCATATAGTGGTTCTATAAATTCATACACATCTTCTGCTAATTCTAAATTTACATCAATTGAAAATATCACATCTTCATTTGATGGTAGATTGGATTCAATAGAAAGTGCTACATCTAGTTTATTTATTTCTTCATCTCAATTGACAAGTTCATTGAGTTTTATTTCTCAATCATTAAATACGAGAATTAATAACATTGTAGCTGGAACTGGATTCTTAGAAGATACAACTTTTGAAGCATATACTTCATCTGCTGATTTAAGATTTGGTGCATTAGAATCATTTACTTCTTCATTGGATGCAACTTTTGCAACTGATGCTGATGTAACATCATTAAGAGGAACATTAAACAATTATACATCTTCTGCAAATGGAAGATTAACTGCTATTGAATCATTTACTTCTTCATTAGATGCAACTTTTGCAACTGATGCTGATGTAACTTCTTTAAGAGGTACATTTAATTCATACACTTCTTCAAATGATAGTACTAATAATACTCAAAATAGTAGAATAAATTCATTAGAAGTATTCACTTCATCAATAGATGCAACCTATGCAACTGATGCAGATGTTACTTCATTAAGAGGAACATTAAATGGATATACATCTTCTAATGATAGTATTAATAATACTCAGAATGGTAGAATAAATTCATTAGAAATATTTACATCTTCGATAGATTCAACTTATGCAACTGATGCAGATTTGAATTTGTTAAGTGGTGCATTTAATTCATACACTTCTTCTGCGAATGCTAAATTTACATCATTAGAATCATTTACATCTTCAATCAATACAACGATTAAGAGTAAGTTAAATACCGAAGGTGTAGTAAGTAGTTCAGTACAAATTGATTTAACTGCAACTACAAATTATGCAAGTGGTATTAAAACTAGATTAAATACTGAGGGTGTAATTTCAGGTTCTTCTCAGGTTAATTTAGGATTAGCTAATGGAAATGTTACTTTAGGTTCTCAAACGACTGGTGATTATGTTACGAGTTTAGTAGCAGGAACGGGTGTAAGTATTACTAATAATAGTGGAGAAAGTGCTACTCCTACAATAGCTATCGGACAAGCAGTTGAAACAACTTCAGAAGTTCAGTTTGCTAAAGTTGGAGTTGGTGGTGCATCAGATGCTACATATGAATTGAAGATTACAGGTGATGTTGGAGCAACTGGAGATATTGTGGCTTACATTTCATCAGATGAAAGATTAAAGAATAATATCCAACCTATAACTACCCCTATTGAAAAGGTAAAAGAATTGAATGGTGTGACTTGGGAATGGAACGAATTGGCATCCGAAGCGGCTAAACAATCACCTAATGTGGGAGTTATTGCTCAGGATGTTGAAAAAGTACTCCCTCAATTGGTAATCGATAGAGAAAATGGATTTAAGGGAGTTGATTATGCTAAACTTACCGGTCTATTAATTGAAGCAATAAAAGTACAACAAACTACAATAGAAAATTTAGAAGCTAGAATTAATAAATTGGAAGGTGGAGAGTAATTAAAATATTTGATTATATTTTCTTTACCATATTTATAGTAGATAACACTAAATATTTTATTAATTAATGTCAGCTGGAAAATATTCATTCAATTTAGAACAAGGAGCTACATATCGTTTCGGTATTCAATACACCGATGCTTCGGGTTCATATATTGATTTATCTGGATACAATGCATCAATGCAAATTCGTTCCGATTATGCGGATAACTCAAATACTTTATATGCAACTATAAATTTATTTGATGTTACATCATCTGCAACATTAAGTACAGGAAGTTATATGTGGTTTAGTGGAAGTGCGGGAACGAGTACATCTGCATCAGTAAGTGGAAGTATAGAAGTGTATTTGCATGCAGATACAACTGCTACTTTTAATTTTGAAGAAGCTGTTTATGATATAGAATTATATAGTGGTGATGATGTTTATAGATTATTAGAAGGAACAATCATCAATAAAAAAGAAGTAACTAGAATTTAAGAATGGCTAGTAATAAAGTAATCATAAATAGTGAAGCTAATTCAGTCGTAGTTACCGAAGCAACAAGTGGTACTAGGATTGTAAAAGTGATTGCTGCTGGGCCGCAAGGTGCGAGAGGAGAGGGATTCAATTCCGTTTCCGAATCACTAAATTTTAGACTTGATGTATTAGAAGCATTTAGTGGTTCTTATACAGGTTCGTTTAGTGGTGCATTTTTCGGAGATGCAAGTGGGTTGGTTAATATACCTGCTGGTGGTGTAGTTGGTTTAGAGTTAAATCAGATTGCAAGTGGTGATGTAACTGCATCAGTAAGTAGTGGTGCAACTGCATTTAGAATATTTGATAATAGTGGTGATTTACTAACATTTTCAGATGGAGGAAAACTTTGGGTAACTGGTTCAGTAAGTGCTTCATTAGTTTTTGGACAAGTAGTAAGTGGTAGTGAATTATTTTTTACTAAATTGAGTACATCACAAAGTGTAGATTCTCAATTGGTAATAGGAAATGCTTTTGGAAATTATGCAAATCGTCAAACAACCATCTTTAAAAATGGTGATGTTATATTAAGTGGTAGTTTAACTCTACAACCTTTGGTAAATACTCCTAATGTAGTTAGTGGTGGAATATTCTACTCTTCTTCTGGAGAATTTTTTGTAGGAATAGGATAATACTATCGTTTTATAAAGAGTTATATATTTATATGTAATAAACCCCAAATCCTTAAAAGGAAAAATAATATAGCATGGCACAGTGGAAAAAAATTATAGTATCTGGTTCTAATGCCGATTTAGCAATTGTATCAGCATCAAATGCAATCGTAGTTGGAGCAGCCGGATACAATGTGATTGGAACGGACCAAAGTAATACAACCTTATCAGGTTCTTTTACCGGTTCATTTAAAGGTACTTTTGATGGTACTTCTAATCTACCTGATTTAACTCAGGCAGCAGGTGGTGGTATCACTCCATTTACTTATGATGGTTCTACAACTGCTACAATTGCAGTTAGTGGTGCAGCACAATTATCTGCTAATACAATTGTAAAATGGGATGATACGGATAATAAATTCGTTAATACATCCATTACCGATAATGGTACTATCGTAGGTGGTACTACATCTTTACAATTTAGTGGTGCAAACTCATCTTTAACAGGTTCTTTCACAGGAACATTTGCGGGAGATGGTGCTAACTTAACAGGTTTAGTATCTACTTTAGGTATTACTGGTTCTGATAGTTCAACTGGAACAGTTCAGTTAAAAACTCAGAACTTAACTATTACCGGTGTTGCTAACGAAATTAATACGACAGTTAGTGGTCAGACAGTAACTATTGGATTACCTGATTCAGTAAGTATCACATCTGATTTGACAGTTGGTGGTAACTTAAATGTTAATGGTGATTTAACTTATATCAATGTTGCTAATTTAGCGGTTGAAGATAAATTCATCCTTTTAAATAGTGGTTCAACTAATCCAGATGAAGCGGGTTTAGTAGTAGATGAAGGAAACGGAATCGGTCATGCATTTGCATTTGATGCCGGAAATTTAAGATGGGGTTTTAGTGGTTCATTTGATTCAACTGCAACTTCATTCGCACCAGATGCATATGTGGCATCAGTAGTAACAACTGATATTCCTGCATATCAGCAAGTTGGAAACATTAGAGTTGAAGCTGGAGAGATTTATATTTATGTTTAATTAAAATAAAATTGAAATAAGGTTATGGGTATTTTTAGTAAAGTTGTTGCTAAGGAAGTAAAACAACAAACGGAAGAACCGATTCAAAATGAAGAGGTTCAAAAAGAAACAAAAAAACACAAAGTAGAAGGAGTTGATTTGACAATAGAGGAGTTTGAATACCTCTTCAACTTAATCAAAAGTTCTACATTCAAAGGTACGGAATTAGAAATAATTTATAGTATCATACTCAAATTACAAAAGAGATATTTAGAGAAGAAACAATAATCCTGAAAAGGGTTATTGTTTTTTTCTTTAATACGATTTCCTAATATTTATAACTATATTGTTGGCCCGAAAGGGGAAGTGGGCACATAAAGTGTTACCAACCGCGATAGATAAAAGAAATGATTTAAAGACTCATAATGGGTATTAACCATATTGTGTCATTCTTATATTCTATAACGAACCCTTTCCAACATCAAAATTAACTTACAAATTAAGTATTAGATGCCAAATTGGAAAAAAGTCATTGTTAGTGGTTCGGATGCTTCCCTTAATAAATTAGTAGTAGATACCGAAATAAGTGCTTCCATATTCAGCGGAAGTGCATTTAGTGGTTCATTTTATGGTGATGGTAGTGAATTAACAGGAATTATTGTAGATGATGGTTTGCCAGATAATGGCTGGGATTTTAATATTCCTGATGAAACCCCTATAAATGATTTTGTAACACAATCATTAGTTTATATAATTGATTTTAATAATCTTCCTTTAGTAGGAACTGAAGCGGGTAAAATTGGTTGGTTTGGTAATGCATCAGGAGAAACTCAATTAATACCTTCAGATACCGGATTATATATAGTAGCAGGTGATTCGACTGTTGGGTATATTACTCCATCTGGATATAGTGGAAGTATTGTTGGTATTGGTAATGTAATGAATTATTCTGCTTCGGTTGATAATAAATGGAAACAAACTGCAACAACCGGTTCAAATATATTTAATGAAGACCAAATCATAAGTGGTTCAGTATTCATAAGTGGAACAACTGAATTTGGTGGTAATTTAGTTCCAAAAGAAGCACATGGTGCAACATTAGGAACATCAGAAAGACCATTTGCAGAAATCTTTATCCAATCGGGTTCATTAAATATAGCATCGGATGTACCTGGTGACCCAAATACAACCCTATCAAACATTGGTGGAAATATTTTAGTTTCAGCCGGCGGTATGAGATTGGTTGAACCAGGTAATTCATTTATTGCAGAAACTGGTTCATTTCAATACATTAGTGGTTCATTAATACAAGTTGGTAATTACGAAAGATATGGTAATACTATACTAATAGGAGATCAAGAAACAACTGGTTCATTGAAGATTAGTGGTTCATTAAAAGTAAATAATCAAGAAGTAGTTTTAGGGCCATTGGGATGGGCAAGATATGATGATACTCAATATACAACTTCATCTGCACTTTTAATTACGACTGGAAGTGAGCCAACACTACCCAATAATGGCGGGTTTAGAATTGAAACACAACTTCATTCATCTATACCATTTTACAATAGTGGTTCTCAAAAAATTCAAGTTGAAAATAGTGGTGATGTTTATTTATGTACTATTACTTTTAGAGCAAAAACTGCTGATGCACCCAGTACATATTTAAGAATTCAATTGGATAGTACATCTGGGACTCCTTATAGTAGGGTTGGTAAAGATTTATTCTTCCCTAGAGGAAATGATGTTTGGCATGAATATCATGAAGTTTTTCAATATTATGGAGATGAAGATTTTGTGACAAATGGTAATAGATGGAAAATCAGAGCATATAATGAAGATGTGAGTATAGCAGATGTAATATTCTTTATACAACGAACACAAAATCATTTATCCTAAAAAATAGGAATAGTTATAAAAAAATATATTTATATAAACAAAAAGAAATAAATTAAAAATAGATGGCACTTAAATTTAGAAGAGGTTCGACAGCAGACAAATCCGGTTCATTATCATTTGGAGAACCATATGTAAATACCACATTGGGAACATTACAAATAGGTGGAGGAAGCGGTGATATTACTTTTGCAACTGTGGGGGATACATCCGCACTTAATGTATTATCGGTATCAGCATCCTCATTTGTATCAGCATCCAAACTTCATATAACTGGAGATGGGGAAATAAAAGGTAATTTGGTGTTAGGTGGTAACATTACCATTGGAGACCAATCATCTGATACTGTCGCTGTAACTGCAAATTTAAGTTCATCATTAATACCATCTATTACAAATACATTTGATTTAGGTAGTGTAAATAGAATTTGGAAAGATATCTTTGTTTCAACGGGTTCAATTAAATTTGTTGATCCTGGAACAAATACAGTAGTTGGAACTTTATCATCAAATGCAAATGGTGATTTCAAAGTAAGTGGAGAGGTAAGTGGTTCTACAATTGCAGGATTAGGAAATGCCCAACAATATTCAGCATCTATTAATTCTAAAGTTGATGCATTACAATCTGCTACTCAAAGTATTAATCAATCATTCCATCAATTTAGTGGTTCGATAAACACTTATACTGCTTCAAATGATTCTACTAATATAACTCAAAATAGTAGATTAGGAGCATTGGAAACTGAAAGTGGAAGCGTTAGAAGTGATTTTAATTCATATACTGCTTCAAATGATTCTACAAATACTACACAAAATAGTAGATTAGCTTCATTGGAAACAACAAGTGGTAGTTTGGTATCATTCTCTGCATCAGTTGCAACTGGTATTCAATTAACAGGATCAAATGTAACCATTAAAGGTGATTTGATGGTTAAGGGTACAACAACTACTATTGATTCTACAACAGTTCAAATTGGTGATAACATCATCGAATTAAATGGTAGTGGAGCTGCAAATGCAGGTATCGTAGTTAGAGATGTAGATGGAACAACAACTTCTGGATCATTAGTTTGGGATTCAACTGCTGATTATTGGAAAGCAGGTGTATTAGGAAGTGAGCAAAAAATAGTATTGGATGGAGTATTTAACGGATTTAGTTCTTCAATCAATGCACATACTGCTTCTGCTGATGGTAGATTAAATTCATTAGAAACCGAAAGTGGTAGCATTAGAAGTAATTTCAACACTTATACATCATCAGCTGATTCAGTTAATAACACACAAAATCTAAGATTAAATTCATTAGAAGGAGTTAGTGGTTCTTATGCAACAACTGGTTCTAACGAATTTATTGGAAATCAAACTATCACTGGATCATTAATAGTAAGTGGTGCAAAAGTTGAATTTATAAGAGATTGGCCTACATTAGGAACGGAAGACCATTTATTAAGATTGGCTCCATTTACTGCTTCGGATGGTAGATATTATGATGGTTTAGGTATTGGTATTGAACATTGGAACGATGGTGGTGCATATGAACACTCATTAATGATTCATAGTTGGGATAATCATGATACTCCAAATTATGGTGCAGAATTAAATGTTGGACCATTCAGAACTCATTTAAGAGCATACCCTTCTGGAGCGTTTGGTAGTTGGGCAAATATTTCGGTTCAAGATTTAAAAAATCAAAAATCACAGGCATCCGTATATGGTAGTTATGTTCAATTAGGAGCTGTAATTGCCGAAAGTGTATTGATGGGTAATACTGGTTCAGTAACCACTATTTCAGGTAGTAGTATTTTATTACATGGACCGGTTACGACTAATGATAAAATATTAGCGGCATCTTTAACGGGATCAATCGATTATAATAACTTAACAAATGTTCCTACTTTAGTTAGTGGTTCATCTCAAATATTAAGCGGAACTACTATACATAGTGGTAGTTTCTTCAATGGTATTTCAGTAGTTAGTGGTTCATCTCAAATTACAATTTCAGATACAACTGGATATACTTCATTTAGTTCTTCAATTGCTACAATTGATGCTGGGCAAGATAGTAAATTAAGTTCAATCGAAACATCAACTGGAAGTTTGAACACATTTACATCTTCTATTAATACTACTATTAAAAGTAAATTAAATGTAGAGGGAGTATTTAGTGGTTCTGCTCAGGTATCAATTTCAGATACAACTGGGTACAATTCATTTAGTTCATCTATGAGTGCATCAATCGGAGAATTATCAGCATCTAATGCGGTAACCGATTTATCTCAAAATAATAGATTAACTACAATTGAAGGTAGATATGCTACAACGGGATCGAATAACTTCTTTGGAGACCAATATGTAACTGGTTCTTTAGTGGTATCACAAAACTTAACAGTTTTAGGTTCATCTTCAATTGTTTATTCAACTTCATCACAAATGATAGTTGAGGATAATGTTATTATTCTTAATGCTTCAACTCCTGCTGAAAGATTTGCGGGTATTCAAGTGTATGATTCTGGATCAAACGGAGAAGTTACGGCTTCGTTATTTTGGGATGGACAAAACAATAGATGGATTTATCAAAATAGTTCAGAGGCACATTATGGTGGTGCAATGTTCATTGCTGGGCCTAGAAATACAGGTTCATTAGGCGATGAAATAACATTAACAAATCATAGAATACCAAAATCAATTGGTGGAGACCACATTGGCGATTCTATTATACATGAATATACTGGTTCTAACACAATTGGAATTAGTGGTAGTTTGACAGTAACGGGTTCTATTAGTGCAAGTGGTGGTATCGATGGTAATTCTTCTACTACTACTAAATGGGCAACTGCTAGAACAATCACATTGGGTGGAGATTTGAGTGGTAATGTATCAATAGATGGTACATCCGATGTAACTTTAACTGCAACAATTGGTGCAAATTCGGTGGCATTAGGAACTGATACAACTGGTGATTATGTTGGTTCATTAGTGGCTGGAACAGGTATTACTCTTTCCAATAATAGTGGAGAAGGTGCAACGCCAACTATTGCTTTGACAAACAATGCAATAACGATAGCAGGAACTTCAACTTCATTAGGAGGCTCAATTAGTGCAGCTACAATATTAGGTGGAACTGGAGTATTTAGTGGTTCAGCTCAAATTACAACTTTACCTTCGGTGGATACTGATGATTTAGTTGAAGGGGTAACCAATCTTTATTATCTTGATTCAAGAGTAAAAACTAAATTAAGTGCTGAAAATGTAATTTCCGGTTCATCACAAGTATTCTCAAATGTAAGTGGTGATATTACAATAGCATCAAATGGTGTTGCGACAATCGCAGCTAACTCAGTTGAATTAGGAACTGATACGGCTGGAGCGTATGTAAGTAGTTTAGTAGCAGGTACAGGTATCACATTAACGAATAATAGTGGTGAAGGTGCAACTCCTACAATTGCATTAACAAATAGTGCAATCACAATTGCTGGTACATCTACATCATTAGGAGGTTCAATTACCGCGGCTACAATATTAAGTGGTACAAATGTAGTATCGGGATCATCACAAATTAGTTTAACATCCGTAACTGGATATGTTGCTAATGAACATGTTAATCATGCGAATATTAGTATTAGTGCTGGAAATGGTTTAAGTGGTGGCGGTGATATAACTGCAACAAGAACAATAACATTAGATACGGGTTCTGCACACTTTATTGCGGGTGCAAGAGGTACTAATAGTGCGGGAACTGGTATTTCGTATAGTAGTGGTGTAATCACAAATACCGGTGTAACTTCAAATGTTGCCGGAACAGGTATTTCAGTAAGTGGTGCAACGGGAGCAGTAACAATTACAAATACCGGTGTAACATCTGCGGTAGCGGGAACCGGTGTGACTGTAAGTGGTGCGACTGGAGCAGTAACATTCTCAATCGGACAAGCGGTTGCAACTACTTCAGAAGTTCAGTTTGCTAAAGTTGGTGTGGGTGGAGCTTCTGATGCTACTTATGAATTAAAAGTAACCGGAGATATCGGTGCAACTGGAGATATCGTAGCTTACATTTCATCTGATAAGAGATTTAAAGATAATGTAGTAGAAATTACTGATTCTTTGGATAAAGTTAGAAAAATTAGAGGTGTTAAGTGGGATTGGAATGATAATGCAAGTGATGCGGCTAAACAATCTCCTAATGTGGGTGTTATTGCACAAGAAGTTCAGCAAGTATTACCTGAAATAGTACATCAAAGAGAAGATGGATACTTAGCAGTTGATTATACTAAGATGGCGGCATTATTCATAGAGGCAATTAAAGAACAACAAATTCAAATCGAAAACTTAAAATTAGAAGTTGAAGGTTTAAAGAAACAAAAAGGTTTATAATAAATGTTTGATGTATATTTTACCACAGGTTTAGGTAAAATCAATACGGGAGTAGATATTTGGGTAAATAACTGGTTGAGTGAAATAAGTAACAACTTAGACACTCAGCCGGTTTTACTTATTTATAGAAACAAACCGAAAGATTTTAATTTTGAAATACCAATTGAACACTATTGGTATAACGATGAAACCGGAAATCACAAAGATATTTTTGAAGAAAAATTTAAAGAATGTAGAAGGGTAAATATATTACATGCTCATTATACACCTTTAGAATTAATAGAAGATAACTTAGATAAATTACATAGTTACATAATTCATAATGATTTATCTAAAGTTTATGTTCAAAGTGGATTATCTGATTCGGAAATTGGTTGGATTCCATATTATTCAAAAGAGTGGGAAAACAAAATTTTAGTAAATGCTAAAAACAAAGTTTGGGTAGGATTATATGAATTAACTGAAGATGTTTTTAGTGGTTATGAAAATATACAATCTTATTATGATTTTGAAATAAATAAAGAATTATCAAATTCAACTAAGATAGGATTTACAAGTAGATGTGAGAGTAGAAAAAACCCACATTATTTATCGGGATTAGAAGGATATATGTTTATGAATGTGAGAGCATTTCAGAAAACATGGAGATTAGAAAATAGTTTAGATTTTTCAAAATTAAAAAAGATACAATACGAAAGTGAATACTCAAAAACATATTATGAGATGGATTGGGGAATTTCTCATTCCGCTTTCACTGCTGAACCATTTGGTTATTCAATATTTCAAAATGTAGATTGGGGAAAATTACCTATATTAGATAAAGATTGGTGTCCGGAAATAACTTATCCGTTCAGAGCTGGTACTAAAAAAGAATTTGTAAATATTTATAGAAGTATTGTAGATTTATCATACGAAGAAAAAGAGAAAGAATTCAAATCTCTTAAAGAACAAATGATAAATAAATTTAGTACAAAACAAAATTGGATACAAAAATTATTAAAAATATATAATGGCTAGAAGTTCAGGAGATACATTAGCAGCATCAAACCTTAAAGTTGCGACACTTGCATCAGATTTTTCATTATCTGGAGCAGCGGGTTCAACAACAGGGCCAATTAGAATGTCAGATTTTTCTATTGGTTCAGTTGATTCTATTAGTGGATATACATATGTTAAAGAATCTACTGCTGAAACTTTTACATTAGGATTTACTGATGCTGGTAGTAGATTTTTATCAAGAGTAGCTTCAGTTACTAATAATTTTACTTGGAGTTTATCAGTAGGTTCGGAATTTTCTATTCAAGCGAATCCTCCTTATAATCCTTCAATTACAGCAGATGGAATTGGTAATGGTGCTACATTAGCTGCTCCAACTGCTAGAACACTATCCGTAACATATAGAGATACTTATAACGACCATGCAACTGGTTATAACTCTGCTAAAACTAAGACAG
>JACCDP010908531.1_pt1 | contig 12030 bp, 12 predicted proteins | sample 7445841 | NCBI WGS metagenome assembly JACCDP01 (sample SAMN15323441, study PRJNA562643) | freshwater metagenome | isolation source: river surface water | place: USA:Blue River Watershed | collected 2017-08-17
GCCATCTACACGGCCCGCGCCAACCTCGAACCGCTGATGTTCGAGGGATTCCTCGCCGGCGGCATCGCAGCAGGCGGGCAGCTCACGACGACGACCGAGGTCGAAAACTTCCCCGGCTTCCCCGACGGCATCGACGGGACCGAATTGACGAACCAGTTCCGCGCCCAGTCGGCCCGCTTCGGCACCCGCATCCTCACCGAGACGGTCGACGAGGTGGACCTGTCGCAGCGCCCCTTCCGCGTAAAGACGGGCGAGCGTGAACTGCTCGCCGAGTCGATCATCATCGCGACCGGCGCCACCGCACGCCGCCTTCGCGTGCCGGGCGAAGAGAAGTACTGGCAGCGCGGTATTTCGGCCTGCGCGGTCTGCGACGGCGCCCTGCCGATCTACCGTGAGAAGGTGCTGGTGGTCGTCGGCGGCGGCGACACCGCCGTCGAGGAGGCGACGCACCTGACGAAGTTCGGCAGCAAGGTCCTCGTGGTCCACCGCCGCGACTCGCTGCGCGCCTCCGCCATCATGCAGAAGCGGCTCCTCGAGAACCCGAAGGTCGAGATGGTCTGGGACAGCGCCGTCGAGGAGGCGCTCGGCCAGAAAACGCTGACGCACCTCAAGATCCGCAACCTGAAGACGAACGAGCTGCGAGAGGTCGAGGCAGGAGGCCTCTTCTACGCCATCGGCCACGTGCCCAACACGGCGTTCCTGGGCGGACAGCTCGAGCTCGACGACACCGGCTACATCGTCACGAAGCCCGGCACCACGCAGACGTCGGTGAAGGGCGTCTTCGCGGCCGGAGACGTGCAGGACCGCGTCTGGCGTCAGGCGATCACCGCGGCGGGCACCGGCTGCATGGCCGCCCTCGAGGCCGAGCGCTTCCTCCACGAGGAGCACTGAGCCCGATGGCCCTCGACCTCGCGCCCAGACCACTGCCGCTGGTGACTGCAGAACTTTCCGGCACCGGTGGTGCTTCCAAGGTGGCCCCCGAGGACTTCGCCGTAGAGGAGCTCCCCGCCTACGAGCCCTGCGGGACCGGAGAGCACCTCTACCTCTTCGTTGAGAAGCGCGACCTCTCGACCTCCGAGGCCTCTCGGATTCTCGCGCGCGCCTTCGGCGTCAACGAGCGGGACGTCGGCTACGCCGGACAGAAGGACCGTCGCGCCGTCACGCGCCAGTGGTTCAGCCTTCTGACGACGAAGAACGTCGCCACGACCGGAGACGAGCGCCTTCGCATCGTCCGGTCGAGCCGGCACGGCAACAAGCTGCGCCTCGGACACCTCTCCGGAAACCGGTTCACGCTGGTCATCCGCGACGTGCAGCCTGAAGCCCTCCCGCGCGCCGAGGCCGTCCTGTCGCGCCTCAGCGAGACCGGTCTGCCGAACTTCTACGGCACGCAGCGGTTCGGGCGCAGCGGCGACAATGCGCTGCTGGGCGCCGCGCTCCTCGGCCTGTGCGACCATCCGGAGGCCGGCCGAGCCAAGCGCGATCGGTTCCTCAAGCGGCTCGCGTTGAGCGCACTCCAGAGCGAGCTGTTCAACCGGTGCCTCACCGACCGCCTCGTCACCGGCACCTGGGACGCGCCGATGCTGGGCGACGTGCTCAAGAAGCGCGCGAGCGGCGGCAGCTTCACCTGCGAGTCCGTCGAGGCGGACACGCCGCGCGTGCAGTCCGGCGAGCTGGACGTGACCGGCCCGATGCCGGGCCCGAAGGAACGGCCTGCGGCAAAGCAGGATGCGCTCGCCCATGAGGAGCGGATCCTCGAGGCAGCCGGGGTCCCGCGAGCGGCCTTCGCCATCGCCGGCGGTGAGGCGGAGGGCTCGCGACGTCCTTACCGGATCGCGCTCGGCACACCGTCGGCCCGGCTCGTCGCTCCGAACGCCCTCGAGCTGTCGTTCGCCCTGCCCGCAGGCTCCTATGCGACACGCGTCCTCGCCGAAGTGATGAAGGGCGAGGCCTCGCTGCCCGGCGAGGACAACTGATGGCGGACAAGCGCCGCTTCGAGCTGTTCGCCACCTTCCTGACCGAGCGCTTTTCGGGGGCACGGCGGGTCTTCGACGTCGCCGGCGGCATGGGACGGCTCAATGAGGCGCTCACACGTCGCGGCCTCGAGACGACCACCTTCGACCTTCGACACAAGCACCTGCCGGTCCGCTACGAGGAAAGGCCTTTCGGCATCAGCGAGCCGTGCAACGCGGACCTGGTCGTCGGCATGCACCCGGACGGCGCAACCCGGCTCATCATTGCCTACGCGGCCCTCCACAGGATCGGCTACGCCGTCGTTCCCTGCTGCTCGGACAACGGCCTGCCCTACAAGCCCTGGATGCGCCACCTCGCCGAACTCGCCCGCTCCGGCGGTTTGGAAGCGAACGAAGCCCTGCTGCCGATGGAGGGACGCGCCCGCGTCCTGTACGGCGGTCCGCTCGCAGAGGCTTTTGCCACCAACATTTCGCTCGCTTGACGATTTCACACCGCCTGAGGGAGAGTGCCGCGCATGTCCACCGAAAACGCCGCCATTTCCGCTGAAAATGCCGCCCCTGACACGGGCACCACCGCTCCCCCTGCCGTCTCCGGCCCAACGCCCGTCGCCGTGGCCTCGGGCGCACTGCCCGCGGACCTGCAGGGGACCCTGCTCGGCATCGATGCCGACGGCTCGAGCGTCTTTGCACTTCGCATCGACGCGTCGGGCGCGAAGCAGCTGTCCCGCGCGGTGAACAGCGGCCAGAGCGGCGAGCAGTTCAAGGACGGCCGGCAGGTCGCGCGCATCACCGGCACCGGACGCACGGCGGGCATCTACGAGTGGGCGGGCAAGGTGCTGGCCTCGCTGCCGCAGGGCCACTACGCCCTCGACGGACGAACCCTCGAGACGCTCGGCATCGACACGCTGGGCAGCGTCGACCGCGGCGGCCTGCAGCAGCTGTCTCAGCTTCCGCAGAGCGAGCCGGCCACGGGCCGCCTCGTCGTCTTCACCTCCGAGCCCGGCAACGGCGGTCCGGCCAACGTCGAGTTCCACGAGCTGGACGCGGAGTTCAAGCGTGCCGGCGGCGCACGCCACGAACTCCCCAACGCCTCGGGCATCATTCACGATCTGGCCGTGACCGAGCATGACTACCTGCTGCTCCAACTGGGCGAGTTCGCCGACGGCGCCACCAGCTGGAACGTCGACTCGCTCTGGGACGCCGTCGCCGAGGCGCCTCGCATGCCGCTGACGCTGTCGCTCTACCCGCGCAGCGCGAACGGGCGGGCCGTCTCGCACGTGCCGGTGGGTGAGGTGTCGGCAATGGGCGTCATCAACGCGTTCGAGGCCGACGGCAAGGTCGTCGTCGATGTGCCCGGGTTCACCGGCCGCCCCGACCTCGCCGCGGACGCGACCCACCGCATCGCCCGGATCACCATCGAGCGCGAGTCGGGCATCCCCGAGGTCTCCTTCGCTAGCCAGCGCGAGTTCGACGGCATCGGCATCAACCCCGTGTTCGCCGGCAAGCCTGCGAACGTCGCCTTTGCGCGCGCCGCAAGCGGCAAGGCGTTTGACACGCTCGTGAAGCTCGACCTCACGACAGGTGAGGCCGAAGAGTGGAGGGGTTCTGCGCCGCTGTCCGCGCCCGTCGTCGTCCCCAAGGGCGGCGGCACCAGCGAGTCCGACGTGTGGCTCCTCGTCGTTGCGGGGACGCAGTGCCTCGTGCTGGACGGCGCAAAGCTCGGCGCAGGTCCGGTCGCCACGCTGTCCCTTGCAGAGGCTCCGGCCCTGTCGCACCTCTCGTTCACCGGCAAGACGCTGCTCGGCTAGGGTCATTTCCACGGCGCAGCGTCTCCACGCGGAGGAGGCATGAGACCGGTCCAACGGCTCCTGCTGGCCTCCGCGATCTTTTCCGGATGCTCCTGGTCGAATGCAACCGACTGCCGCGCGGCCTGCGAAAAGGCCGTCGGCTGCGGGGACCTTCACGGCGTGCTGCTGCTGAGCTGCGGCCGCCTCGGCGGCACGTGCTTTGACGACGTCGCGGCGTGCGCGGACTGCATCGACGCGACCGACTGCGCCGGGCTCGTCGCGGGGGGCTGCGATGCGGTCTGCCGGCCGTCGGCCGACGGAGGCCCCTGAAGCCCCCTACGGCAGCGCCCCGCCGCCATCGACGCCCCGCGCCTCAGTGACCAGCCAGCGACCATCGCTGCGAACGAGCGACAACCGAAGCTTCTGGGTCGAGAGCGGCTTCCCGTCCGACGCCTGAGGCTGGACGACGACGACCGTGAACTCACTCGTCGCAGCATCGCCCGTCACGCGCGTCGACTTCGCGAGGGTGCGGATCTCGGCGCCCCTCATGGCGAACAGCAGCGCCGCAAGCCCCTCCTGCAGCTCGGCGCGTCCGCCGAAGTCTCCTCGATAGTCGGGAGAAACATGCGAGAGCAGGCGCGTGAGATCTCTCGTTGAGGCGGCATCCGCGCCGTCATCCACGAGTGCTGCGATGCGCTCTTCGTCCGTGGGCGCACGCTCGGGCCAAAGCCCCCAGGCGAGGAGGCCGGCAAACAGCAGCGAGAGGGAGATGGTCGCCGGACGCACGGGTCAGCTGCCGAGCAGGTGACCCATTCGGTCGCGCTTGGTGGCGAGGTAGGTCCGATTCGACTCGTTCGCCGGAATCTCGATGGCGACGCGCTCGACCACCTCGAGCCCGTATCCCTCGAGCCCCACAATCTTCTTCGGATTGTTGGTGAGCAGGCGAATTTTGCCGACCCCGAGATCGCGCAGGATCTGGGCGCCGATGCCGTAGTCTCGCAGGTCGGCCTTGAAGCCCAGCTTCTCGTTCGCGGCGACCGTGTCGTGTCCCTCGTCCTGAAGGTTGTAGGCCTTCAGCTTGTTGACGAGACCGATGCCGCGTCCCCCCTGATCGAGGTAGACGAGCACGCCCTTCCCCGCCTCGGCGATCTGGCGCAGCGCCTGATGGAGTTGGGGCCCGCAGTCACAGCGCATGGAGCCAAAGACGTCGCCCGTGAGGCACTTGGAGTGCATGCGGACGAGCACGGGCTCGTTGCCGCTCCACGAGCCCCGCACGAAGGCGAGGTGCTGGAAGCCATCGACGTCGTTCTCGTACGCGATCGCCTTGAAGTCGCCGCCGTACTCGCTCGGAATCGTCGCCTCGACCGCACGCCGCACGAGGCACTCGCGAGACATCCGGTACGAGATGATGTCGGCGATCGAGACGATGTGAAGGTCGTGCTCCTTCGCGAAGAGCTCGAGGTCCGGCATGCGGGCCATCGTGCCGTCGTCGTTCATGATCTCGCAGATCACCGCCGACGGGTTCAGCCCCGCGAGCTTGGACAGGTCGACCGAACCCTCGGTCTGCCCGGTGCGAACCAGCACGCCGCCGTTGCGCGCGCGCAGCGGGAAGATGTGTCCGGGCGTGACGACGTCGGTCGGCTTCGCCTGCACGTCGATCGCCTTCAGAATCGTGAGGGCGCGGTCCTTCGCGCTGATCCCTGTCGAGACGCCCTCGGCCGCCTCGATGCTCACCGTGAAGGCGGTCTGGAAGGTCGACTGGTTGTTCTGCGCCATCATCGGCAGCTTCAGCCGCTCGACCTGCTCCTCGGTGATGGCGAGGCAGATGAGCCCGCGGCCGAACTTCGCCATGAAGTTGATCGCTTCGGGAGTCACCTTCTCGGCGGCGATGCAGAGGTCGCCTTCGTTCTCGCGGTCCGCGTCGTCGACCACGATCACCATCTTGCCGCGCCGGTATTCGTCGATCGCCTTCTCGACGCGTGCGAGGGCTGCCTCGGTCTCGGCCTGGGTCGCGGTCATGGTGCCTCGTGTCGAACGCCTGAAAGCGGCGCTGTTTCGCGCGCGTGTCTACCGCCAAGCGCCGCAGGACGCTAGAGATAACCGGCCTTTGCGAGCAGCGCCTCCGAGACGCCGCCCCCGCGCCCACCGGCCGCCAGCGCCCGCAGCACATACTTGCCCAGAACGTCGCCCTCGAGGTTCACGCGGTCGCCGGGCCGCTTGGTGGCGATGGTCGTCTTCGCCTGCGTCTCCGGGATCACCGCGATCCAGAAGGTCTTCGCGCCCACCTCGTTGATGGTCAGCGATGTGCCGTCGATGGCGACCGAGCCCTTGTCGATGAAGAGCGGCGCCATCTCGGGCGGAAACTCGATGTCGACACGCCGTGCATCCCCGAGGCCGCTCACCGACGCAATGCGCCCCACCCCGTCGACATGCCCGAGGACGTAATGCCCACCGAGCCGCTGGCCCACCGCCAGCGCGCGCTCCAGGTTCACCCTCGCGCCGGTCTGCAGCTCTCCAAGAATGGTGCGTGCAAGCGTCTCCGTCGACACGTCCGCGGAGAACCAATCGCGGCCCAAGTCGATCGCCGTCAGGCAGGCGCCGCTGACCGCAACGGAATCGCCGCGTCGCAGCTCGCCCGCAAACGACGCCGTCACCTCGAGCCGCGCCCCCTTGCCCGTGCGCGTCATCGCGCGAATCGCGCCGACCTCTTCGATCAGCCCCGTGAACATGCGTCAGACTCCTCGCGTCGGACGGCCCACGACGAGCAGATCGTCGCCGACACGTTCGACGGAAACATCGCGCAGCTGCCAGGCCTCGGCCATGGCGTCTACCCCGAGCGCGCCCACCCACGACAGCCCGTCCGCGCCCACGAGCTTCGGGGCGACGAAGAGCCGGACCTCGTCGACGAGCTGCCGGGAAAGCAACGCCGCGTGAATCGACGCCCCACCCTCGACCAGCACCGAAGAAATGCCGCGGCGAGCGACGTCCGAGAGCAGGCCTGCGAAGTCGACGCCGCCCTCGCCGTCGGGCATCGACACGACCTGTGCGCCGCGGGCAGTCATGGCCGGCTTCGTTTCGCCCGCCGCGTAGACCAGCGTCGCCGCGACAGATCCGTCGAGAATGGCTGCCGTTTCCGGCAAATCCTGACGGCCGGATACCACGAGGCGCAGAGGGTTTCTCGGAGGCCGCCCATCGACCGGGGCGGAGAGCCTCGTCGTCAACCGAGGGTCGTCGGCACGCACCGTTCCGGCCCCGACGAGAATCGCATCGAACTCGTCGCGCCAGAGATGGACACGTTCCCGTGAGGCCTCCGACGAGACCCACTTCGAGTCGCCCGTCCGAGTCGCGAGCTTGCCGTCGAGCGACGTCGCCGCCTTCAGCACGACCAGCGGCCGGCCGGTCGTGATCAGCTGTGAAAACGGGCGAATCAGTGCCTCGCACTGCGCGGCGCACAGGCCCGTCCGGACCTCGAGTCCGGCCCCGAGGAGCGTCCGAACGCCCTTCCCCGACACGAGCGGATTGGGGTCGAGCGTCCCGACGAAGACCCGGCGCAACCGTGCCTCGATGATGGCCCGCGTGCAGGGCGGAGTGCGGCCGTGGTGGTCGTGCGGCTCGAGCGTGACATAGATGTCGGCACCGTGGGCCTGCGCTCCGGCATCTCGAATCGCCTCGACCTCGGCGTGTGGCATGCCGGCGCGTCGGTGGTGTCCTCGGCCGACGACGACACCGTCGCGGACGATGACGGCCCCTACGGGAGGGTTCGGGTGCGTGCGTCCCACCCCCTTGCGTGCCTCGACCAAGGCCATCGCGAGGTAACTCTCATGGACGGGGTCGGTCAGCGACGCGGTCACGGGCCCGTCACTTCCGCGGAGAGCGCCGCTCGCTCGCCAGGTCCTTCAGCTCGGTCATGAACTCGCCGATGTCCTGAAACGACCGGTAAACGGAGGCGAAGCGGACGTAGGCGACCTCGTCCAGCGAGTGGAGGCTCTTCATGACGTGCTCGCCGATGACGGCCGACGAGACCTCTCGCTCGCCGAGCTCCTGGAGCCTTCGCTCCACCTGCTCGACAATCTCCTCGACCTGCTCGCTCGAGACCGGCCGCTTCTGGCACGCGGCCTTCAGCCCGTTCACGATCTTCTGCCGGTCGAACGACTCGCGGCGGCCGTCTTTCTTGACCACCAGCGGCATGATCTCTTCGACCCGCTCGTAGGTCGTGAACCGGCGCTGGCAGCCGAGGCATTCGCGGCGCCGCCGGATGACCTGGCCCTCCTTCGAGAGGCGTGAGTCGATGACCTTGTTCTCCTGCTGCGAACAGAAAGGACATTTCACGTGGGCGAGCCTCCATCGAGGCGGGACCCTACACCCATTCGTTGGGCGGCGTCCAGAACACGACACCACCCATTGTGGCAGGAGGCCAGCCGCTGGACCGGACCTCTCCGCGCGCTGCGACGTCTGATCGCCGCTCGCGTGAGCCTCAAAACGAGACTCCCGGTCTGATGTCGAGACGCGCAGGCGATGCCGTCCGGCACCGGATGGGGCGTTCAGCGGTACTTGAGGAAGTCGCCGACCAGCTCACGCAGCAGGGCGGGCAGTTCCACATGGTGCTGCTCTGCAAGCTTCTCGAGTGCTTCGCGCTGCGCGGCCGGAATGCTGAAGCTCATCGACTCCATGCCGGGGGCCGCAGGGTCAGCCTCATCGACCTCGCCTTGCGCAACCGAAAGCAGCGTTCCCTGCGCGCTGAGGCGGCGGAGTTCGTCCTCCATCTCGTCGGCGAAGACCTGCTTCAAGAAGTTCGCGAGGTGGATGTTCGACGGCGTGAACTCGGCCTCGGACAGGAAGCGGTCGATGTCGTACTGCATCTCCCAGGCCGACTGGTAGCGCTTGTTCGGGTCCTTCTCGAGCGCCTTCATCAGGATCTTCTCGAGAATTTCGGGGCACTCCGGCCGGAAGTACGACGGCGAGTAGACGCGCCCGTCGGTGATCGCCTTGAGCACGGCCACATCGCTCTCGCCGGTGAACAGCTTGAAGCCGGTGACCCACTCGTAGAAGACGACGCCCAGGCTGAAGATGTCGCTGCGGTGGTCGAGCGGCTTGCCCATGCACTGCTCGGGCGACATGTACGACAGCTTGCCCTTGATCTCGCCGGCCCTCGCCTGCTCCACCGTGGTGGCCGCCTTCGCGATGCCGAAGTCGAGGATCTTCACCGTGCCATCGAACGAGACGACGAGGTTCTCGGGCGTGACGTCGCGGTGGACGATGCCCAGCGGGTTGCCGTAGACGTCGCTCTTCTGATGCGCGTAGTACAGCCCCTCGCAGACCTGGCTCGCGATCTTCGCGGCGTAGACCGTCGGAAACGCGATGCCCTGGCTCTCGGCCTTCGGAATGACGCGTCGCATGTCGCGCCCGAAGACGTACTCCATGGCGATGAAGTAGGAGTCGTTGAACTTACCCAGGTCGTAAATCTGGGCGATGTTCGGGTGGCTCAGCTGCGCCGACAGCCGCGCCTCGTTCAGGAACATCGTCACGAAGCTCTTCTTCTCGCTGAGCTCCGGGCGGATCCGCTTGAGGACCACCAGCTTCTCAAAGCCCTCGAGCCCCAGCTGGCGGGCCAGAAAGATTTCCGCCATGCCGCCGACCGCGAGCCGATCGATGAGCATGTATCGGCCGAACTTCTGAGCGCGCAAGCGGTCCCCGCAAGGTCAAAGGAAAGGGTTCGACCGTAGCAAAACGCGTGCGGAATCGGCAAGCGTCCGCCCTCGCGCTCAAGGCTTCGCCGGGGCGACGACGGCGGGCAATTCCCGCCCCTCCTCTGCTATACGACCGGCGCCGCCCGGGATGACCCCGGCAACACCGGCCAACGAAGAAGACCGCCGCCCATGATCGAGAAGCTCGAAGAGATTCAGCAGAAGTTCGAGCGCCTGACCGCCGAGCTCTCCGACCCCGAGGTGCTGGGCAACGCCGAACGGCTGCGCCGCGTCTCGAAGGAGCGCGCGGGACTCGAGAAGGTGGTCGAGGCGTTCCGCGAGTACAAGTCGGTCGCCCGGCAGCTTGAAGAGACGCTCGTCATGCTCGAGGACAAGGACCCCGACGTTCGCGACATGGCACGCGAGGAACTGCCCGGGCTCAAGGAGCAGCGCACGGCCCTCGAGGAAAACCTGAAGATTCTGCTGCTGCCGAAGGACCCCAACGACGACAAGGACGTCATCGTCGAAATCCGCGCGGGCGCGGGCGGCGACGAGGCCGGCCTCTTCGCGGGCGAGCTGATGCGCTCGTACCTGCGCTACGCCGAAACCCACGGCTGGAAGACCGAGCTGCTCGACAGCTCCGAGGGCGGCGCCGGCGGCATCAAGGAGGCCTCGTTCGCGGTCACGGGCGACAGCGTCTACTCCACCCTGAAGTACGAGTCGGGCGTGCACCGCGTCCAGCGTGTACCGGCCACCGAGGCGCAGGGCCGCATCCACACCTCCACCGTGACCGTGGCGGTGCTGCCCGAGGCCGACGAGGTCGACGTCAAGGTGAACCCCGCCGACCTCGAGTGGGACGTGATGCGCTCGACCGGCTCGGGCGGCCAGAGCGTCAACACCACCGACTCGGCGGTGCGTCTGACCCACAAGCCCAGCGGCATCATCATCAAGTGCCAGCAGGAGAAGAGCCAGCAGAAGAACCGCGCCATGGCCCTGAAGATGCTGCGCGCGCGCCTGCTCGAGGCGGAGACGAGCAAGATCAAGAACGCCCAGGACGCGAGCCGCAAGAGCCAGGTCGGCACGGGCGACCGCTCCGAGAAGATCCGCACCTACAACTTCCCGCAAGACCGCTGCACCGACCACCGCATCGGCCTGACGCTGCACAACCTGCCGGCCATCATGTCGGGCGAGCTGGAAGACCTGTTCACCACCCTGCGCACGCACTACCAGGCCGAACGGCTGCGCGAAGAGGTGGGCGGCACCAGCCTGTCGGAGCTGCGCGCGTGAGCACGGCGCCCGTCAAGGTCTGGACGGTGCGAGAGCTGCTCGCCTGGAGCCGAGGCTGGTTCGAGGAGCGCGGCGTCGACAGCCCGCGGCTGACCGCCGAGATGCTGCTTTCGCACGTGCTGGGCTGCGCGAGAATCAAGCTCTACGTCGACATCGACCGGCCGCTCGAGAAGGGCGAACTGGCCGACTACAAGGCGCTGGTGCAGCGGCGCGCGAAGGGCGAACCTGTCCAGTACGTCATCGGCTCGCAGGACTTCTACGGCCGCACCTTCGGCGCGGACAAGCGGGCGCTCATTCCGCGGCCCGAGACCGAGCTGGTGGCCGAGCGGCTCCTGCGCCACTTCCCCGAGAAGCAAGCCACCCTTCGCCTCGCCGACATCGGTTGCGGCACCGGCGCGCTGGGGCTGACCCTGGCCGCCGAGAGACGGAACGCGCGCGTCGTGCTGACGGACGTCTCGGCCGAAGCGGCCTCTCTTGCCCGCGAAAACGCAGAAAAACTGGGCATTTTGGAGAGGGTGGAGATCCGCCTCGGCGACCTCGCGACGCCGCTTGCGGGCGAGACCTTCGACGGGATTGTTTCGAACCTGCCGTACGTGCCCGACGGCGAGCGGGACGGCCTCGCGCCTCACATCCGGGACCACGAGCCGCACCTCGCGCTGTTCGGCGGCCCCGACGGCCTCGACCTTTACCGCCGCCTCGTGCCCGGGCTCTCCGCGCTCGTGCGTCCTGGCGGCATCGCCGTGATTGAGCATGGGAGCGAGCACGGGGAGTCGGCCCCGGCGCTCTTCCCGCAGACGGCGTGGGAGCTGGTGACGGTCGAACGGGACCTGGCCGGTCTCCATCGCTTCACCTGGGCCGTTCGACGTCAGAGCTGAAAATCGATGCGCGGGGGTCTTGCCAGCGCCCCCCGAAACGTGATCTCGTCCGGCCTTCACCTCCATCACGAGAATAACCACCGCATGGATGCCATCGAGATCCGCGGAGGCCGGCCGCTCAAGGGCGTCGTCGAGGTCTCCGGTTCCAAGAACGCCGCGCTGCCCATCCTGACCGCCACGCTGCTCGCCGAAGGCACCCACCGGCTCTCGAACGTGCCGGGGCTCGCCGACATTGCGACGATGGGCAAACTGCTGCGGAAGATGGGCACCAGCTTCGAGCGCGACGCGAAGGACCCGCGCGAGGTGACCATCGAGGTCGGGGAAGGCCTGCAGCCCGAGGCGCCCTACGACCTCGTCAAGACCATGCGCGCGAGCGTGCTGGTGCTGGGGCCGCTGACGGCTCGTCTCGGGCGCGCCCGCGTCTCCC
>JACCDP010821131.1_pt1 | contig 12026 bp, 8 predicted proteins | sample 7445841 | NCBI WGS metagenome assembly JACCDP01 (sample SAMN15323441, study PRJNA562643) | freshwater metagenome | isolation source: river surface water | place: USA:Blue River Watershed | collected 2017-08-17
CCAACATCTCAGCACCCTCCACCGCATCCACTACCAAGATCAATCCCATGTCCTCGAACCGGCGCTGCGTTGCACTCAAGGGCGGGTTTTGTCCAGAAGAAAAAGCTTTGCAAGCCGTCAACCACGCGATCACTGGCGCAGACAAGCAAGACATCATCAGTTTGCGTTTGGTAGCTTGCATGGTCATTGCACTTTCAGATTGCCTCATTCATAGCCATTGCTTTTCAACCACGCGACATACTTCTTCATATCAACTGTGCCGGTGCTTGCATCACTCTTAGGTGTTCGCGTTTGACTACCGTCTTTGTTGGTTTGCGGGGGGTAATAGGTCACGAACTGTCCGGTGTCGTCGTAGGTCATGCCGGTGTTTTTCATTTCGCGCTGGGTACCGCCCTCACCGCCTCTGACCTCTCGGTCCTCACTGCAACCGGGGCCTTTCACGCAATATTGGTTGTCGCTTTTATCGTGAATGACAGCAGTGGCAGGCACGCTGTTACCAGGTCTATCGAACATCTTTATTCCAGCGTCTTTTGCTTGCTCGATCATCCAACTCAATGCCACTCGCGACAATTCGTTGTTGGCACCCAAGCCGCCACCTATGTCTGCGTGCGCGCCAAGAAAACCCATTTCAATCCGCGTTTGACCCACAGGAAGAATGCTGCCCATGATCGACTCCAGCGGAAACGCACCTGTCGAGTCAGACAACCTTCGAAAGGTATCGCCACGGTATTCGTTCAGCGCCACGGCTTGGGCCACATGCTGAAAGCCGGGCACCACATCGAGTTGGTAACGGGTGCCACTCAGGTTGGTACTCAGCACGGTGTCCCACAAACCCAAAAACCGAAAATTGATCATTTGGCAGCGTTGTTGCGCTTGGCCATTCACCATCACGGTGTAGGAGTACTGGCCGTTGCGGGTGTTGGCATTGATGCGGTTGGCAAAGTCACGCGCTTCAGCGCCGCCTCGGCTGTAGCCAATGATGTCAACATCCATCAGTGCGGTGTTGTCAGTTGCCAATTCGGCTTCGGCATTGAAATAAGCCACCATCCGTTCAATCCGTTGCGGGCCGGTGAAATTAGCAGCCATGTCAAGCGTTGAAGTGTTGCCCCATGTCAGCTGAATATCGTCCCCAAACTGTGGGTCTGTTTCACGATGGCGGGTGCCAACACCTGAAACATATCGAAAATTGTCTGTGTACAGCTGAGCAAATTGCCACACATTTGAAACACTACCGCCCAACTCGTTCAGCGTTGCTTGGTCGTTGCTATTGCCCGTGCCATCAAAGGCAAACAGCACCAAACCATCGGGGTCGACATAGGCCAGTGGGTTGTGACCCACATAGGCATAAGGGTTGCCGCCGTTCGGGTGCCCCATCGGGTCAGGGCTGATGTACTGACCCGCTTGCGGGTCGTAATAACGCTGGCGGTTGTAGTGCAGTCCTGTTTCCACATCAAAATATTGACCCGGCAAGCGCAGGTTCAATGCAAATTTGAGTGATGCCAAGCTCTGACCTTCTTGCACGGTCGCAGCGCCAAAGGGTGCGTAGCGCGCTTGCCAAAGCAGTTGACCTTGTGCATTGGTAACAGCCTCGGGAGCGCCTAGGTGGTTGGTGTGCAACCAAGCCCATGCCCCCATGCTTGCTTCTGCGCTGAACCAACTTGTCAATGCATGCCCCATGTCTTGCAAAACCATCCACGCCTCTTGCGTCACGGTGGTTTTTTCGTTTGAAAGCGTTTGCCCCTCTGGGGTGTCAATCAGCGCGAAGGGCAAGTTGCCCACATAAATGTATTGACGGGTGATGCGTCCTTGGGCGTTGAGCTCTGCCAAGGGTTGCCGATCTGTGTCGTACAGGTAATGCGTCACATTCGTTGGCGATTGCACAGTCTGTGCTGCAGGGCTGGTCACTGTTTTGCTGATGCGCAGACCTCTGTGGTCATAGATATGGTCTGCTTCTGTGCCGTTGTCTGTTGTGATGTGGGTCAACCTTCCTAAAGCATCCCATTCGAACTGACGGTTTTGCAATTGAATGGGTTGACCGTTTGGCGTGTACTGCGCACCCGTTTGCACAGGTCGGTGGGTACCGATTTGAAAGTCTTGCGCTTGGGTGCCTGCTTTTAATTCGTTGGGGTCGTTGACATTTTCTTGACTGAGCACACGTCGCCCCACCTCGTCATACGCAAACCGGCTGTGGTGAGACCCATCCACATCGGTCACCGCAGAGCTGGCTGCGATCAAATGTGCTTTTCGGTCATAGGCGTAGTAGCTTTGTCGCACACTTGGGCTGAGCGTGATGTCACCCTTCGCCGTTGCCACAGGCTCAACGCTTTGGGTGTGCAACAAATTGCCGCGTGTGTCCCACAGATAGCGGTGATCGATGAATGCTGCTGTGTCTTTCGGAAAACCCAGCGCACCTGGCAACTGTTGCGGCGCAGGCAATTGGGCTGCGTGCGCACTGCGCACCCCCAAGAGCATGGCAATCGTTTCTTGTGTCGTCTGCCCAAACAAAATGTGCGACGCTGCGCGCTGCGTGCTTTCCAACACTGTCAACGGTTTGTCTGTGAATGGCCCTCGTCGATACACCACACGCGCCAAATCGCCCTGTGGGCTGCGCTGCAAGAGCGCGTGTACGCCGTTGCCGTTTGTGTAGCTCGCCAAACCCACCACATCTCGCGCCACATCTTTCACAACGGTTTGCTCTTGCCCAAGCCAGCGCAGCCAGGCGGTGCGAATCGGGTTGCGTACCACTTGCGTGACTTGGCCTTGACCATTGCGCACATACTGCAAAAGCGTGCCATCTGGCAAAGTGCTCGCCTCAAGTTGGCCTTGCGCATCGTAGGCATATCGGGTCACTGCCTCGTGTGATGGATCGGTTGAACCAACACCCGATTTCAGCGTCACCATGCGTGCCGTTTGCAAACCGCGTGCGTCATAGGTGTAGCGCTCTGATTGCGTGGGGTGATCAAGCGCGATCAACTGCCCGAGTTTGTTGTAGCGCCACTCGGTGACGAGCGTGTTGCCTGTTTGGGCTTGCGTCACACGTTGCCGTTGAATGCGACCTTGCGGCGTGTAAGCGTACCGCGCCACATGCCCACTGGCGTCGGTCATCTCCACCAGCCGATCGGCTGCGTCATACACGCGTTGGCTGCGACCATGGTCGGCACTGAACATGACCACCACGCGCCCAAAATCATCCTTCAATGTGTGCGGCAGGGGCAGCCGTTCAGCTTGTTGTAACTGCCGTGCTGACACGCCTGCTGATTTGTGCACAGCTGATGTGATGGTTTGCGGGTGCAGCCACTGACGGCCTGCGTTATCCATCACGCCAGTCAACTGACCTGAGTCGTCGAAGGTTGCGCGCTGCTCAATCGCCATGTTTTGGCTGTAACGACCTGTTTCTAACAAACGGCTTTCTAAGTCGTAACGGTTTTGTATCAACACACCTAGAACTCCGGCATGCCACAGCAATCGACCTGCGCCATCAAAACCCTGTCTTGCATAGGGCCTGAAAGTTTTGCTGGTATCAGTGGTTTCGCCCAGCCCCACCTCTGTGGCGCGACCCAAGGCGTCATAGCGATAACTCTGAATACGCGCTTGCGACCAACCTGCCCCACCTCTGCGCGTGGTCACGAGGCGAGTTTGCGTGTCATACACAAACTCTGTGTGATCGCCCTCCGTGTTTTTCACTGCACTGAGCAAACCCGTGCTGAGTGCATAGCTCAGCGTATGGAGATGCCCGCCGGGCACCGTCACGGTCTGCACTGCATTGCCTAGCTTGTCCCAGGTCAACTGCGTGATGTCAGAGTCTTCAGGGCTGTTGAGTGGCCCATTGGGCAAAGGGCCATCGATGGCCACCAGCAAACTGTTGCGATTGATGTTGTCATAGGTGTAACGGGTGGTTCTTTGAATCGCTTTGCCGTCCACCGGCGCATATCCCGTTTCGGTCACTTCTGTGGGCTGACCCGATGCGTTGTATTGCACACGCATCTGACGCTCTTTGCCAGGCACCACACTCGGCCAAGCCACCAAACTCGGCTCGGTGGCATAGGCCGTTGGATAGTCGTAACGCACTTGCCATTTGGTTTGAATCGGTTTGCCACCTGCATAGGTGATTTTTTCAATCTTGATCGGTCGCCCTTTCACATCGAGCGTGGTGCGTTGCGTCTGTAACGCCTGACCTTGTGCATTCAAAGTGGTTTGTTCGGTTAACCTCCCCAACTTGTCATAGCCATAACGCATATTGGGTGGCCCACATTGGGTGCAACCCGCACCGCGCGACTCCAACAATCGCCATTGCCCCGCGATGTCAGCATGTTTGTAGGTGGTGGTTTGACCTAACGCGTTGGTCATTACCGTTTGTCCGGGCGTTCGGGTGTCAAGGCTGATCTTTTCTACCCCATCGGCTTTTTGCGACAAAACCGCCTTGCCCCAACTGTCATACCCATAGGTGCTGATACGCTGATGCATTGACACACCGTCACTGCCATTGCCTTGCACACTGATACCCGTTAGCAAGGTGGGAAATTTAGCGTCTTCGTAGTGATAGGTACGTGTGATGCTGGAACGGCTTGGGCCAATGTTAGAAAAGGCGTGCATGCGTTGAGAAGCGTCATGCCAAGTAGGAATAGCCACCTGTGTCAAATTTGCGGCGGTGATGGTGCGAGGCAACTTGCTGTCTTTTGGCAAGGAGCTGCCATATTGGTAGGTGAATCGCCCCACTGGACTATCGATGCTTTGGACGCCACGAAATGTTTGTGCGCCAGCGCTGCCTGCTTGAATGGTTTTTGCGTCTGCATAGTTGAGGTCTAACACGCGACCCTGCGGATCACGCACTTGCAACAATGCACCTCGTGGCGTGTAGCGCAAAGTCACAAACTCTCCGGTCGGTGCGGTAATTTGTACCAACTTGCCCTCTTGGTCAAACAGCAGTTCGCGACCACCATTTTTGCCATTGCCAGGCCAACGCCAAAGATATTCTTTGCCCTGAGGCGACTCGCGAATGGTGACTACCCCGTTGGCAGGGTTTTGTGTCACACAATGGCTTCGATCGGTAGGGTTCTTCTGAAAAATCAAACGTGTGCCATCGGCTTGCACAATTTGCAAACCCAAGGCCGTGTCATACAACTCAGTCTCATATGAGAGCTTCCAACCTTGTCCCAAAATGCCAGCTGGCACATTGGGCAAGCTGTATTGGCTGTTGTAGTAACGGACGATCTCCAAACCGAGCACACCGGGCAATACCGGCATGTCCGCCTCCATTTGAAATTTGTTGCCGTTGATGATGTTGATGGGATTGCCTGCACCTTGCTCGGTGCCGCTGGTGTTGCCTTGCGAGGCCACACTCGACCCACCACAGGTGTTCCCACCTGGTGTGGGCTTGCACATTTGCCCACCTAGACCGCCACCGCCTCCCCCATTACCAGAGTTAGGGTCGCAACTTTGCATGGTTGGATCACAGGCTGCGGACTGCACTTGGGTGGTACACAGCGCTGCCCAAAAAATCAAAACCGCGTAGCGCAAAAGTTTGAGGGAGAGCATCTGTGTCATGGCGTCACTTCCTGATAAGTCTGCTGGGCTTGAACTGGCTTTTGAATATCTGTCTGATCGTCATCTTCAGTTTGAGCATCCTGCTGATCGTCTTCTTGCTCTATGTCTTGCTTCGTGTCTTGCTGTGTTGCGTCAACTTGTTGTGGCGCGGCCTGCTGCGTTTGCGTTTTCTCTGAAATTTCCTCTGGGATTTGCTTCGAGATTTGCTTTGAGGAAGGCACGGCTTGAACAGTTGATGTTTGTGACGGATCGTGTTGCGGTTGCAGCGGCTGACTCAGATGAGGCGGTGGACCGAGTTTGCTTTTCAAGCGCGTTTGCGTTTTCTGAACGCGGTCTACCAAACCAGGTGTTTGGCTGTCAACGATGGTGGGCGTGACAAACACCACGAGTTCGGTTTCGTCGTTTTGAAACCGTTTCGAACGAAACAGCGCTCCCAAGATGGGGATATCACCCAAACCAGGCACTTTATCGATGCTCAAGGAATTTTTGCGCGAGATAAGTCCCGACAGGACCAAGGTGTCTCCGGCTTGCACATTGAACTCGGTACTTGTTTTACGCGTGGTCAACGCAGGACCTGCGGGTGTGCTCAGACTGGTGTCAATCGCACTGACCTCGCTGTCAATGATGGCGCGCACCACACCATTGCGATCCACCCTTGGCGTGATGTCAAGCTTGATGCCATAAGGTTTGAAAATCACGGTCGGGCCGTTGATGGTTGAGACCGAATAGGGGTACTCACCACCGGCCAAAAAACTGGCCTTAGAACCGTTGCGTGCAGACAGTTGAGGTTCAGCCAGCACGCTTGCCTTGCCGTTTTGCGCCAATAAATTTAACTTGCCACTCAGGCCCGCATTGATCGCTGACAAAGCTTTGAGTTGAAGCGGGTAATTGAGCGCAGCACCCGCCACCGCTGACCCAACCGGACCACCGGGCACAGCAATGCTGTATTGCGTTGGGTCACCGCGCGTGGCAGGCCCCCAAATACCACCAACAGCTGCCCCACCGGTTGCATTCCACTTGATACCTGTCTCGCGCAACTCATTGACAGGAAACTCAACCACTTTGACATCCAACAAAACCATTTTTTCCCAACCCAAGCGATTGGTGAAGTTCACTATCTGCGGATAGCGCTTGGCCAGTTCATCGATCTTTGCAATTTCACTGTCAGCCAAGCTGTCGCCTTCGACAATGACTTTGTCGCCGACGATGGTTGTTTTAGCGCCAGCAATGCCAGTCAAAAATAAAGAAATTTCGCGCGCAAATCGCGAGGTGTCACCCTGACTGATGACCACCTTCAATCGTTGATATCGACCATCTTCATGCCATATGAACAAACTCGATGTGCCCACGGCATTCGCAAAAAGAATGACATCTTTTTTATCCAACGCCACAGCCGTCAAAATGCTGCCGTTGCCAACCGCAATGCGTCCTAATCCTGGTGCTGGAAAAACCTTGGACTCACCCACAAACATGGCTATTTCTGCCACATCCTCTTCGTCGCTTTTGGTTTTTTGGATGGGGCTGTAGGGCTGCGCGACATTTTGTGACTGCGCAGGAGAAAAAGGAAATGTCAGAGCCAGCGATAAAAACACGCTGGTTTTTTTGACAACACGAACTGAAAGAAAGGACATAAATGACTTTGTGGGTTCAAGGTTCAAGACGCATCGGTCAAGGTTGGTGGGCTGACGACAGGGGCTGTGTGTTCTCCCCATCTGCTGATGCATCGACAGATGAGTTGACCGTTGCTTTGGTGGTTGCTTTGGCTGGTGCGTCTGCTGCCATGTCTGACCTGCTTGACGACAGTGGGGGTGATTCAAGCGATATCTGCACGGCTTTCGTGCGTGCGCCGTTTTTCAACTGCAAACCTTCGGGCGGTATCTTTCCGTTGCGCCCTCCGTAAAGCACAGGCACCTGTCCAGAACTGCGCGCGTTTGCATTGGCGCGCATCTGTCCGTTGAGTCCAAACAAACTGGCGATATCGCGGTTTACGCCTTTGACTTCTTGTACATCCAAGGGGTTACGCAGCAGCGCGGTGAGTTTGCCGGCTTCACGCGCAGCAATCACGCTTTGGGCTTGCTCCAATGTGGTGTCGAGGGTCACGGTGGAGTACTGACGTCGCTCACCGCTTTTGGGGTCATCGACCGAACGCTGCCCCGTGGCCATCACTTTGACAACTTGCAACACGGGGAAGGTGAATTTCTTTTCTTGCTGGCTGACCGTCAACATCAGATCCACCAAGTCACCAGGTTCGAGCATGCCTGAAATTGAATTGATTTCATCCACCGGCACAGTGATCGCTCTGCGACCCGCTTCTACCTGGGCTGAAAACGTAGGTTTCTTTTGCACGCCAAGCATGCTCCAAACCACAATTTCTCCGGGATCAGCGCCATAGGCCATTGGTTTGCCATCAAAGATTTCAAATTGATTGGGCATCAACGCATTCGAGTGTGCAAACTCCTTCGGAACAGGGCGAACAGCCACTGTTTCAGAGGAAACGACATCACCTTTTTGAAGCTTGACTTTGGCCACCACCACATTGACCAAATTGGCCTTGCCCAGTGCCTCAATCGCCTCCATGCGATTGGACAAATAGCTTCGCGCACCCAAGGCAGCCAGTACGCCAATGAACAGGGCAGCACCCATCAAAGCCCATGATTTGTTCAGTTTGATTTTGTTCAGTTGTAATTTCATAATTTATGTAGGCAGTGAAATAGCAAAACTAATCTTTCGATAAGCCAGAGAAAAGGCATCCAGCAATTGCCTCAAGACACTGCTTTCATCGGTCATGCCCACACCCAGTACCAAGGCAATGACGGCTGTCAGCAGCAAATACTCAGTCATGGATTGACCGCGTACTTTTCGACAGTTGCATTTGTCAGTCAGTTGCTTGCAATGGGTTGTCATTGTTTGTTGCTTCCTGTGTGGTGTGTGATGGTGTTGATCACAATGTCTGTTTTGCCCGCTTCAGTTTTGGCAATGGTTGCTGTGGCTTCTTTGTGCACACCTTTGAAAAACAAGCTCATGCCTGCGCGAGTTTCTTTGGCAGTCTCTCGTTCTAGCGAAAGGCCGTCCTGCTTCAAAGCGTCGATTAATGCCAGACGGTTGAGCTCTGCGCTATGACCGTTGCGCAATGACATGTACACCGATGTTTTTTGATGGTCTTGCGACGACAGACGGTTCATCTCTTGTGTTCCAGCTGGCCATCGATCGAGCCAACGCGACACTTCTTTAACTTGCTGCGTTTTACCCGCATTGAATGCGGCAATGTCGCTGACAGCCGTCAATCCTTTGACACCGCCAAAGCCACCTTCGCGCATGCTCTCAATCTGTACCGTGAAGTAATAACCACCCTGCGCGCGCCCCAAAATAATTTGCTTGCCTAGCTTGTTTTCAACCAACGGCTGACCCATGCTGCGTTTGAACCAATCCACCGCTTGCGCAACAGTCATATGCTTCGCAACAAACCCTCGTACGCGCATGGGCACACCATTGGCAGTCAATTGATCGCCAACGGTGAAGGTGTCTACATTGGGCGGCAATGCAATAACAGGCCACACCTGCGCCTGAACAACGGTGCTCATGCACACAACCAGCCACGCCAAGCGATGCTTGAATTGCTGCATCACTTTTTCATGACACGATCAGCAGGCACATCGTCGCGCCAAAAGTCGAGCTTGCCCAAATTAGGTGGGTCAACCCCCGGCTCTAACAACTTCACCAATGGGTCAATCACAATTGAGAGCAATGAAAACAACTCAAAATAAGGCTTGATCTCCAGAACTTTGTTGTCAACATCTGCTGGATTTCGACCTGACCAACCATCGGTCACAACGCTTGTGCTGCGCTGCATGACAAGGTTGATCGTGTCAAACGGTTTGTAATACTCAAGATTTGCGGGCAAGTTAGCCAGTTTGACGCTGACATTCGTGGTGCTGATACCCGACCCACCAAATTTGTGCATAAATCCGTATGCGTCCATGCCGTCTTTGTTTGACCTTTGCACCAAGACATCATCAAATTTTGCGATCAACGATTGGTCGTTGGGTGTACGCCAAAACAAATTTTGATGGGCTTTGAAGTTGCCTGCCACATCATTGGTTTTGATCGGCGCGGTGGAACTGCTGAAGAATCGCCGACGCACTTCGTCTTGCAGTTGCTCTATCGGTTTTTGACTGTTTTGTGTTGCATTTCGCACCATGTCATCAAATGCAGCGTAACGGCTGGCTATGAGTGTGCTGTGTGCGATGTCTTGGTATTTGGCAATGATAGGCAACAACAAGAAAAGCGGCAGCAAAGCAACTGCCACCACCAAGAACTCCATCAACGCTTGTCCCTGTTGATGGTGTTTGGCAAGCTTATTTACTTTGCGAGTCATCATGGCAAAACCACACCTTTTTCCAACATCGCTTGTTGACGCGCCCCCGAGGGCACCTCCATCAAATGCGTTTGCCAATAGGGGTTGAACAAACTTGCCAATTCTTTTTTGCCATCGCCTCGTTCAGTAGGCCGCTCGAAAAATGTTTCTGATGCGGCAAGGCCGACATATGCTTTTCCACCACTGCCAATATCTCCCCCGACACCGTTTGTGTACCGATTCAACCTAGGCGTGGTTCGAATAGCCGAGCGCCCATCGGATGTTCGGGTTTGATCCGCCTTTCTGTAAACGCGAATCGCAAACTGGACCCGAGGGTCGATTTTTGCCAACCCCTCTGCTGTCAAATCAAAGTAATTGGGTACGCCACTGTATGCCCAGTTGTCGCTTTCTACATCGGTTGTGCCTGTGGTCGATGCGCGTTGGTTTCCTTTACCCAACGAAGTGACTGATTCTTCACAGGACGGCAATCTACCTTTGGGTGTTTCCAAACGCCAACGGTGATAACTGGCTTGGTCCGCAGCGCGCCACTCGTCAAAACCGATGAGTTGTGTGCCTCCATCTCTTGTCACTTTATTGAAGTAAAAGCCATCGAAAACACACGAAACCACCAAAGCACGGTCTGACCATGCCCGAAGGGGCGTGAAACCGTCCTTGTTGACAACATCTACCTCAAACTCGCGCATACGGGTGCGCTCTTCAGTTTTGTACTCTTTGATGAATGAGGGCGTGTTACCCACGCTCATAAACATATCTCTGATCGGGATGAATTCGACTGTGACATCGCCATCACCCGCATAGTTGGCGTCTGCAACCTCTTGCATCACGCTTGCACGAACTGTCCAGATGGAGGTTTTGACAACCGCTTGTGAGAGTTGAAGAATTTTTTTCGATGCTTCAGCCGCAATGACAATTGCACCCAAGATTCCTTGCGTGAAGTTCGTGGTAATGGCTTCAGCTTGCGCTGCTGTTCCTAGAATGGAACAGATGGGCGCATAGCGCAGCATCATTTCAACTGCCGGCTCTGAGATGTAGTAATTTTCTGGATTGCAACCCAGTGACATTGCACTCTGGCCATGTTCCTCTAAATACTTACCCCAAGACGCCAAACTCACAGCTTGTGCAATGGTGACTTCATCCGCCACCATTGCCCTGTTGGTGTAAGCCATGTAGTTCATGGCACGCGCATGCATGATGCCCGCGCTGTACGCCACCGCATCGCTTGTATTGACCAGCTTGGTTTTTTCTTGCGTCAGCTGCCCTACATTGAACAGGAAATACAACGCAGCCACACCGGCCATGAGCATGAACAGACCATATACCAGCGCTTGTCCTGATTGCTGGCGAGCCGCAAACACCTCTTTGCAGTTACTGGCTTGACAGGACTGCCAGTAGCTGCGATGGATCATTTCGCGTTGGAGTTGTTGTAGCTACCGAGGCCCTTGGTGCTTCGCTCTGCATCTGTGCTGGTTGCGGCCGCACGTGCGGCGGTGATCGCCGCTTGCGCATTTTGTCCCGCCACCTCGTTTGCAATGCCCGAGGTTTGTGAGCGAATCGTTTGGCCAAAGAACTGAAAGGCACCAATCGCTGCCACGGCAATCAAGGCCACGATGATGATGTATTCGGTCATGCCCTGACCCAATTGCTTTTTGACGCGCAGGCCAATTTTTGCTGTCTTGTTCAACACTGTCATTTGAAGACTCCTTTGTGAATAGGTCTCTTCGTCTGCTGGATACACACCAGAATGTGAAAGAGCCGATACAACTTTATATTTAATATTTAGGAGTACTTCTAGCGACTATCGGTTTTTGCTTGAGTTCAACCCTTGACCATTGATGAATACGGTCAAACAGTTTTTAAATAATAAAAGCGTGATCAACCGCGTCGCCAACCGTGACACATCAACCATTGCGTTGTGCTACAGGTCAACACCAACGCTGCATAAGTGGCCATTTTTCCGTCAAGGTTCCAGACATAAAGACCTATGCACAACACGGCAACGCCTAACAAACCATTCACCAAAATTTGCTGAATCAACCCCCAAGTGGCCAAAGGGATCCAAGCGCGCGGCATCAAACGTGCCACGAGCGCGCAAAAAAAGGCCAATCCC
>JACCDP010134867.1_pt1 | contig 12024 bp, 9 predicted proteins | sample 7445841 | NCBI WGS metagenome assembly JACCDP01 (sample SAMN15323441, study PRJNA562643) | freshwater metagenome | isolation source: river surface water | place: USA:Blue River Watershed | collected 2017-08-17
GGCTGAAATGTTGTTCCCACAACAGTTCTTGTATTTGCAGGAGGGGGGACTACAGTCTGTCCCACCGCACAAGTAAAATCATCACCTGTAAAAACTGTAAATACTGCGTCCAGGGGTGTTTGTTGAGTGCCAACGCCTTGATATGTACCTAAAATAGTATCTTGAGCAAATCCCGTTAATTGCCACTGTCTTCTAATAGTCTGAGTAATATTTGTTGTAAATATTGAAACTGTATTACCAAAACTTGTCCTATTTACAATTGGATCTGCGGCTTCTTCGTTGCTTGTCCAGATGCAAGCATTTGTAAGACCTGTTCCTGTTATATTACTACCACCAAAACCAATAGAAAAACAAGGAAAGTCAGTAGTAGAATCAAAGTTATCAGGTTGAACAAAATTATCTTGGGCGTAAACTAAAAAACCTTTAGGAACACCAAACCCTGTTGGTAAACTAATGTTAAATGTACCACTTGCTTGAGCTGCAGGTATCCTGACAGATACAATTCGAGTTTTCATAATATTATTATAAAAAATTAAACTTCGTTCAATGTAAATTGCACTGAGAAGTTGGCGTGAGTGGCATTCAATAAATTGAAGTTTAATCTTAATAAATTTCCAGATGTTACAAAAAGACCTGCTGCAAACGTATTAGTTGAAGTAACATAAATACCTGCTCCAGAAATGGTAAGTCCCGAACCACCAATTAAGCTTGAACCAGTTGCAGCAAGTGTAAATACTCCTGTATCTGTAGAAGATTTTTCAAGTTGAATTCTTGAAGAACCAGCAGATGGTGTCTCAACCCTAATTGTAAACTCTTTCAGCTGGAAAGTAATATTCGTAGAACCATCTTCTGCAGAGTCTGGCACCCTGTAGATAATATTATCAGCCCCGGCAGCCAATGGTGTATATCCAGCAGCCATCCAAACGTGGTGCTCCATTTTATTTCTGAGAATAACACGGTTACCTGTAACTGATGTGGTTGCCAACCCTCCTTCAAGTGGGGCAAAATACATATTTCCTGAACTATCGACTAATATTGTTGAATATCCATTGCCGACAGGGGCAGTGGGCAATGACAATGTATAACTTGCAGAGTTGTTTGCAGCTTGAAGAGCAGTATAAAATGTATTTCCAGAATTAAAAAATCTCATATCATTTTGAGATCTTAAGTCAAAATTTGTAAATACAGAAATTGCAGTACCTGAAGTTAAGACTTGTATTAAACCTGTACCTGAAACAGCCGTACCATCAGCTGCATAAAAAGCCACACTTCCTGCAGTACCAGAATTAACTGATCCTGATCCTCCTCCGCTTGCAGCTAAAGGAATCCAAGAAAGGTTTCCAGATGTATCTGATTGTAAAACAGACGATCCGGCAGCTGTTGGTAATGATACAGGCCATATATAATTTGCATCAGCAGCTTGTGAAGCATTAGCTCTAAAGGTTGTTTTAAATGCATCACCATCTTCAAAAAACTGTGCTATAGCGCCTCTTCTTAACTGAAATGAATTTGTGTTTACAGAAGTTGATGAGGTGTCAAATATAAAATGATTATTAGTATCTGCCGTGCTACCAAAAGCTACTTGTCCTCTGACTGCAAGTTTGTATACACTAGTGCTAGGGTTTGTTATACCAATGCCCACTCCACCACTATATTCTGCTAAGCCCACAGTAGCACCAGCACTTGCTCTTAGTAAAGGAACACCAGAAATGTCGTTTACTGACCATATAGTGCCTGTTGTTAAGTTAGAATCTAATGAAAATACTTGTCCTTCGTTAGATGAGAAAGATAATGTATTATCATCTAACACTTCAAGAGTTATTACAGAAGACCCAGCAGCAGATCCAGTAAAAACAATATTTGGAAATGTTGCTTTATTTTTACTTGTCGTTATTCTTATATTTTTATCTGAATTTGCCATTTTTCTCTCTTATATTATAAATATTTTTTATAATCCATATCTTGTCTTTAAAGATGTGTAAATTTTACTTATTTCATTAGCTGTAAGACTTCTGGAGTAAATTGAAAGGTTGTCAATTTTTCCATCAAAATAATTTGTATTACCAGCATTATTACCAACTATTGCGTTTTCTGTTCCTGAAACTGGCGCAGTCAATCCTGTGACAGTTCCAACAACAGCCCCATTTTTATAAAAAGTGCAAGCAGTTCCACTAAATGTTACTGACATATGTTGCCAAGTGTTCAAGGTTATTACATTGTTTACTCTTGCAACGGAAGTACTAATTAAGTATCCTGTTCCAAAACCAATGGAATTAACTCCAGTGTTATTATCAATAAAAAAAGCATATCCAGTTTGAGGAAAAGTTGTCTTCCACTTATCATAAATTCTTGCTGCATTTCCTCCTCCAAATGAGTAAGGATATATCCAAGAAGAAATTGTTAATTGGCTTGTAAGTTTTAACAATGATAAATCAGAAAAATTTATATTATTTGTTGACGCAGAAAAAGTAAAAGCAGAACTAAATCCAGAACCAGCTATAGTTGTCCCAGTGACAGTTGCTAACGCAGTTGAAATGACTGATACTAATGAGCTAATGCTTGACCTTGGATTTTTACTATCAATAGAAAAAACATTATTTTCATTAGGAATATTTGGTCCGCCTCTTTGTCCCATTTATAAACCGAACCTTTTTTTGTAATTCCAATAAGATTTTTGAATTTCTTTTTGAGATAACGCTTTGTTATAAAAATTAACTCTTGCCAATTGCCCACTAATTCCAATTCCACTATTATTGCAGCCTATTCTAAAAGTATTATTTGTAAGATTTATTGAAGTTACAACTGCTGTATGTGCTAAACCACCATTTATATATAGCTTGATATTATGAGTAGAACCAGAAGTTTGTTCACTAACATATGTAGCAAAGTACCATTGGTGTGCATTATATGTAACGGTTGTAGCTGTTCCAGTGTTACCTCTACCTAACGTCCAAACTGTGCTTGTTGTCTCCAATGCCATACCAGTTCCAGATCCGTTGGCACCCGTAGACATAAGACCTTGGGTAGCTTTTCTTCCAAACCTTACCCAAGCAGACATACTTTTGCTTTGAGTCCCAGAAACTCCGGTGTTTTTACCACTTGTAACAACTCCAGCTCCACCAAAAATAAAATATGTTTCACCTTGAGAAGAATTGTACGTGACACCAGAAAATGTCAACTTGTCTTGATTGATAAGTGAAAACATAGTGTTTCCAGAACCAGCATATGTATTGCTATTTATTGCATCTACACGTACAACAACATTGTCAAGACCTTGCCCTAAAGGCCCAACTCCTCCTCCCATTACTCTGGTCCTCCTCCAATTGGTTCTGTAGTTGGATCTCCTGTGTATGGATTAGTTCCAATACCAGCATATCCATATCTTCTTTTCAAAGCATGCCAAGTATCTGCAACTTCATTATCAGTGTGAACTTGTTTGTGTATAGAAACGTAATAAACTTTTCCATTGAAAAATTCTCCAGAACCTGAAGCATATGAACCCACTGTATATGCAAGGGGTGTTCCTGTATTAGTCGCTACAGATCCTGATGTATGAAGTTGACCATTTATATACAATTTAGAATTATTAGATCCATCGCAAGAATAGGTAATATGCCATACCGTTCCAACTCCAGCATATGTATAGTTTAATAAAGCTGTGCCTCCAAACTTCCAAATCTTGCCTGTTGAACCATCATATCCAATTTGTAAACTTTGCGAACCTGAACTGTTATATAAAGAAAATATATTTTGAGTTCCTGTGAGACTATTCGGTGAGAATATTAAATTTACAGTTATAGGACCTTGAATGTTAGCAGGGGAAATTAATGAAGAGTTGACTGAATATTGATTTGTTCCATTAAACGCAAAGTTTGAAGTTGCTCCCAATGAACTATATGTAGGTGTGTTTGTGTTCGTTAGGTCATTTACATTTGGAAATACTGCATTTTTCCACAATGTTCCAGTCCCAGGATATGATCTTGAATTAGCAACATCGACTATCCAATGCAAGTTTTCTTTAGGTATGTTTGGATTAAAATAGTGTCCCATTACAATCCATACCTTTTTTTAGTTGCGTGATAATTTTGTTTAATTTCTGCAATAGTAAGTTCTTTATTATAGAAAAAAACTTGAGCGATTCTTCCAATAAATTTTTCTGTATCTTGAAAGCTACCTCCAATATAGGCAGAACCTTGAGTAGCAGTTATTTGGTTAGCACCGCTGTTATCTAAAGCACCATTTAAATATAACTTCCATCCAGAAGTAGATTGTGTAACTGTAAGGTGTGCCCACGCATTAGTTGATGCGTTAGACCCAGAATAAGCTGCTACATTATGCTGATAAGTTGACCATTTACCAGCGTCAGATATAGCTAATCCTGTTGCAAATGAAGCAGTACCAAATCCAAATATTTGATTCCATCCAGATAATGTTGTAGGATAGACCCAAGCCATTATAGATCTTGGGCCTGTACTGTATTGCAAACTTGCCACATTAGATATAGGCCCAGTATACGATCCATTAAAAGAAAGGGCAGATGTAGCACCTGAACCTACTAATGTAATTCCTATAATGCTTGCACTTGTATTACTTCTTGATAAATCTACCCAAGATGTACCACTTCCTGGATATGATCTTGTATTTGCAGCATCGAAATGTAAAAACAAACTATCATAAACAATAGAGGTATTGTATGCGATTCCCATTATAGTCCATACCTCTTTCTTGCAGCGTTGTAATTTTGCAATACTTCGGATGCAGATAATGCACGATTGTATAAACTAAATATAGAACCTGAGCAATTAGCATATTGACCAGCGCTAACTTCTGCTCCACCATATAAATTTTGTGTATCGTTTAGCCAAGTCATAGTAGTAGTCAGAACAGAAACTCCATTTATATATATTTTTGTTCCATTACTTACAGCTGATTGAAAACTCATTGCAACATTTTTCCAACTACCATCTGCAATATTTATTCCTGTAGATCTCGTTCCTCCACCAGCCCCCCAATCATACGCAGCTAAAATGCTATCATTGTAAAACAATCCATAAGCATTCTGTTTAGCAATTATCCCCCGAAAGCCAGCGCCAGGAGAACTAGCTTTAACCCAAGCTGATATTGTTCCATTAAGTAATTTAACTCTATCAGAGTTTCCAAAATTTATATTGTCATTAGAACCATCAAAAGTAAAAGTACCATAATTTGCAGTACTAAAACCTACACCACCAGCTAAAGAAGCACTAATGCCACTTATGTTATCAGTCAAATCAGTGCCAGAACCAGGATAACATCTTGGATTAGCAGCATCTATATAAAATACTAATCCATTTGTAACAATTGAAGGTGCGTGTCCAAGTGCCATTATGAAATATCAAACCTTCCTCTAAAAGCACGATAATGCTCTCTTACTTGAGCTGCTGTTATAGCTTGACCCATATTGAACCAAAGTTGTCCAATTGCTCCATCACAACCTGGATAATCAAACATTTTTGTGTCTGTAGCAGAATTACTGTTTGCTGATAAACCTGTAAAAGTAGTAAATAAATCACCATTAATATACATAGTTGCAGCAGTGCCAGAACGAGTAAAAGCATAATGTCTCCATCTATCATCTGTCATTGCTAATCCGCTTGTAGTGTAATTTGTATTAGAGCATTTCATTGTCATATTGCCATTTGCTTCAGTATAAAATGCTAAATCATTACTTTGCCATTGGATGATAGTTCTATAATCTGCAGCTTGGGGTTGTCTATAAATGAAAATGAATGTAAAAATATTGCTTGATTGATTTCCAGTTTGAGTAATTTTTTGTGTAAATTGTTGAACACTTGTTTGTTTAACATATTTCGAAATACCAGAACCAGCAATCAAGTTGGTATTATCAGTCATAGTCCAATTGGAAAAACCTTTATATATCAAAGGATTAGAAAAAGTAAAACCAGATCCAGTATATGATATACTGCTAGATGGGTCTAATAAAGTGTCAAAACTATCCCACCAAGAAACACCAGGGCCAGATACTGTTCCCATTTACTGTGCCTCGTATTCTGTGATAAGTTTAGGTATGTCTTTTCTTTCTGCCCAAATAGTGTAATAGCAATGAATTGGATTCATATTAGCTTCAGCAATAAATACTTTGTAATCTTCTATTTTTTCTACATATAGTTGAGCATATTTACCAATTGGAGTAAGATGAACTGTGTATGTATCTGGATGTACTAAACCTAGCCAATGGTCGGGAACTTCAATTATTTTTGAGTTTTTAAGTTCTCCACGAACATAAACTCCGTTTTCAGGACCTTCTAAACTTCCATAACGAAGTTTCATTCCTTCTTTAGTTGGGTGATCAATTACAAAGCTTTTATTTGTAGCAGAAATTTCACCTAAAATTTCAAGTTCAAATGCTGGATTAGAAAGACCAATACCAACTCTTGTAGTTGCGCCGTTGATAGCGTGAACCCAAAGTCCTGCTGTGTACCCAGTACCCGAAGCTGAGAATATTGAAACTGTATTTGCTATACCGGCTGTTGTGTATTCAAATCCAGCTGCTCCAGCAAATGTATTTGAACTGTTGTATTGAATTTGCTTATTACTACCACCAGGAGTTGCTGAACCACCAGTAGTAGGGGCAGCAACCCAGGCCATAACCCCAGTGGTACTAGCAGATAAATATGAAGAACCTACACCAGCTGGTGCTGCAGGAGGAAGTGTATATACTATATCACTTGTAGCAGAACTTACAAATGAGGTGTAATTTGCACCATTTATCATTTGTAATCTGCCACCAACAGTTATGGATTTTGCAAAACCTGCACCGCCAGATACAACTAAACCGCCTGTTGTAGTAGAAGTAGAATTGTCTGTTGAATTAAAAGTAGCTTTTCCAGTGCTTGCGCCAATAGACATTACTGTTGCTGCACCAAAAGCACTTATATTTGTAGCAGTAGCATTGAATACACTGAAAGTTCCTGAACCAGTTGTTACACTTGTAGTGAAATCTGGTGAAGTTGCAAATACTAATGCGCCACTTCCAGTTTCATCAGAAATTGTGTTCTTTAACTCTAAAGAAGTTGTTGCAGCAAAATCTGATAATTTATTACTTGTGGTGGCTAAAGTTCCGGTAGTAGGTAAAGTCAAACTTGTTGTATTTGTGGTATTGAATGTAAGACTATGACCACCAGAAGTTATTAATGAAGAACCATTTGATAAAGTTAATGTTGCACTTGTTGCTGGCGCAGTTATTGTAACTTTATTTACACTTGTTGCAGTAGCAACACCAATATCTGGAGTTACTAAACTAGGAGTATTAGCAAAGACCAATGCTCCACTGCCAGTCTCATCAGAAATTGTATTTTTCAATTCTAAAGATGTTGTAGCAGCAAAGTCTGATAATTTATTACTTGTAGTTGCTAATGTACCAGTTGTTGGTAAAGTTAAACTTGTTGTATTTGTAGTGTTAAGAGTTAAGCTATGACCACCAGAGGTGATTAATGAAGAACCATTTGCTAAAGTTAATGTTGCACCTGTGGCAGGTTGTGTAAATATAAGTTTGTTATAAGTTGTAGCGGATACATTACCATTAGCAAGTATGACACCTGATACAGATGACGATGAACCTGTAGCTGTATATAAACTGCCTCCAATACCAACTCCTCCTGTGACTATTAAGGCACCTGTAGAAGTTGAAGTAGAAACTGTTGCGTTTGTGACCGAAAGAGCTGAACTGAATGTTTTGGCTCCAGCAAATGTTTGAGTACCAGTGGTTACCAAACCTCTCGCTGATGAACCAGCGTCAGGAATATTAAAAGTATGCGTTGAGGTGGTTGAAGAAATTGCAAAATCAGTTCCAGAAGTTCCAGTCGCAAATGACTGCGAAGCTGCTGTGAGAGTATTTAAAGTTGTGATACCACCTGCAGGAGCGCCAGTTTGATCATCTTCCCAAGAAAGTGTTACTACTCCAGCTGATGGAGCAGAAGCAGATAGTACTTGCCCAGCAGTTGGGGTGTCTATTGGCAAAATATAGGTTAATGTAGAACCAGTTGCTCCTGCTGTAAGTGCAAAAATATTAGTATTTGAGCTATTTGTGAAATAAACTGAACCACCAAAAGATGCATTTCTATAGGCTAAACCAGGAACACCAAGATCATATGTATTGTTCGATATTGGGTCAATATCAGTATCAACTCTACCAATGAATGAAATAGAGTCTGTAACTGCATTTCCAAAGTCAATTGTAGATCCATTTAATGCTGTATTTCCAGCAATAGTAACATCGCCTGTTGTGACAATTGCTCTTGTTCTTACAACATCAAAATATCCTGTCCCTGTAACTCCAAGTCCGCCTCTAACTTGAAGAGCTCCTGTTATTGTGCTGCTTGAATCAACCCCAGATGTAACTGCTAATCCTGGTGTATGGAGAATATCAGTAGATGGATTATAAACTACAGTTCCATTTGATGAAACTGCAGAACCAGATGATGACTGAACTGGTGTCATCAAGACTGAATGAAAAGAATTTGGGTTGCCTAGTGTATTTACATATATATTAGTAGCAGTAGTCGCTAAACCTGAGCCTGATGAAGACACAAGAGGAACCCAAGACATAACGCCTGCAGAAGTAGATTGTAAAACTGAGCTTCCTGTGGCTGGACTGGTTGCTGGTAAAGTGTAAACTGTATTTCCTGAAGCAGATGAAACAAATGCTGTAAAGCTTGCTCCGTTGAAAATCTGCAATCTACCACCAATCGAAACAGATTTTGCAAAGCCAGCTCCACCTGATATAGCTAATGTCCCACTGGTAGTAGAAGAAGAATCATCAGTTGAATTAAATGTCGCCTTACCAGTTGCAGCTCCAATAGACAAAGTTGTAGCTGCACCAAAAGCATTGATAGTTGTAGCCGTTGTATTGAAAACACTGAAGGATGCACTATCTGTAGTAACGCTAGTCGTAAATACTGGAGATGTTGAAAAAACTAACTTACCAGCAGTACCCGTTTCGTCACTTATAATTGAAGCTAGAGCTGCACTTGTAGTAATGACAGAAGCTGTTCCGCTACTATACTGCAAAAGTCCAGTTGCACTACTATTATTTAGGCCTGTGCCTCCATAAGTTGGAGATATAGCTGTACCATTCCAAGTTCCTCTAGTAATTGTTGAATTTGAAAAAGTAACACCAGTTATACTTGCGCCAATACCTCCAACATACAAACTTCCACCAATGCCTACACCGCCTGTGACTTTAAGAGCTCCATTACTAAAATCTGTTGAAACTGTAGCGTGTGTAATGCTTACTACAGCTGTAGCAGTATTATTAGTAAAGGTGTTCGATCCAATAACAGAAAGCCCAGTGCCAGGATAATAGGCCATTTCATATTGGCCACCTTGTCCTACTCCGGCAGTACTTCCTGTGCCTCCAGACCCAGTAGCAGTCGCCCAAGAAAGTGTTCCAGTGCCATTAGTTTGCAAAAATTGACCTGAAGAACCATCTGTTGTAGGTAAAGTATATGTTACATTTGCAGCAGCATTTGATTTGAATCCAGTGTAAAAAGTGTTGCCGGAATTATATAATAATATTGAGTTTGCAGATCTTATTTGTAAACTATTACTTCCAGATGCTGCTGAATTGCTAAATATAAAGTTATATGTAGAATCATTTGATGACGCTAGCCCAAAACTTCCTTTCAAATCTAACTTGTATGTAGGATTAGTTTGCCCTATACCTAAAAACCCACCAAATTCGGCTATATATATGTTGGCGTTTACGTTGGCTCTAAGTAAAGGCACACCTGATATGTCGTTTACTGCCCATAAATATCCTGATGTTAGATTTGGAGTGATTGAAAATAACTGACCTTGAGAACCTTCGAATGCTATAGAGTTATCTTCAAGAATCGACATATAGATTGGATCACCAGTTTGTCCAATCATTGCCATACTTGGAACAGTAGCAATACCAGTAGTACCAAATGACGCTTGATTAAAAGATAATCTTCCGCTTATACCCACACCGCCTGCAACCTGTAAGGCACCTGTAGATGTGCTAGTTGATGTGGTTGTGTGTAGTATTTGAACTTGACCAGTTGCTGTGTTATTAGTGAAAGTTGTTGAACCTGAAACAGAAGCCCCTGTTCCTGAATAATATCCAGCAACTTGGTATTGAGCACCTGGGATTGCAACTGTACCTGAACCTGCACTAGAGACTGTTGTCCAAGATGCAATACCATTTGTGTTCGCAGTTAAGACTTGTCCTGAAGAACCATTTGCTGTCGGCAAAGTCCAACCAGTGCCACTATTATAATTAATTCTTACTGAACCATTTGCGTCTACCAGAAAACGATAAGAGTCATTTTTTCTAGCGTCAATGAGAGAGCCAGTAAAAGCAGTGCCTGCATTGATAGCTAAAAATGTTCCATAGTCAGATCCGGCAGTCCAAAATTGAGTTATACCTAACAACTGCAAGGCGGCATTTGTATTACTTGGTCCTCCTAAAGGATAATTTGATATAGCTAATTGAGAAGAACCTGCGTTATAATTAAAATTTGCGGTACTTGTAAAATTATCGCTTCCGTCATTAAATTGAACATCTCCAAGATTTCCAAATGCTACTATTAATCCACTATTATCAACCATTGGCACCCAAGTCAATACACCTGAAGTATCTGATTGCAGTATTGAATTCCCAGTAGATGGAAATGTAAGCGGTAAAGTATATAACGTATTAGAGGTAACTGACCCAGCCTTAAAACCAGTATATGATGTATAAGCTGTTCCTGCTCCATATAAAAGCAGACTTTGACCAATTGAAGCATTGCCGGATATAGCAATGCCACCATTGAATCTTGCAGATCCTGTAAGTAGACTTGAGGATATTGTTGCACTTGATGAAGTTAAAACAGATGAAAGATTTAAATTAGTAGCATATGTATTCCATCTTAATGTGGAACTACCAAGATCAAATCCATTAGTGCCTGGGACAAAGAGAGATGTACCTGAATTGTCGTTAAAAGAAGCTAAAGTTGCAGCTCCGCCTGGAGTTGATCCTGGAGAAAATGAGCCAGAGTAACCTACAACAGAAATTGTATTTTGGGCATCACCTTTAATTGAAATAGATTGTGGAGAACCTGCACTATCATTCCAATAAATTTGACCACTTGTTGGGTCTATAATGACATCTGTTGGCACTAAACTTATTCCTTAACTATCACTGCCTCTAATGTTTCCAATAATAGCTCTAATATAGCTATTCTTGTATCTTTGGAGCTAGTTCCAATATTGGCAAAATCGTCACCATTGATTTGATACATTTTTCTTTCTAAAGGATTCATATCGTAATCATACAAGCAATACATAAACCTAATGCCTGTTTCGATATTGATATTTCCTTCTTCAATGCCTAACCAAGCTACATTTAAGTTGCTTGCTTTTAGTATCCTGAACTTATGCATGCTTGTTTCCTACCAATAAAGGAGGTGGTTTTGCCACCTCCTTTATTATTTTTATTCTGGTTGTTCGATAACTAGAGGAGCATCTTTTCTTGATCCGTGTACTAAATAATCAACTTTGATATGTTTGAATTTCTTAGTAAGTAAGTTTCCAGATACTGATATTATAAATGAATTAAGTGATTTTTCTACTATATGTACACTATAGTTTCCATATGATGTTAATGTCACTGTGTAATCTTCATTTACCAACTCACTCCAGTAATCAGGAAGTTCAACCATAAGTTGACCCTTACCCTCAACTGTTCCTCTATGATATACACCATGCTCTGGGCCTTCAAGAACACCGTATACAAGTCTCATACCTTCTTTAGTTGGGTGAGGGATGTCAAAGCTCTTAGTTGTTGCTCTCAAGTTGCCGTTAGCGTCTACCGAGAACTTAGACACATCAGTTGAGGTCAATCCTCTTATGAAGAAGTCACTTGTAGAAGAGTCATCAGTACTGTGAGTTTTGACTGTAAGGTAGGTACCAGAAGATAAAGCCGATGCAGAAGTAACCGTTGGAGTAGTGATTGACGGA
>JACCDP011024850.1_pt1 | contig 12023 bp, 10 predicted proteins | sample 7445841 | NCBI WGS metagenome assembly JACCDP01 (sample SAMN15323441, study PRJNA562643) | freshwater metagenome | isolation source: river surface water | place: USA:Blue River Watershed | collected 2017-08-17
CCCACCGTGAGTGCTGACTGAGATTTTCATCTCATCAAACTTTTTTGTCGAATAGGTTAAATATTTTAAATCATTGTTCTGGACTCGTCGTCAAAACAACACGTGTAGTTTTTATGACGCATGGTCGCATGGAAAGAACTTGATGTAATTGAGATCAAGTCGACCAAAATCGCAGAGCGAATCAGCCAAGCTGCACAAAACGAACTCCTGAAAAGCGGTGTACTCGGCTTCAGAATTGACCGAGTTGCGCGAACAGCGAACTGTTCGATTTCAGTTATCTACCGCTACTACGTTGATCGGACTGGTCTGATCATCCATGTACTCGCGCAGGCATTTGATCAAATTCAACGAACATACATTGATGAATTGCACCGATATTTTAGTTCACTTAAGACGATCACGGTGGACGATGTCATCAAATCAATTCCAAGTCTTGACGAAAGTGCACGAAGTTCGAACATGAAATTGCGACTGCTTTCACTCGCTCTTTCGACCGAGAATGACGATCTTCGTCAGATGATTGGGAAGTCAATTATCGATGTTCTTCCAAAATGGCAAGAATTACTCGAATTGATACGCAATAGAGCTCCCCTTAGCGGGCCGATTGACACGCGGGTTTATTCAATGATCCTGGTCATGCACATGCCCTATTACAACTTGCTACTCGGCGACTCACGTGTCGAAGATCATGAATTCAAGGAATACTTGCTTGAGCTAATGACGTTGCCAGCCATGAAGAGTTGAGCGTCATTCAGATCGTCGCTCGCATCCACCCGCCACGCGAGTCATCCCTGACAACTTATATGCCTATTCGAATTCTGGTAATTCTCGTCGAGAATTCATAGGTTTAGACGTTGCTGTGAACTTGCCTTGACGACCTCGTCAGAAGTGACAAGTTTTGCGCAATGGAGCTTTAGATTCTCTTCAAACGCCTCGTGCCCCCGGTAGGAATCGAACCTACGACCTGCGGTTTAGGAAACCGTCGCTCTATCCACTGAGCTACGGGAGCAACTACATGAACACCTGGCCGAAGCAAGATGTTATCGGCGAGGTCAAATGGTCAGATTCTGAAAAGACCACGTTCGATCGGCGCAGCAAGCCGTCGTCGGTCTTTCCTGCTCAGTGTCGTGTTCGCACCACAAACTTGCGGAGTTCTTCGAGCCACAACACCGTGGATGCAACCAACGCACAAACTCCCCACTGCACGAACGAGATCGAAGTGGTATCGAACAAGCGCTGCATCGGGCCCCAATGGGTCACCCCAATCTGCAGGGAGATGACGGCAACAAGTGCGCCCCACAAGTTGCGGTTCCTCAGGGTCTCCCTTCGGAAAACGGTGAGTCTGTCGTTGCGCACATTGAGAATGTTGAAGAACTGGAACAGGACGAACGTATTGAGCGCCATGGTTCCGGCGACGGTGGCGACACCGGCCTTTGCCGCATCGCCTGGCGCGAAGGCGAGCACCAGCAGTGTTCCGCCCGCCATGATCACCGAGGCAAACGACACTGCCACCCACCGTGACTTGGTGAGGATTCTTTCGCTCATCGGACGCGGGCGACGCTGCATCACACCAAAGTCAGGACGGTCGAGACCAAGCGCCATAGCGGGTGGCCCGTCCATGATGAGATTCACCCACAACACCGCAATGGCGGCGAATGGCTTGCCATCAGCAATCCCGGTGATCGAGGCAGCAAGGAACAAGAGCGCAAACCCAAGGGTGGTGCTCAGCTGAAAGCGGACGAACTTGACGATGTTGTCGTAGATCGCACGGCCTCGTTTGACGGCACCGACGATGGTGGCAAAATTGTCGTCAGTCAAGACCATCGTGGCGGCTTCCTTGGTCACCTCGGTTCCGGTGATTCCCATCGCTACGCCGATATCCGACTTCTTCAGCGCTGGTGCATCGTTCACACCGTCACCCGTCATTGCAACCACACGACTCTTTCGTTGCAACGCCGCAACGAGTCGGATCTTGTGTTCTGGTGCCACCCGAGCAAATACCGAGACTTCATCGATCCGACGATCTAGCTCGTCGTCACTCAGAGTGTCGAGTTCGGCTCCTGTGACCGCAGTTGCAGAGCCTTCGATCAGACCAAGTTCCTTGCCGATCGCACGGGCAGTCGAGGCATGGTCGCCCGTGATCATCTTGACGGCGATACCCGCCTGCTTCGCCTCCGCGATCGCCAATTTGGCTTCAGGGCGAGGCGGGTCAACGATTCCCACTAGCGAGAGGAGAACCAGGTCTCCAACGAGATCGACCGGAGGAATCCCACTTGACTCGAACTCTGTCCAGGCATCGAGTGGAAAGTCGCGTTGAGCAATCGCGATCACGCGCATTCCCTCGCCCGCCAACCGATCGTTGTGTGCAAGCAAGTCACCGCGTGCGTCGACCATTGCCAATGCCGCACCACCATTGCCGATCACTGTCGACGAGCGATCAAGGATCACGTCTGGTGCACCCTTGACGAACATTCGAACAACTTCATTTCCACTCGTCGTTGCGAGCCGATGGAACGTCGCCATGAACTTCAGGCTCGAATCAAACGGGACTTCTGCTACGCGAGGGTGGCTGGAGCGGGCACCGAGAACGTCGACACCGCCCTTCATCGCCAACACCACGAGCGCGCCCTCGGTTGGATCTCCGACCAAAGACCATTCACCTTCGACCTCATGAACGACGGCATCACTGCACAGGGCCATACCGACGAGCGCATTCTCGAGGGCAAATGGGGCCTCACTTCGCTCACCCGAGATCTCACCGATCGGCGAATAGCCCTCACCCGATACGGCGAGCTCCACCCCGGCAGACACCAGTCGACGAGCGGTCATTTCGTTCAGCGTCAACGTTCCTGTCTTGTCAGAACAGATCACGCTCGTACAGCCGAGTGTTTCGACACTCGAAAGGCGCTTGACGATCGCGTTTTGCTTCGCCATCGTCGCCACACCGATCGCAAGCGTCACTGCGGTGACCGCGGGAAGACCCTCAGGAATCGTCGCGACGGCGAGCGCGACGGCGAGGTTCAAGATGTCTGAGATACCCTCTCCTCGCCACAAACCGATGGCGACAACTGCAGCGACGATGACTGCGGACAGTTTCGCAAGGCTGTGCGCGAGTCCCTCTAATTGACGCTGCAGCGGGGACTGCTCAATTTCGGTCGCCCGCAGGAGGCCGGCGATTCGACCGATTTCAGTCGACATTCCGGTTGACGTCACGATTAACTCGGCTCGGCCTCGCGTGACCGTGGTGTTCATGTATGCCATGCAGATGCGATCTCCGAGAGCGGCCTCGGCGCGAGCAACGACGCCATTGGACTTCGCAGCAGGTTGGCTTTCACCCGTCAGTGCCGACTCGTCGATCTCGAGGTTCACGGCCACTGCGATCCTGCCGTCAGCCGGTACGCGATCTCCGGCCTCGACGAGGACGACATCACCTGGCACGACTTCTCCGGAAGGAACCGACTGCGTCTTCCCGTCGCGACGGACCCTCGTGTTCGAGGCAAGCATCTTCTTCAAGGCATTCAATGAGGCATCAGCTCGCTGCTCTTGGATGAACCCGATGAATGAGTTCAAGAGCACCACCACCAGCACGACGAGCGGAGTCTTCAGCTCTCGCGAAACGACAAAGCTGACGACGGCGGCACCGAGGAGGATGAGGATCAGCACGTCACGGAATTGGTCAAGAAAACGCAACAATGCGGGGCGACGCTTCGCCTCCGCTAGTTGATTCAATCCGTAGCTCTCGAGCCTTACTGAAGCGTCATTCGAGGACAGTCCCGTGCTCACATCAACTTGGAGCTCTTCGGCAACCTCCGAGATTGGACGTGCGTGTGCATGTGCGCGAATCTCTTCGGCGACGGACAATGAGACAACTTTGGACATGGGGGCTCCTTCGGAATTACTTCTTATCTTCCGAAGCTCTCTCCCTTTACATCGGGCCGGGCGTGCGCCGTACTGACGACCTCGATTCGCAGGCGAACCTGCGGGGATACTCCCCTTCGACCTGACAGGCTACTGGACTTCCTTGATCTTCTCGTGCAATTTCACCGGTTGGTTCTTGGACTTTCGACGAGCTCCGATATTCAACAGTTCCACGAACACCGAGAACGCCATGCTCGCGTACACGTAACCCTTCGGGATCTTCTGTCCAAATCCCTCGGCGATCAATGTCATTCCGATCAGGAGCAAGAACGCGAGTGCAAGCACCTTAACCGACGGATGCCTATTGACGAATCGGTAAATCGGGCCCGAGGCAATCAGCATCACGATGACTGCCGCCACGATCGCGATCACCATCACCGGCACGTACGTGGTCATCCCCACTGCCGTGATGACCGAGTCAATTGAGAACACGATGTCAAGAATCAGCACCTGAGCGACCACGGCAGCAAAAGTTGGCGCGCTACGCGTTGACGCGTGCTCGGATTCTCCTTCAAGTTTGTGGTGAATCTCCTTCGTCGCCTTGAAGATGAGAAACAACCCCCCTGCGAGCAAAATCAGTTCCTTGCCGCTGAATCCAAGATCTCCGATTGCGAAGAGTTCACGCTTCAGGGTGATAATCCAGCCAACTGCGAGCAACAACACCAATCGCATGCCGCCCGCAGCGAGCAATCCAACCCTCCTCGCACGGGCCTGTTGCTCGGCGGGAAGTTTGGACGCAAGGATCGAGATGAAGATCACGTTGTCGACGCCGAGAACGATCTCGAGTGTGAGCAATGCCGCAAGTGCGGTCCATGCGGTGGGTTCAGAGAGCCAAGACATTTCACTTACATTAGGCACGGCACAAACGCCGTGTAGATGCCATGCAGGAAGATTTTCTGTGATGTACCGAAGGTGTCGTCCGCGACGGTTCGGCTAGCGCGCCCGCGGGATGAACACCAGCAGGATCGCCGCGCCGACGACGAGCCCGATCACCTGCATCACGACGAACATGGGGACCGACTCAGGAGCAATTCCTGCGAAAGACTCGCTGAAGCTTCGGGCAATCGACACCGCGGGGTTCGCAAGTGACGTCGACGAGGTGAACCAATAAGCACCACCGATCCACACGCCGACGGCCATCGGAACCGCGTCCGGTCGTGGTCCTCGAGCGATCAGGAAGATGACGAGAAGGAGACCAACGGTCGCAACGACTTCGCCCAACCAGATTCCACCGCCCTCGCGAATCTTCGTCGATGGTCCGAGAACGTCGAGATCGAACATCATGTTGGCGATTGCGGCGCCGATGATGCCGCCGATGGTCTGAGCAACCGCGTATGGCGCAAGTTCACGCCACGGCCGGGCATCGAAGAAGCACGTTGCGGCAGTCACCACTGGATTGAAGTGAGCACCTGAGATTGGTCCGAACATCAAGATGAGAGCGATCAATGCACCGACTGTGGCGCCAGCATTCGCGAGCAGCTGAACCGCAACGTCGTCGGTGAGCTTGGTGGCCATGATCCCCGAGCCGACGACGGAAATGATGAGCAGACAGGTTCCGAGTGCTTCCGCACCGAGTCGTCGATTCAGGCTCACTTGGTCTCCACTCCGAGGTCGTTCAACAATTCGACCACACGTCGACGGATCTCGTCGCGGATCGGGCGCACCGCCTCAACTCCGAGGCCGGCGGGATCGTTGAGCACCCAATCCTCATAGCGCTTACCGGGGAAGATCGGACACGTGTCGCCGCAACCCATGGTGATGACGACGTCGGCGGCTTGAACAATTTCCGTTGCAAACGGCTTCGGAAACTCGTTCGAAATGTCGACGCCAACCTCACGCATCGCCTCGATCGCCGCCATATTCACTTCCTTGCCCGGGTCAGAACCACCCGAATACACCTCGACTCGGCCCTTCGCCATGTGGCGTACGAACCCCGCAGCCATCTGAGACCGACCAGCATTGTGGACGCAGACGAACAACACTGACGGCAAAGTCGAGCGCATCTTGCCCTGGATCTTTGCCATAGCGATAAGTCGGTCTCCCGCATACCGAGTGGTGAAGACGGGAACAAACGTTCGGACCTTCGCATCTTCAAAGCTCGCATACGACTCAACGACGATGGGCCTAATGTCGCCCTCGTCGAAAATGCCCGCAAACTTTCGAGCGAGTTCTCGAACGGACTCCTCGATGATCTCGTTGGCTGCCGCATTCAATATGTAGTTCGGTGATTGGTTCATTGTGGGTTTCCTTTCAGGTGTGAAATTCGGTCTCGAAGTTCTTCGATCACTTGATCGAATGCCCGATCTGTTCCAATGGACACAGGGTCAGGTATCGACCAATGTGTCTGCACACGATCTCGTCCGAGTTCCTCGAATGCAGCGTCACAGACAGTGATGACTACCATCGAGTCACTGAGATTCGCCGGAACCATGCGTGGTGAAGAGTCTTCGATAGAAAGACCGTGGCGCTTCGCAGCACGGATTGCAAGTGGGTGAACGGCCTTGCCGGGTTTGGTGCCAGCGCTTCGTGCGCGAAGACCCGTTTTCTGTCGCCAAATTTCTCGGGCAAGCTGAGAGCGAGCAATGTTCTCAGTGCAAACAAAAATAATGTCCCGCCCGACATTGACGCGATCCAAATGTGGCAGGTTCTCATGGCGAAGTGAGACAAAACGCTTTCGACCATCTGCAGTCGACTTTCTTCGCTCGATGAGACCGACGTCCTCGAGAACTTGAAGATGATGGGCCAAGAGCGATGACCCGACTTCTAGGTACTCACGCAGTTCGTTCACCGTGCGATCAGAGGTCTGGATGAACTTGACGAGCTCGAGACGCATGACGTCTCCGAGCGCAGCGAACCTGGCAGCGGACTCTTGCGAAGTACTCACGATCACAGTCTAGTTGTCTCAATAATTACTGAGACAAATTTGTCGAGCCAAATAGGTGGAAATACGAAAGGGCCCCAGCCTGAGCTGGGACCCTTTCATTGACACCGTTCCAGGGCAGAGAGGGGTCCGCCCTGAAGCAATACCTACCTATCAGGTGCCAACAACTCCGCCGTTCTTGCGGGTGATGACGATGGTGCAGTCGCGCGGAACTGGACCACCGACACCCGTGTACGGTGCCGGGAAGTTCGAGAGACGGGGATCGCCGTCGCCAGGGTGCTGCAAGTTGACGAACATCGTCTTCTGGCTTGGTGTCACCGCAACTCCAGTCACTTCGCAACCCTTCACTCCGGTGAAGAGGCGCGAGAACTGACGCGTTGCTGCATTGGCGACGAGCAGCTGGTCATTGTGCTTACCCGGCTGCTCACCATCCGTCTGAACGAAAATTCGACCGTCCTTGTCGGCCCAGATGCCGTCCGGCGAGCCGAACATCTGGCCACCTGCATCTGCGACGTCCTTGGCAAGCGCGAAGATCTCCCACGTGAAGGTGGTGCCGACGTTCTTGTCACTGTCCAACCATCGAACGATGTGACCGTATGTATTGACGGCTGTCGGATTTGCCTTGTCGACTCCCGCACGGCCAGTAGTGCCGCGCTGGGTGTTGTTCGTCAGAGTGACGTACTGATAGCCGTCTGCGGCAGTGGTGATCCACTCCGGGCGGTCCATCTTGGTCGCACCTGCGAGGTCAGCAGCAAGACGGGTGTTGACGAGGATCTTGTCCAACGTCCAACCAGCGAGTGCGGGATTTGCCGTGCTGAGTTCCAACCAATTGCCGGTTCCGTCCTCATTGAACTTAGCGACGTAGAGGGTTCCCTCATCGAGTGGGCTCTTGCCTGCAGCAACTGCCTTCTTCCACGGCAGCTTGGAGACGAACTTGTAGACGTAGTCAAAGCGCTCATCATCGCCCATGTAGACCACGGCACGACCGTTCTTGCCCTCGATGACCTCGGCGCCTTCGTGCTTGACGCGACCGAGCGCAGTCCGCTTTGCGGGCTTGGACTTTGGATCGTTTGGATCTACTTCAACGACCCAGCCGAAGCGGTTCATCTCGTTGGCATAGTTGGCGTTGGAGAGATCGAATCGCGCGTCGAACTTGTGCCAGTCGTAACCGAATCCGTTTGCCGAGAATCCGTAGCGCGCCTGATCAGCTGACGCCTTCCAGGTCGAGCTCGTCGAACCGAAATAGCCATTGAAATTTTCCTCGCAGGTCAAGTACGTTCCCCACGGGGTGTAGCCGTTAGCGCAGTTGTTCAAGGTTCCCTGGACCGGGTTGCCTGCGGCATTCTTCAGCAGGTCACTCTTAGCGGCTGGTCCGGTGAACACCATCGGGGTGTTGACGTGGATGCGACGATTCTTGTCGCTCTTGGCAATCTTCCAACCCTTGGCGGCCTTCTCAATCTTGATGACTGACATTCCGTGTGCAGCCTGCGAGAGGCGAACTTCTTCGAGGGACTGCGGAACGGATTTGCCCATGATGTGCTGCGTGGTGCCGTACTCATGGTTCACGCACAAGAGACCGGACTTTTCGTCACCGAAGTACCACATGCCGTCATGCCCGATGCCGACCGAGTTCTCTTGCTGTTCTGCAGTGAATCCAGCGATTGGATACGACTTGCCACTGCCATCCAACTTCTCCCGCCAGGGGGCGAGCACCGTGTAGGTGTACTCGGGAGCAATTGTCGGCATTGGGCTTGACTGCAGAGGAATCGAGGTGAAGGCAATCTTTGGGTTCTTCGCTACGCGGCGAGTCGCTGCCTCGATCTGACCCTTCGGGGTTGCGGCGCGGACCGCAGACCCGCCGAAGAAGGTGAGGGCTGCAGTGGCGAGGCCACCGACAATGACGCTGCGACGCGACATGTGGGCCGAGAGCACGTCTTCAAACGTGCGGTTATCCGAGTGATTGCTGAACGTATCGTCCATTTCCATTGGTGTCTCCTTGTGGTGGTGAGCGAAAGGTAAACCAACGAGGTGACGTGGAATTGACCCGTGGTTGGCGTTCAAGTTGAAGTTCGGTGAATTCTCGGTAACACTCGAACCGTGGTCACGAACAGCGATGAACTCATCGGGGTCTACGACGCCGATGGCACTTTGGTAGGAGAAGTGTCCTACTGGATCGGTGCCCGCCTCGGGCGCCGGCACTGTTCGCTCTGTGACGTCACCCATGGCTTGGTCAGCGAAAAGGTTTCATGGCGGGACTGCAAAGCCGAACTTCCTCTCCCCTTCGTCACTTACCACCGAAATGACATGCCAGAGGACGTCCGCCGCGTTGCGCAAGGTTCACTTCCCACGGTCGTCGTACGCAGGCAGGGAATCGTCAGCCCACTCCTCTCACCAAGCGAGATCGAAGCGGCAGAGGGAGATCCTCAAGGGCTGGTGAGGTTGATCAACGAGAAACTTGGCGCTTGACGACCTTCGTTGTCACAACCCGACCCGACCGGTCGTACGTGACCCAAGTTCCACTTTGTACACCGTCGCGAAACGAGCCGATCCGCATGAGCGAGCCGTCCTGCCGAAACCACTTCCACGGTCCGTGGAGCTGACCCTTCCTCATCGCACCGACGGCTTTCAGCGAACCGTCTGGAAACGTGACGACTCGCTTTCCACTCTTGACCTTCGCCATCTCGGCGAGGCGAAGACGCACAAGACGCTTCACGAGAGAAACATCGAGAATGCCATCGGACGGGAACCGCAGAGCACCCTGTGTCGTCGAGTAGCCCTTTGGCAAACCCTTGACGTGCTGCAACACACCCCCGCTGAACGGAAAGTACGAGTTGTGTTTGGCGAATCCCTTCAGGCCGGCTACCACCACTCCATCGACATGGAGGCAATCGATGTCGTACTTCCTTCCAACCGCCGCAGTTGGTATCGCATCGCGCAGTATCTCCCAATTTGCGTGGAGCCCTCGCCTTCGGGCTGGAGATTGATCAGCGAACGACGGCGTGGGCATCAGGCACCGAGGCGACGGTAGAAGCCCTCGGGGGCAACGACGTCATCACGGGTGAGTTCGTTCACGTGGCCCTTGCCGAGACCGAGCAACGCGGAGTCGATGCCACCGCGCAAGATGTCGAGGACGTTCTCTACGCCTGCTTGACCGTTGGCGGCAAGTCCCCACAAGTAGGCGCGCCCGATCATCACGGCACGTGCACCGAGCGCGAGTGCCTTGACCACGTCACTTCCTCGACGCACTCCTCCATCGAGGACGACTTCGATCTGGGATCCAACCGCATCGACGATTGCGGGGAGTGCACGGATCGGAGCGGGTGTGCCATCCAAGTTGTTGCCACCGTGGTTCGAAACCGAGAGCGCGGTTGCGCCGAGATCGACGACGCGCTTTGCATCATCGATGCGGCTCACGCCCTTGACCATGAACGGACCGTTCCACTGGCTGCGCAACCACGCAATGTCCTCCCACGAGGGCAATGGCGTCTGCATCCACTCGAAGTACGCACCGAAGAACGTCGGTGCTCTTTCGCCCGGCTTGGCCATGTTCGGCGCCGTCAGATCTGGGAGTCGGCCGGTCTTGGCGAACGACCACAACCATGCCGGTCGCGCCAGCACCTCGGGTGCAAGTTTGAATGCTGCCTTCAGGTTGATCTTCTCGGGGATCCACGGCGAGCCCCAGTCGCGACCGTTCGAGAACGACCAGTCGAGCGTGACGATGATGCCCTTGGCTCCAGCGTTGCGAGCCCGCTCGACTCGCTGTGCGAGCGTGGCGCGATCGCCAGACCAATAGATCTGGAAGAACGTCGATGAGTTGGCCTGTGCGACCTCCTCGACCGACTTGCTCGCGAACGAGCTCAGTCCCATCGGAATCCCGCGGTTGGCGGCCGCGCGTGCGACGGCGAGTTCCCCCTGTGGGTGCACGGCCTGCACACCGGTGGGCGAAATGATGACGGGCATCGACAACTGTTGCCCCATCACCGTGGTGTCCATGCCGCGTGATGCCTTGTTGCCCGCAACGTGTGGGGCAAAGCCGAGCTGGTCGAACGAGTCGAGGTTGTCGCGCATCGACAGACCTTTTTCGCTACCGGCGATCAAGGCCCCGTAGACAGATGCAGGCAGTCGGCGCTGGGCGCGGCGCTGGGCCTCCGCCACCGTCTCGAACCACGCGTTTGCCATTCCCCGAAACCTTTCGCCGAACGAAAAATCAGGCTACTGGCAGCAGACCGAACCAGAGTCGGAGCCGGCAACGGGAATGAGCTTCATCACGTTGGCGTCCGACAAGACGGTGTACACCTCCCATGGTTCACCGTCGGGTCCGTTCACCCACACCTTGTCCTGCACAGCGAAGCAACAGGTGGTCTCTTCTTCGAGTTTCGTCTCGAGTCCCTCATTCGACAGTCGCTGAGTCGCTTGGGCGACGGCATCGGTCGACTCGACTTCGACACCGAGGTGGTTCATCGTTCCCGGCGCACCATCACCTTCGATCAACACCAGCTTCAGTGGTGGTTCGGCGATAGCGAAATTCGCGTAGCCCTCGCGCACCTTGGCTGGACCGACACCGAACAACTTGGAATAGAAGTCGATTGCTTGTTCGAGATTCGAGACGTTGAGGGCAAGTTGTACGCGCGACATGACGTGAACCTACGCACTCACCATCTTGTTCGGATGCACCATGTTCTCGCGTGCGAGACGGATGTCGAGGTAGGTACGGATGTTGGCGTCCACGCTCTCTGGGATGTGATCCGGGTAGTGGTTGTCCAAGATTTCCTTCACCTTCTTGCGGGCAACGTCGTTGATCTTGGGACTACCAACTTCCTTCCATTCCTTGGAGCTCAGTCGGTCGCCGACGGCCGGGTACAGGTATTCGCTCTGCATGATGCGCAGCGTCTGTTCGGCCCCGAGGTAGTGGCCAGGTCCGTCGATGCACTGCGCGCGCATCGTCTCGATCGAAAGCGACTCGTCGGTCACCTGGATGCCGCGAATCGTGCGCTGCACCGAACCGATGGTGTCGTTGTCGAGCACCACACCTTCGAGTGAGTAGCCGAGGAGACTGCCGTGCATGCCGGCTGCCTCGTAGATGAGGTTCATGCCGGCGTTACCGACGAGTGCGTGGTTGATGCCCTTTTCGGATCCGGACTGCGCATCGGGGAACTTCGCGTCGCTGATGCCCGACGAAGTTCCGCCGGTCAGGTTGTAGAAGTGCGCCATCTGCGCGCTTGCC
>JACCDP010758786.1_pt1 | contig 12022 bp, 11 predicted proteins | sample 7445841 | NCBI WGS metagenome assembly JACCDP01 (sample SAMN15323441, study PRJNA562643) | freshwater metagenome | isolation source: river surface water | place: USA:Blue River Watershed | collected 2017-08-17
AGCGGGAGTTCACGGTTGTCCTGCGCGCACTTGCTGCTTGGACACCACTGGCAGTCAATAACACCTTCGGGATCACGTTAGAGCTGGAAGCGGAGTAAGCCGTGGCGATCAGCAATGTCGCCATTGCAAACCGTGCCCTGCAAAAGCTGGGCGCGAAACGCATCTCCAGTCTGGACCAGGACACGCCGAACGCGCGCAGCATGAACGCCGCGTTCGAGCGGGTGCGGGACGCAGAACTGCGCCGCTACGATTGGTCATTCGCCATCAAACGTGACTCAATCGCCGCCGATGGCGACGACCCGGTGTGGGGCGACTACAATCGTTACAGCCTGCCCAACGACTTTATCCGCCTGCTGCGGGATGACGAGTCGGGCGCGGCGGTGGATTGGAAGATCGAAGGCATCTACATTCTCAGCAAAGATGCCGCCCCGCTGGAAATCAAATACATCGCCCGCATCGAAGACCCGAACTACTACGACCCGCTGTTCGTGGAAGCCTTCGCTGGCCGCCTAGCGCTGGAGTGCGCCAAGGAAATCACGGACAGCACTTCGGACAAGGAAAGTGTTAAAGACGACTACAAGGCTGACATCGCAGAAGCCCGCCGCGTAGGGGCGATTGAAAAAGCCGCACAGGAGTTCCCGGAAGACCCGTGGCTGGCAGCCAGGTACTGACATGGCCCGTGCCAGCCTGATCCAAAATACCTGTAATGCGGGCGAACTCAGCCCTCTTTTGCTTGGCCGGCAGGACATCGCCAAGTACAAGAACGGGCTGCAGGTTTGCAAGAACGCCATCCCGCTGACGCAGGGCGCGTGGACGCGCCGCCCCGGCACCGTCTACCAGCAGCAGGCGCGGCATCACGACAAAGCCTGCCGACTGTTCCCGTTTCAATTCTCCGTCACCCAGACCTACGTGCTGGAGTTTGGCGAGTATTACATCCGGTTTTTCACTGGCAACGCCCCGCTGACCCTGACTGGCCAAAACATCACCGGCATCACGCAGGCGGCGACCGCAGTTGTCACCTACTCCGGCAGCGACACCTACGCCAATGGCGACCGGGTTTACATCACCGGTGTTGTCGGCATGACGCAGGTGAACCGCCGCGAGTTCGTTGTCACCAACGTCAACACCGGTGCCAACACGTTTGAACTCTACAACAGTGACGGCACCGCCGTCAACAGCACGGGCTACGGCGCGTGGTCGTCCGGCGGCACGGTAGCGGAAATCTATCAGGTCACGACCACCTACGCCGAAGCCGATCTGGCAGACATCCGGATTGTGCAGTCCGCTGACACCCTCTACATTCTGCATCCGGACTTCCCGCCGGCGACCCTGACCCGCGTGTCCGCCACGTCCTGGACGCTGGCCGACATCACGTTTCTGGATGGCCCGTATGAGTCCACCAACACGACCACCACGACGCTGACGCCGGACGCCGCCACTAATGGCGCGCCGGTGGCTATCAGCAACGCGGCCAACAATGGCTCCGGCTTGATCCGCATCACGGCTGCCGGCCACGGTCTGCTGACCGGCGACGGCACCGAGATTGAAGGTGTGGTTGGCACGACTGAAGCCAACACCCACTGGATCGTCACGCGGATTGACGCCAACAACTTCGACCTGCAAGGCTCCACATTCACCAACGCCTACGTTAGCGGCGGCACTTCGACACGGCATCCGTTCATTACGGCCAGCGCCGTCACCGGCATCAACGGCGGGCAAGGTTTTCTGAGCACCGACGTTGGCCGGCTAATCCGCATCCGGGAAGGTTCCACTTGGGGCTATGTTGAAATTGTCCACGTCGTTTCAACCACGGTAGTCATTGCGCACGTCTACAACACCCTGTCAGACACCACATCAAAGGTTGACTGGCGGATGGGCCTGTGGTCTGACACCACGGGCTTCCCGACCTGCGCCACGTTCCATGAAGACCGGCTGTTTTTCGCGGGCGCGGCTACGTCCCCGCAGCGCATCGACGGTTCCAAGACCGGGCTTTACACGAACTTCGCCCCGTCCGGCACCGATGGCACGGTGGCCGACGACAACGCCGTGTCGTTCACCCTGAACGCGGACGACGTGAACGCCGTGAAGTGGCTGGTTGCGCACGAAAAAGGATTGATGGCCGGCACCACTAGAGGCGAATGGCAAGTGCGCCCGTCGGCGCTGAACGAAGCTATTACCCCCACAAACATCACGGGCAAACCTGCCACTCGACACGGCAGTGCCAACGTGGCTCCCGTGTCGGCAGGCAACGCCGTGCTATTCGTCCAGCGCGCAGGTCGCAAGCTGCGGGAACTGGCTTTTGCTTTAGACGCCGAAGGGCGAGAAGGCATGAAAGCACCAGACATGACAGTGCTGGCCGAACACATCACCCGCCCGTCAATCACCGAACTGGCCTACCAGACCCAGCCGCAGGCTATCGTCTGGGGTGTCCGTTCGGATGGCGTGCTGCTGGGGTTCACTTACGAGCGCGACCAAGACGTGGTGGCCTGGCACCGGCATGAACTGGGCGGCTACAGCAACGCCGGCGGCACCGCCATCCCGGAAGTCGAATCCGTGGCCGTGGTGCCAAACCCGTCTGCCAGCCGTGACGAACTCTATATGGTGGTAAAACGCTACATCAACGGCAGCACCAAGCGTTACGTCGAATACATGAGCAAAATCTGGGAATACGGCGACGAGCAAGTCAACGCCTTCCACCTGGACTGCGGCTACACCATCACCAACGGTTCGCCCAGCAGCGCCGTGACGGGCCTGTGGCATCTGGAAGGGCAGAGCGTCACCCCCTACGTGGACGGGGCCAAGCACCCGGCAGTGACGGTGACAAACGGCACAGTGACGTTGAACCATACCGCCACGGTCGTTACCCTCGGCTACGCTTTCAACAGCGACGGACAGATCATGCCGCTGGAAGGCGCGTCACAGGACGGCACTTCGCAGGGTAAAACCAAGCGCATCCATAGCGTGGGCTTTTGGTTGATGGATACCTTGGGCTTGAAGTTTGGCCCGGATTCTGATAACCTAACTGAATTGCTGCAAACGCAATGGGGCCAGAACTTCGGGGAAGCCACCGAGTTATTCACCGGTGTGACCAGCGAACGCTTTGAGGGAGACTTCGATAAATTGGGCCAAGTGTATTGGCGGGCTGACGGCCCGTTCCCGGCGACCGTGCTGGCAATTATGCCCAAAATAAATGTCTCAGACTAGACAAGTGGTGCCGTTCCGCCGCTGGCACATTGCGTGGCTGGTGGGGGCGGGGAAACCGGAAAGCGGATTCATGCCATTGGATGTGGAAACGCTGATGGCGCTGGAGAAGCAGAACAGTTGGACGGCGGTGATTGACGGGTCGCCAGTGGCGTGCGGCGGGACGATCCAGCACTGGCCGGGGCGGCATCAAGGGTGGATGTATCTGAACAAGGCCAGCGGAAAGCACATGCGCTGGTTGACTTCTATGGTGTTCAATAAATTGAACAAGATAGAGGGGCGGTTGGAGATCAGTGTCCGGTGCGATTTTGCGCTGGGCCACAAGTGGGCGAAGATGCTGGGGTTCCGGGTGGAGACTGAGCGGATGGAACGCTTCGGCCCGGAGGGGGAAGACCACACGGGGTATGTGAGGATTACGGGGTAGAAAAATGGCAGCGGCAATTCCTTTCATCCAAGCGGGCGCGGCGGTTATCGGCGCGGTAAACGCCATTCAACAAGGGCGGGCCGCCAAGGCTGCGGCAGACTTCAACGCCACAATCAATATGCAGAACGCCGAGATCGCCCGGTCTGACGCCGCTGGCCAAGCAGTCCAGATCGAACGCGAAAATGCGCTGCGCCTTGGCGCCATCCGGGCGGCGCAAGGCAAGAGTGGTGGTGCGGCGGATTCCGGCTCGGTGCTAGACGTGCTGGGCGATCAGGCGGCGCAGGGCGAACTGGAACGTCAATACGCCGTCTACCAGGGCGAACAGCGGGCGCGCGGTTTTGTGAACACCGCCAATCTGGACGCCACCAGTGGCAAGGCCGCGCAAACGGCAGGTTACATGAAGGCCGGCGCAGAACTGCTGGGCGGCGGCGCAAAAGCCTACGAATCATACAATCGACTGAACAGGGCTGGATAACATGCCAAGACTGCCTACTCGTAGCGCCGACATTCAGCCGGGTGCGATCTCCGGCGGGCGGCGCGCTGGTCCGGAAGACACCGGCGTCGTTGACCTGCAGCCCGCCGTCCGTGCCGTTCAAGGTGCTGCTGAAGGGGTGTTGCAAGGCCGGGAAGAAGACGAATCCCGCAAAGTGCTGGTGCAGCAGGCGGAAATCCGCGCCAAGTACGCCAAGCGGCTGGACGAAGCGGCAACCTCTGGCGAAGAACTCGGTAAGATCAGGGAAGAACTGGACGCCGATTTGTCCCGTGTCAGCGAGAATCTGCAAACCCGTAAGGGGCTGGAAACTGCGCAGAGGCACGCGGCCAACACAGGCGCGGTATTCGACAACCAGGCTAACAACATTGCGGTTACTCGCGCAACGCTGGAAGCGCGGGTGGAGGGTGCCAAGTTCCTGAACAGCACTGGCGCCATCCTGTCAGCCAATCCGGGCTATCTGCCGCAGGCCGAGCAGGACGTGGACGCTTTCGTGGCGACCCTGAACCGCGTGCCGCCGGAGAAGCGGGCCGCCATTGCGGCTGATCTCAAGAACAACCTGAACGTGGCGGCGGCCATGCGGCAGGCACAGATTGACCCGGACGGCACCATCGCTGCGGTCAAGGGCGGGCAGTACAATCTGGACCCGACGCAGCGGCTGCAGATCGAACGGGAAGCCGAGCGCGAGAAACGCGCAAAAGAAGCTGATGCTGAACGGGCACGGCTGGTCGCTGACCGAGAAGAAGCCAAGAAGGTGGATATGGCGCGCGGACAGATGCTGGACGGTATCATCAAGGGCAGTGTACGCTGGCCAGACATCCGCGACAATCCCGCTTTTGCTGGCCCGCAGGGCGCGAACGCCAAGAAAGAGTTGTTCCTGATGATGGAAGCCCGGAACAAAGAGATGGCATCCGGCGAGAAGCGGTCAAACCCGGTTGTGGAGCGCAATCTGTGGATGGCGATTCACGCACCGGATGGCGACCCGCGCAAGATTTACAGCGCCACTCCGATTTTTGAAGCGGTGCAGCGTGGCGACATCAACACGGCTACAGCGAATCAACTGAACGCCATGGTGGCCAACCAGAAAGACGAGAACAACCGCACAATCGGTAGCCACATGAACGGCGCGATGGCTACTGTTGGTCGGGCCTTGTCACAAGACCCAAAATATATTGGGCGGCCTGACGTTGTTGCGGCCATCCAGTTGGACTATCAAGATCGGGTAAACAAGAAAGTGGCGTCTTTGCGTGCCGCAAAGGTTGACCCACTGGAAGCGTTCAATCCGGACAGCAAAGAATACGTCGGCTCGCCGCAATTCATTCAGGGGTCGGTCAACCGAATAACAGGGAATGCACAGCCCGCCGGTGGCGGCCCCGCCCGCGTCAGCGGTCCGACTGACCCAGCGTATTTGGCGTTGCCGCCCGGCGCGCAGTACATCGGCCCCGACAATTTGCTGGCGATTAAACGTGCCGGTGGGGTGAGTAAATAGTGGCTACCAACGCCTTTGGTGACGAGATTGTAGCAACGCGTGCTGTCGGGGTGAACGCCTTTGGCGACCCGGTGTTTGGCGGCACGCCAGCTGGCCCGAAACGCGCCAAAGACATCGGTGACGCGGTAATCGCCGGGCTGCAAAACAGCGCCACCGGCCTTGCCCTGCGTGGCGAGATGCCGAACCAGCAACTGGGCGAAGACGCGCCGTGGTATCAGCGCCTGGCCGCCGGCGCTGCGGGTGTCGTTGCGGACATCCCGCTCTCCGTAGCTGCCGCAGTTCCGGCTGCAGCCGGCGGGCCGATTGCCTCGGGTGCGGCGGCGTTTGCTGCTCCGATGGCGCTGCGGGACGCGCTGATCGAAGCCTATACCAACAATCACGCGGCCTCTTGGGGCGGCGTGTGGGAGATTGCCAAGGCGGCGACGACTGGCGGCACCAAGGGGGCGGTCATCGGCATGGCCACCATGGGCGCCGGGCGTGTGGTGGGTGCAGCATTGCCCGCAGCCACAGGCACAGCGGCGCGTGGCACCGCAATGTTCGGCACCGAACTGGCAACACTGACCACGACTTCCGCTGCGCTGGAAGGCCGTATGCCGACCGCCATGGACTTCATGGACAACGCCCTGCTGCTGGGTGGCATGAAGGGCGCGGTGAAGGTGGCGGGCGGTTTGCGTTCGATCTATGCACAGACTGGCCGCACACCTGACATGGTGGCCGGGGATGCGGCGAAGAATCCTGAGATTAAGGCGGCGCTGGAGAAAGGCGAAACGCCGAAAGCGTATGAGCCGGTGGCGCTGCAAGAACGGATCAAAGCTGCCATCGACGCAGACCCGCGCCCGGACATGCTGCGTGAGGCGCTGAACGCCGACCCGATGACGAACGTGCCGAAGCTGAACGGCAACCGTCTGACGGACCCGGTGAAATACGAATACATCACGGACAGCGCAACCGCCAAGGGTGTGCTGCGTGGCGTCACGGAACTCTACCAGGCTGAGATTCAGGCGCAGACCCGCGGCGTGGTGCCGAACAAGCAAACCGCCACGGAAGCCCTGCAAGCCATCGCTGGCGGCAAAGTCAGCGACCGGGTGATCGGGGAAGCAGGCAACGCGGCGGAAATCTACGCCCGCGCGCACCTGTTGAAAGGCGCCACCAATCACGCCATGCAGGAACTGGCGAAGATTAAAGACCTGACGCCTGCCGAACTGACGCCGCAAGCCAAGCTGACGGCGCTGGCCGCCATTGAGCGCGTGGGTATGCTGAAGGCTGAACTGGAAGGTGTGGGTGCCGAAGCCGGCCGCGCACTCCAGATCCTGCGCAGCATCAAGTATGACTCTGCCTTGCTGGGCGAAGCGAACGTCCTGCTGGCCGCTGCCGAGCGCAAGGGTAGCCTGCAGGACGTGGCCAAACTCATGGCGCAGATGAAAGACCCGGCGCAGCAAGCCAAGTTTGCCAGCGAATATTCCAAGGCCACGACCACCGAAAAGGTGATTGAAGCGTGGAAGGCCGGTATCCTGTCCGGCCCGCAGACCCATCTGGCCAACATCATGGGTAACATGACCAAGTGGGCCATCGAACTGCCGGAGAATACCCTGGCCGCAACGATCACCGCTGGCCAACGCGCAGCCAAGGGCGATCCGCTGACCATGGCGCAGTTCAAGGCCCGTGCCTTGTCGTCGGTCATCGGACTGCAGCTGGGCACCGCCGACGCCCTCAAGGTGGCGGGGGAAGCCCTGCGCAGCGACACGCTGAGTCTGGACAAGGGTGACATTTATCGCCCAGCCATTGAAGGCACCAAGGGCAAAGTTATCCGCACCCCGTTCCGGCTGCTGCAAGCACAGGATGCGCTGTTCCGCATCCCCGCCGAACGGGCGAAAGCCTACGAGATGGCGGTGGACCGGGTGGTCAAAGAAGGGCTGCACCCGGAAACGATGGAGGCGAAAGCCAAGATCACTGAATATCTAAACAACCCGACTGCTGGCCTGTCGGAAACCGCCGGGCAGAAAGTGCTCGACGCTATTGCTCAAAGCGGCGCAGAAGCTGTATTTTCGCAGCGTGTCGGCCCGCGCCTGGAGATGGTGCAGCAAGCTATGGCGGGCCACTGGAGTCAGTTCGTCATCCCGTTCGTGCGCACCCCGGCCAACTTGGTATCATGGGCGGTGCAGCACACGCCAGGCTTGAACCTGCTGTCCGGCCGCTGGCGCGAAGATTTTGCGGCAGGCGGCGAAGCCCGCGCCAAAGCCATTGCCCGCGTCACCATCGGCACCGGCATTGCGATGACGGCGTTTGCTATGGCCGAAGACGGCATCCTGACCGGCGGCGGACTGTTCGACAAAGAGCAGGGCGGGGCCAAGCGTGCCGCTGGCTGGCAGCCCTACAGTGTGCAGATTGATGGCAAGTTCTACAGTTACCAGCGCATCGAACCGGTCGCCAAGGTCATGGGTATCGCCGGTGACTTGGTGGACATGATCAAAGCCAGCAAGGACGAAGAAGACAAGGCCAAGATGCTGTCAATGCTGGTGCTGATGTTCGGCAACGCCACGATCAGCACGACCTACCTGTCCGGCTTGGCGAGTGCTGTGAACGCCATGGTGGACCCGGTGCGCTATGGCGATCAGTTCATGGAAGGCTACGCCACGTCGCTGGTACCAAAGATTGTCGGGCAGTCAATAACTTTGATTGACCCGTATAAGCGGGAAGTGGACGGCGTGATGGACGCCATTCAGTCACAACTTCCTTACTTCCGCGAAAAGCTGATGCCGAAGCGGGATGTGTGGGGCCAGCCGTCGGAGAACAACAAGTGGTTCGCCGTCATGCCGGTCAACACCAGCGAAGTCAGCAAGGACAAAGTGAAGACCGAAGCTGTGCGGCTGGAAATCGCCATGTCGCCGGCGCCGAAGTTCCTGACCGAGAAAGGCCCGTTCAAGCCGAGCGACAAGCGCATCGAACTGACACCAGAGCAGCGGGACGTGTTCGCGCAAGTGTCCGGCAAGAACGCCATGGAAATTCTGGCGCCGATGGTCAACGCGCCGGACTGGGAGCGCGTGCCGGACTTCGCCAAAGCAGAGATTTACAAGCGTGTCATCGAAGGCACCCGCCGTCAAGGGCAGTATGCGGCGCTGCCGGCGGATGCCGCGGAGCGAGACAAAGTGCGCCGCAAGATTGTGGACACGATCATCAAGCAGACAGAGGCCGTCGCCCCTGAGAAACGAATCAAGGCTGAAAAATGATACTCGACCTTGGCAATGGCAGGGAGTTGCAGCTGCCGGATGACACGTCAGACGAAACCGCGCGCCAACTCGGGCGGTTGATCCTGGTGCTGGAAGACCGCGCCATTGCTGCCGAGCGCACGGCCGCCGACCTGCAGCTGCAGATCGACGAACTTCGGCGGGAAGTTCGCAAACCGGTCGAAGTCGATCAAGAGGATGACGACGAGGATGACGCACCAGAGGATGCTGCGCTGGTGGCCGCCATCCAGAAGCTGGAAGACTCGCTGGCGAAACGCATGGACAAGATGATTCAGGCCGCTTTGGCCGACCGCGTGATGGTGCCGGATGAACTCGGCACCATGCGTTCCAGAACCGTATTACGTTAATCGGAGACAGCAATGCCCACCGCATCATTCGTAAAAATCAACGCGGCGATCGAGCCGCTGTTTGAAGCTGTCAACGCTGGCTCCGACACTTGGGCCATCGCTCTGTCGGCCAGCGCACCGGCCAACGCCACGTTCACACCGGGCACCACGGACTTGGCTACTGGCGGCGGCTACACGCAGGGCGGCAACTCCGCCGCGGTATCCAGCGCCACGCAGTCCGCCGGCACCTACAAGCTGGTGCTGAGCTCACCAACGGCATGGACGGCCACTGGCGGCGGCTTCACCTTCCGCTACGCCCTGTTGGTCAACAGCACGAACAACAACGTCATCGGCTACTGGGATTACGGCGGCAGCCAAGCGGTTGCAGCAGGCGAGACAGTTACCGTCACGCTTGACGGCACCAACGGCGTGTTCCAGGCGACCTAAGATGAAGCACACCCATTCGCAGCGGCTGGAAAACTGGCTCGGCACTGAACAAACCGAGCATCTGTCACAGAGTATGCGCAACTGGTACGGCCCGCCCATCGCCATTGCCAACGTGCCGGGGCGCGTCTACGCCATGCGCGGCGGCGACTTCTGCGGCCCCATCAATGGCGGCTATCTCGACAACCTGGCCGACTTCGCAGTCCAGCGCACGCGCCGGGTGTTGCGCCAGTTTGCCAAGAAACAACACGGCACCTTCCACGCCGGGTTTTCTTCACTGTCCGACCTGATCAGCGAGGCCACCACGGGCGGCAAGTCGCAGATGCTGCCGTTCGTCAAAGCCGGTGTTGCCGGTGTTGCGGCGCGGTCGAACTCCCTGTGGTCGGTTGGCGCAACGCCAGTGGCCGGTGCGGCAGGCGGCACGACGGGCACCGGGGCTGCACGGACGCGCACCACGCAGGGCGCCCTCGGCCAAGCCAACGCTGGTGTAGGTGATCAGCTGCACATTACCACCATCACCGCGCAAGCCTCTGTGGCGGGTCAGATACTGTTGCTCTACGACCGCCTCTGGGACATGACGCACACCATGACGGTTGACCCGCGTTCTTGCGATGCGGCTAATCCGCCGACCCGTTATCAGACAGCCGGCACTGCGCCCGGCAACTTTTTCAGCGGCGAAGTGACCACTGTGTTACCGGCGGCAACCCCGACTATTACGTTAAATTACGTGGACGACGCCGGCAGCAACATAACTGGCGCTGCGCTATCAACCATAGCATCAGCAGCAGCAGTAGGCACCGTGCCGTTTACCGCGCCAAACTGGTTCTACCCTTTGTCCGCTGGCGACACGGGTATCCGGTCGCTGCAGAACAGCGCCTCGGCCATCGATCTGTCAGCCGCCATGGCCTCCGGCGTGGTGACGTGGTTCATTGGCCACCCGCTGACCTTTGTGCCGATGCCTGCTGCCAACACCCCGGTCATCATCGACGGCATCAACAGTGCGTTCAATCTGGAGCGCGTCTATGATGACGCCTGCCTAGCGTTCATGGAAGTGGCCAAGTCGGCCACGACTGCGACCAACTGGTGGGGCGCTATAAAGATGGTCAGCGGCTGACATGAAAGTCAGCAACTACGTCTACTGGACCGGGGGTCGAGCGGGCTTCCCCGGCACTGGTAACGAAAGTTGGCAGTGGCAGCCGACCCTCACGGCGCACGACCCCAGCCCGCCGATCACGCTGGAAAGCCCAGCCGGTGGCGCGTACACGCTGACGGCGCAGCACGGCACGTTCAGTCTGAGTGGGCAGTCCGTAACCGTTACGCGCAACCGGGCACTGACGGCCAGCAACGGCACGTTTGCTTTGTCTGGGCAAACCGCCGACATCACGTACACGCCCGCGGCTGTCAACTACGACATCACGGCGCAGCACGGCACGTTCAGTCTGAGTGGGCAGTCGGTCACGATCAATCGCAACCGGGCGCTGTCTTCGACCCACGGAACCTTCAGCCTTTCAGGGCAAAGCGTCACGCTGCTGCGGAGCAAACTGCTCACCGCCAACAACGGCACGTTCAGCCTGTCTGGGCAGAACGCTACGGTGGCGCGGGATCGGGCGCTGTCCGCCTCGCACGGCAGCTTTGCGCTGGCCGGGCAAACCGCCGACATCACGTACACGCCGGTCACGGCCGGCTACGAGCTGGTGGCCGAGCATGGCACGTTCAGCGTGGTTGGCCAGGATGCGGAATTCCGCATCGACCGGCTGCCCCCACCCATCTCGTACTGGGACGTGACAGCAATGCCGGTGCAGCCGCCAACCAAGAAAAAGCAACGGAAACAAGAACTTGAAACAATGTTCCTGCTCTTAGGGTAAACTGGAATATGACCACTAAAACTTGCTCTGCTTGCAAACAAGAAAAGACTCTTACCGAGTTTGGTGTCCGAAGGGCATCAAAGGATGGCCGAAGTCCCGTATGCAAGCCGTGCAACAATGAAAAAAGCAAAGATTGGCGGAGTAAAAACCCAGGAGGCAATACGGAGTCGGTGAAGCAATGGAAATTGCGCAATCCGGATAAAGTAAAAGGTTATGCAGCAAAGCGGCGGCAAGATCGACCAGAGGTCGCAGCAGTTGTGTGGCGTAAGCATAGATACGGAATTATTGAATCACAGTATCAAGCGATGCTCATTGCGCAAGGAAACAGTTGTGCTATCTGCAAGATGCCGTTTAACCACACAGGGCCGCGGTTTGAAAAGCCGCAAGTAGATCATTGTCACGCTTCTGGAAAAGTTCGTGGGCTGTTGTGTACCGAATGTAACCAAGGATTGGGGCGTTTCAAAGACAACGCCGAAGCACTTACGGCAGCCATTGAGTATTTAAGGAGATCATCTTGACAGTATCAAGCACGACCAAT
>JACCDP010011847.1_pt1 | contig 12019 bp, 7 predicted proteins | sample 7445841 | NCBI WGS metagenome assembly JACCDP01 (sample SAMN15323441, study PRJNA562643) | freshwater metagenome | isolation source: river surface water | place: USA:Blue River Watershed | collected 2017-08-17
AAGGGCTCGTACCGCGAGCTCATCATCAACTCCGAGCCGCTCGAGAAGCGCGTCGCGCTCCTCGTCGACGGCCGCCTCGAGAAGTTCGAGATCGAGCGCGAGTCCGACAACCGCATGGTCGGCGGCATCTACAAGGGCCGCGTCAAGAACCTCGACCCGGGCCTCAAGGCCGCGTTCGTCGACATCGGCTACACCAAGAACGCGTTCCTCCACTACTGGGACATGCTCCCCGCCGCCGCCGACTCCTCGGTCGAGGTCGTGCGCGTCAACAAGCGCAAGAGCGCCCCCGCCGCCGGCGCCGAGCCCACCGTCAAGGACATCCCCAACCTTTACCCGCCCGGCAGCGAGATCGTCATCCAGGTCACCAAGGGCCCCATCGGCACCAAGGGCCCGCGCACCACCACCAACCTCTCCCTCCCCGGCCGCTACCTCATCCTCACGCCCTTCAGCGACGGCTGCGGCATCTCGCGCAAGATCGAGGACCCCCACGAGCGCAAGCGCCTCAAGCAGCTCATCAACGAGCTCACCCTCCCCGAGGGCGTCGGCGTCATCGTCCGCACCGCCGGCGAGGGCAAGAAGGCCCGCTACTTCGTCCGCGACCTCCACATCCTCCTGAAGACGTGGGAGCAGATCCAGGCGAAGATGAAGTCCGACCGCGCCCCCGCCTGCCTCTACCAGGAGCCCGACCTCGTCGAGCGCACCGTGCGCGACTTCCTCACCGAGGAGGTCGACCGCGTGCTCATCGACTCCAAGGACGACCACGAGCGCACCCAGAAGCTCGTCGGCCAGATCTCCAAGCGCAGCGCCGGCAAGATCGCCCTCTACAAGGACAGCATCCCGATCTTCGAGCGCTTCAACATCGAGCGCCAGATCGAGCAGACCGGCCAGCGCAAGGTCCCGCTCCCCTCCGGCGGCGAGATCATCATCGACGAGACCGAGGCCCTCATCGCCATCGACGTCAACACCGGCTCCCACAAGAACCGCGGCGGCGACGAGAAGAACGTCATCTACGCCGTCAACCTCGAGGCGGCCGCGGAAATCGCCCGCCAGATCCGGCTCCGCAACCTCGGCGGCCTGATCATCATGGACTTCATCGACATGAAGGAGCGGCGCCACCGCAACGCCGTCTACGAGAAGATGGTCGAGTTGATGGCGAGCGATAAGGCCAAGAACCACATCCTGCCGATCTCGCAGTTGGGCATCATGCAGATGACCCGGCAGCGCCAGCAGGAGTCGCTCTCGTCCAACCTCTACACCGACTGCCCCTACTGCCGCGGCCGGGGCATCGTGAAGAGCGCCACCACCATGTCGGTCGAGCTCCAGCGCCGCCTCAGCTCCGTCGTCCGGCGCCTCCAGCTCCGCAACGACGGCAAGGAGTACTCGCTCCGCGTCATGGTGCACCCGAGCATCCTCGAGCGCCTCCGCAGCGAGGACGCCGACTTGCTCGTGCGCATGGAGAAGCTCTTCGGCGTGAAACTGGCCTTCCGCGCCGACCTCAACTACCACGTGGAGAACTTCAAGATCATCAACGCCATCACCGGCGAGGAATACCGCTGAGGCGGCACGGGCGGGGCAATCGATGATGGCCCCGCTCGCGACAGATCCTTGACTAGGAAAGGCGCCCATCGAACCGATGGGCGCCTTTTCTTTTGCAGAAGGGCCGACCACCCTCGGCCAGCAGGTTCAGCCATGCGCTCGAAGATCCGCTCCAAGCCATGCGGTTTATCGCCCCGGATAGGACGGGCTTGCAGGTCGTAGGCGTATGTCATGCCATCGCGAATCCGAGTTCCGAGGCGGGCCGCACCACGTTCCCGCAGGCGGTGCGCACGAGACCAGCCGGCCCATGAACAAGAAGACCCTCAGCGAGCGAGATATCTGCACCAAGTTCATCACGCCCGCGCTCGTCTCCGCGGGCTGGGACATACACACGCAGGTTCGCGAGGAGTTAGGATTTACCGACGGTCGCATTTACGTCCGGGGCATGATCCACGCGCGGGGTACCCAGAAACGGGCCGACTACGTTCTCTACCATAAGCCCAACATCCCGCTCGCGATCATCGAGGCAAAGGACAACACCCACACCGTCGGCGCCGGCCTGCAGCAGGCCCTCGACTACGCGCGAACCCTGGATCTGCCGTTCGTTTTCAGCAGCAACGGCGACGGCTTTCGGTTTCACGATCGAACCGCCCGGGAGTCCGCGATCGAAACCGATCTTTCACTCTCCGCTTTCCCGTCTCCCGCCGAGCTTTGGACCAGGTACACCGCCTGGAAAGGCATCGCACCCGGAGTGGAACCCGTTGTCTCGCAGGACTACTTCGGCGACGGAACCGGCCGCGCTCCCCGCTACTACCAGCAGATCGCGATCAACCGCACCGTCGAGGCCATCGCCCGCGGCGCCGGTAACAACCGCCATCTGCTCGTCATGGCCACGGGCACTGGCAAGACCTACACCGCTTTTCAGATAATCTACCGCCTTTGGAAGAGCGGCTTGAAGAAGCGGATTCTCTTCCTCGCGGACCGCACCGCCCTCGTCGACCAGACTGCCCGTGGCGATTTCCGTCACTTCAGGGAGGCAATGACGATCATCCGCCAGAAGCAGGTGGACACGGCCTACAACATCTACCTCGCGCTCTATCAGGGGCTCTCCGACTCGAGGAATCCCGACGCCGACGCCTACCGCCAGTTCAGCCCCAGTTTCTTTGATCTCGTTGTCGTCGACGAGTGCCACCGCGGCAGCGCGCGGGAGGACAGCAAATGGCGCGAGATCCTCGACTACTTTTCCTCCGCCACTCACCTCGGGCTTACCGCGACGCCCAAGGAGACCAAGGACGTCTCAAATTCCGAGTACTTCGGAGACCCACTCTACACCTATTCGCTCCGGCAGGGCATCGATGACGGATTCCTGGCCCCCTACAAGGTCGTCAAACTCACGCTCGACATCGACGCCGAGGGCTGGCGCCCGTCCAAGGGGTTTCTGGACAAGGACGGCCAGCCCGTGGAGGACCGCATCTACAACCGCACGGACTTCGACAAGAACATCATCGTTGAGGAGCGGCGTCGGCTCGTTGCGCGCAAGGTCACCGAATTCCTCCACGGGCACGACCGTTTCGCCAAGACCATCGTCTTCTGCGTCGACATCGAGCATGCCGAGGCGATGCGGTCCGAGCTCGCCAACGCCAACCCCGACTTGGTCGCGGCCAACCCGAAGTACGTGATGCAGATCACCGGGGACAACGTCGTCGGCAAGCAACACTTGGACGCCTTCATCAGCCCTTCCGAGACCTACCCCGTCATCGCCACGACTTCGAAGCTCATGACCACCGGCGTGGACGCCCAGACCTGCAAGCTCATCGTCCTCGACGCGAACATCGGCTCCATGACCGAGTTCAAGCAGATCATCGGACGCGGCACCCGCATCAACGAGGACTTCGGCAAGCACTACTTCACGATTCTCGACTTCCGCAACGTGACCGCCCTTTTCGCCGATCCCGGTTTCGATGGAGACCCCGTGCGCGTGAAAACCGTCACCGAGGAAGACGACATCTCGGGCCTCGATGCTGAAGCTGATGCCGACCTCGTCATGGATGAGATTGGCGGCGCACCGGTCGCCTTCCCCGAGCCCTGCACCGCCGAGCCCGAAACACGCGACGTCCGCGGCCGCAAGGTGACCGTCAACGGCGTGGAGGTCACCATCCTGAAGGAGCGCGTCCAGTATCTCGGCGACGACGGCAAGGTCATCACCGAGTCTCTGCGGGACTACACCCGCCGGAACATCCGCCGCGCCTACGCCTCATTGGACGACTTCCTCGCCACCTGGAAGCAGGCCGACCGCAAGCGGACGTTGCTCGACGAGCTCGAAAGTCGGGGTGTGATCTTCGCCGCCCTGCAGGAAGAAGTGGGTTCCGCCATCGATCCCTTCGACCTGATCTGCCACGTCGCCTATGACCGCCCGGCGCTTACCCGGCGGGAACGCGCCGATCAGGTGAAGAAACGTGACGTCTTTGCCCGTTACGGGCCCCAGGCCCGGGCCGTCCTCGATGCCCTCCTCGACAAATATGCCGACACCGGCGCCCTCGATCTCGAAGACCCCGAGATCCTGCGCCTCGACCCCATCAGCCGCTTCGGCATGCCCTTGCAGATCGTGAAAACCTTCGGTGGGAAGCCTGCCTTCGACTCCGCCCTGCACGCGCTCACCGAGGAGCTCTACCGCAGCGCCTAGCCGAGTCTTCGTCCCGCCTCGCGATCATGCATCTGGTCTATTTCGACGAATCGGGAAACTCCGGCACCAACCTCGCCGATCCGCAGCAGCCCGTCTTCGTGCTCGGCGCACTCATCGTGCCCGAATCCCTGTGGCAGACCGTCGAGGCCCAGCTGGAAAGAGCGCTCGACCAGCATTTCCCGCCACCCCGCCCTGCCGCCTTCGAAGTTCATGCCGGCGACCTCCGCCAAGGCACTGGAGATTTCAGGGGCATTCCCCTGGCCCAGCGCCTCGCGCTGCGCGACGACTGGCTGCGAATCGCCAACCGGCACCAGCTTCGCTTCATCTACCGCGCGATAACCAAGACCCGCTACGAGCGCTGGATGAAGTCCGCCCTCGGGACGCACATCACCGTCAATCCCCACCTCGCCGCGTTCCCCCTCGTCGCCCAGGTGGTCAACAACTACCTCCGGCAGCTCTCTCCCCCCGCTCTCGGCATCATCATCTCCGACGACAACCGCGAGGTGGTGGATGACATCGAGCGCTTCGTGAAGCTGCTTCGCGCCGCCTCCGGCGCCCTGCGCCTCGACCGCATCATCGAAAAGGGCTTCTTCATCGACTCGAAAAAGAGCCTCCTCATCCAACTCGCCGACCTCTGCACCCTCCACGCGCGCAAGGAAGAGGAGCGCAAGATCGGCCTTCCGCCCAAACCCGTGGACGACACCGGCATCGAGTTGCTCAAGGGCCTCGTCCACCGCGGCGAGGAACTCTTCCCCGACGTCATCCAGTGGCTGCAACAGGTCCAAAAATGAAAGGAGCGGCGAGGAATCCCAGGGGGACTCGGGTCGCCTAGGGGGCGGCCGCTCTCGTCGCTGCCTGCACCCTGCCCAAGATTTTTCCCGGTTCAAGTCCCCGTTTTCTGACCCGTTTATCTCCCTCTCCCCCGCATGCCCAATATCGCCGCCATCATCAAAGCCGTCCGCAACATCATGCGCGACGAGGACCCCGGCCTCTCCGGCGATGCCCAACGCCTGGAGCAGCTCGGCTGGCTGCTCTTTCTCAAGATCCTCGACGAGAAGGACCAGGAGCTCGAACTCCTCCGCGAGGGCTACAAGTCCGTCGTCCCGCATAAATTTCGCTGGTCCACTTGGGCCTCCAATCCCGAGGGCATCACCGGCGACGAGCTTATCCGCTTCATCGACCACCCCACCGATGGCCTCTTCGTCCAACTCCGCGAACTCAAGGCGGCCGGCGAGAAATCCGCCACCCGCGCCGGCATCGTCCGCGAGGTCTTCGGCTCGGTGAACAACTACATGAAGTCGGGCGTGGCCATGCGGAAGGTCATCAACCAGCTCAACGGCTTCGATTTCAACAACGCCGACGACCGCCACATCTTCGGCACCATCTACGAGGACATCCTCCGCTGGCTGCGCGACGCCTCCGCCAAGGGCGAATACTACACCCCTCGCGCCATCACCCAGCTCATGACCACCGTCAGCGCGCCCCGCCTCGGCGAGCGCGTGCTCGACCCGGCGGCCGGCACGGGCGGATTCCTCACCGCCGCCATCGACCACGTCCGCGACAAACACGTCCACACCCTTGATGACGAGGCCACCCTCCAGGCCGCCATCACCGGCTGGGAATACAAGCCCGTCTCCTACGTCCTCGGCCTCACCAACCTCATCCTCCACGGCATCGAGGTCCCCGACTTCCACTGGCGCGACAGCCTCAAGGCCACCGAATACAACTCCATCGGCCCGCGCCAGCAGGTGGACCTCATCCTCGCCAACCCGCCCTTCGGGGCCGGCATCGCCGACGGCGTCGTCACCAACTTTCCCGCCGCCTACCGCTGCTCCGAATCAGCCGACCTCTTCCTCGTGCTGATGATCCAGCTCCTCAAGCCCGGCGGCCGCGCCGCCATCGTCCTGCCCGACGGCTGCATCACCGGCGACGGCTACAAGGAGCGCATCCGCGAAAAACTCCTCACCGACTGCAACCTCCACACCATCGTTCGCCTCCCACAGTCCACCTTCCATCCCGCCACCGTCTCCACCAACCTGCTCTTTTTCCAGAAAGGCACGCCGACGCGGGAGATTTGGTATTACGAACACCGCCTGCCCGAGGGCCAGAAAAGCTACTCCAAGACCAAGGCGATCCAGTTCGAGGAATTCGCGCCCCTGCTCGCCTGGTGGGGGTCGTCGGAAAACAACTACGCCGACCGCGTGGAAAACGAGGTCGCCTGGCGCGTCCCTGTCTCGGCGCTGAAGCGCGGGTTTGATCTCGATGTGAAGAATCCGCACCGGGTGGAGGAGGAAAATGAACTCTCCGCCGTGGAAATCATGGATCGCTTGGATGCGTCCTTCTCCAAGAGCCATGATTTGCTAGTCAATCTGCGTAAACAACTCGGATGAGCTGGGAAACCAAACCGTTGTCGTCGTTCCTGACCGAACGCGAAGGCCGTATAAAACACGCCGATGCCAACAGGCTTGGCCTGCGGCGCGTCACGAAGATCGATTTCTCCGGGCAGATTCACCTCGACGAATCTACCGACACTAAAACGGACATGATCCGTGTCCGACATGGCGACTTGCTTATCTCGGGAATCAATGCGGCCAAAGGCGCGATCAGTGTCCACGAGCACGAAGAGGATGTTTTGGCGACGATTCATTACTCCGCATATCGCTACGATTCGGCCCAAATCTCAGTCGATTTTCTGAAGTGGTTTTTCAAAAGCCCGGAATTCACCGACCTCCTGAAAAAGCAGGTCGCCGGCGGGATCAAAACCGAGCTCAAGGCTAAACACATTTTGCCGCTTCGGGTACGGTTGCCGGAATTACCTGAGCAAAAGTTTATCGCCGCGCGCCTAGACCGCATACAGCAGGAGCAGGCAAAGCTAGACCGAGAAATCACCTATCAGGAGGACTTGGTGGCTAAGCTGAAACAGGCGATTTTGCAGGAAGCGATCACGGGCCGACTGACGGCGGGCTGGCGGGCGGCGCACCCGGACGTGGAGCCCGCGAGCCAGCTCCTCGCCCGCATCCAGGCCGAAAAGAAACGCCTCATCGCCGCCAAAAAACTCCGCCCCGAAAAACCCCTCCCGCTCGTCGCCGCGGACGACGCGCCCTTCGAGGTGCCCGAAGGCTGGGCGTGGTGCCGGTTGGGAGACATACTGAATTTCTCTTCGGGAGATGGATTGACCTCAGCACAAATGGAGGGGGGCGATGTTCCAGTCTTCGGCGGAAACGGCATCAACGGATACCACAACGAAGCAAACATCGAGAAGGAGACGATTGTCGTCGGACGGGTTGGTGCAAATTGCGGCGTCGTTCACAAAACACCATCAAGAGCTTGGGTCACTGATAACGCGTTCATTACTATATTTTCGGAAGGCAGTCTAGCGATGGACTTCCTAGTCCTCCTACTACGCTTCTTGGACCTGAATCATCTTTCGTATGACGGAAGCCAGCCGGTAATCTCAGGCAAACGGGTTTACCCGCTGCCGACACCCCTCCCGCCCTTGGGCGAGCAAACGGAGATCGTGGCGCGGGTGGAGGCCTTGATGGAGCGGTGTCGGGACTTGGAGGCGGAGATCGCGCGGAGCCGCGCCCACGCCGAGGCCCTGCTCCAAGCCGTCCTCCGCGAAGCCTTCGCCCCAGCCGCATGAAGGCTCGCTCAAAGGAGCTGCTAGACCGCGCTGTCGCTGCAACGGTAGCGGCGATCGAGATCTACAACAAACCCGACTTCCTCTATCGCGAGGAGACTTTCGCGATCCTTGCGATCAACGGCTGGGAGCTATTGCTGAAGGCCAAGTGGGTGGCCGATCACGACAACGACATCACGTCGCTTTACGTCCGGGAAATTCGCGATCGAAAGGATGGCACCAAAGGCACGAAGCCGAAAGTGAAGCGTTCTCGTTCGGGGAACCCTCTCACCCACAACTTGGAATACCTGGCCAAGAAGCTGGTCGAGACAAAGGCGCTGGACGCGAACGCGTGGGCGAACACCCAACTTTTGCTGGAGGCGCGGGACTCGGCGATCCATTTCTATCACAAGTCCGGTTCATTCGCTGCCCGGCTCCAGGAAGTGGGTGCGGCAAGCTTGAAGAACTTCGTGGCCGCCGCGCACCAGTGGTTCAAACGCGACCTACGCGAGTTCAATTTCTACCTCATGCCGTTGTCGTTTGTCGCGATGCCGGAACGCACGGAAGCGATCGTTCTTAATCCTCAGGAGAAGAATTTTCTAGCGCTCGTGGAAAAGCTCGAACGCACCGACAGTGACGCGGCTTCGCCTTACTCGGTTGCCGTGAACATCGATATCCGGTTCACGCGATCAAAGGCGAAGGGCGCTCTGACCGTCCAAATCACTAATGACCCGAACGCACCAGCCGTGCGGCTGACAGAAGAGAAGATTCGAGAGCGCTATCCTTGGAGCTACGATCAGCTCACCTCAGAGTGTCGAAAGCGATTTCCCGGATTCAAGGTGGGACGGAAGTACCATGAGCTACGTAAGGCTCTGGAAAAAGATAGAAGGTTCGGGGCCGTTCGGTTCCTCGATCCAGATAATCCTAAGAGCTCCAAAAAGCCGTTTTTTAACCCCGCCATCTTGCGCGAATTCGATAGTTCCTTCGCTTCTTCGGTGCAGGACTCCCCTATTGGGGGCCTGTCTTAGCGCTGGGCCGTACTGTTTAGGTTGCGTTCGGCAAGTCGGGCGAATGCCTAGCTGAACATTACGCGTCCATACGTCGTGTCTGCGTAGCCCTTTTGGGGTCACGCTTCGATCGGATGAAAGAACCTAGGTAGGAGGTTTTGCCTGCCGCTGACTCCGCGAGGCCCTTTCGCACTATCGAGTTGTGTCCGTCAAGTTCAGCAAAAGTGGATCGGTGGTTTGTGGTTTGGTTGGTTGAAAAAGAATTTTTGGGAAGGGGTGGAGGGGAAGGGGCGCAGCTCCTTCCCCCCTTTTGATTGAGCGGAGGGTGGCAGGGAGGCGGTCAGCCTCCCGCCGGTTTTAGGCGGCTTTCCGTTCGGGGGCGGGTTTCTTCAGCAGGAGCCGCAGTGGCTCCATGTTGAGGTAGCGGTTGCCGTCGATCCATTCCTCGTGGGTCTCGACCGCGAGGGCGCGAAGCAGCCGCAAGCAGCAGGCCTCGTCGGTGAAGATCCGCACGATGTGGGTGCGGCGTTTGAACTCCTGGTTGAGCCGTTCGAGCATGTTGGTCGACTTCAGGTGCTTATGGTGGGCCTGCGGCAGCCGGTAGAAGGTGAAGGTTTCCTCGATGTGGGCCTCCACCCATTCGGCGAACTTCGGGTGCTTGTCCTGCCATCGGCTGAGCCAGGCGCGCAGGTCGGTGCGCGCCTCGGTCGCATCGCGCCGGTCGTAAAGCCAGCGCAGTTCCTGCAGGCAGGCCGGATCGGCGGAGCGAGGCAGGTGATCCAGGGCGTTGCGCAGGAAGTGCACGTAACAGCGTTGCCACAGCGCGGTCGGGAGCACTTCGGCCACGGCCTGCTTGAGCCCTTCGTGCTGGTCGGTGACCACGAAGTGCACGCCGCTGAGGCCGCGTTGCTTGAGCCCGATCAGGAAGTCGCGCCATGCCGTGAGGCTCGCCCGGCCGGCTAGCGCCACTCCGAGCACCTGGCGCTGACCGTCCCAGTCGATCCCGATGGCCACGAGCACCGCACGACTGCGGATGACGCCCGCTTCGCGCACCCGTTCGTAACGCGCGTCGAGCATGACGTACGCGAACTCCTCGGTCAGCGGCCGCGTCATGAACCGTTCCAGCTCCTCATCGAGCTGCACCGTGATCGATGACACCGTGCTCGCGCTGAAACCGTGGCCGCACAGCTCCTCGGTGATGGCGCGCACCTTGCGCGTCGAGACGCCCTGCACGTACATCTCGGCCAGCGCCAATAGCAGCGCCTTCTCGCTGCGCTGGTAGCGGGCAAAGACCTCCGTGCGAAACAGGCCGCCGCGGTCCTGCGGCACCCGCAGTTCCAGCGTGCCGACCCGCGTCGTCAGCTTACGTCCATAGTAGCCGCTGCGGTAGCCCTTGCGGTCGCGCGTGCGTTCGCCCTTGGCGGCTTCCAGCACCTCTTCCATCTCCGCTTCGAGCACCTGTTGCACGCTCGTCTCGAGCAACACGCGCAGCGCGTCGTCGCCGGTCAAAAGCGCCAGCATTTGCTCGCGCATGTTCTTCGCCTTGGTCATGTCCTTCGTCGGACGGTTCATGGTTTTTCCTTCGTTGGTGGTTTTTGGCTTCATCACCAAACCACCTACCATGATCCGTCTTTTTGCTGAACTTTTCGGACACTATCTTTCGCACTATCGCTAGTGTGATGGCGCTTGGGCTCGCTCCTCTAGAACAAGCACGGCTCCGTTCCTCGGAAGACCTTTTGGAATTCGGCTTCATTCGGCCGAAGGCAGACTAGCTGTAGGCATGTATCAAGGATCGCTGAGGTCGTCCGCTTTGTCGATTATCGCGATGAGAAAAAAGCGCCCATCAGGGGATGGGCGCTTAAAATCTATACAGCGTTAAATGCCTCGGATTATGGGCACTGTGGGAGGGAAACGTTTTTAATGTCTCCGCTATTCGCGTATAAACGTTATTAAGGTCACAAAAACGTATTTAATGTTCGGAAACGTATTTAATGTCTCGGACCAGGCGGGTCAGGTCTCCTTACCACGACCCGCGGCGCGCTGCCGCGGGTCTTTTTTTGCCCGCGGAATCAGCACCCTGCTTGCTTCACCCCGCCCGCAGCAGGTCCTCGAGGTCGAGGGGGCGGGTGAACATCGCGAGGTTGCCGGCGGCGTCGCGGGGCCACTCGGGCTCGGGCCGGTCGCGGTAGAGTTCGAGGCCGTTGCCGTCGGGGTCGCGCAGGTACAGGGCTTCGCTCACGCCGTGATCGGCCGCGCCGTCGAGCGGGATGCCCGCGGCGACGAGCCGCCGCAGGGCGTCCGCCAGCGCGGCGCGCGTCGGGTAAAGGATCGCCGCATGGAAGAGTCCCGTGGTGCCCGGCGCGGGCGGATGCCCCCCGGCGCTTTCCCACGTGTTGAGCCCGATGTGGTGATGATAGCCTCCGGCCGAAAGGAAGACCGCCTGCGTGCCGTAACGCTGGGTGACGGTGAAGCCCAGCACGTCGCGGTAGAAACCGAGCGCTCGCCCGAGGTCGGCGACCCTCAGGTGGACGTGTCCGATGCCGACCCGGGGATCGAGGCTCATGGGTCAATGCGCACGGGAGTGCACAGCCGGTCACCGGTAATCGGCGCCGGTGAGGCTCGATAGCACCGACTCCTGCCAGGCGCGCAACTGCCGGGCGAGGCGGGCGACTTCGTCCGGGTGCTGGGCCGCGATGTTGCTCTTTTCCGCGGGGTCGGCGCGCAGGTCGAAAAGTTCCCGCACCGCATTGCCGCCCGCTCCCCGACGCGCCTCACCGTCGACGACGAGCTTGAACCGGTTGTCGACGATCGCGAGTGAACCGCCGAAGTCCTCGGGCCGGATGTCGGTCTGCCGGTAGTTCTGGAAATTGCGGGTGGGGCCGTCGGGACCGAGCTTGGCGAGCGGGGTCGTGCCCTTCTGCAGTTCCGGATCGATGTAAGGCGTGCGCGCGTCGGCCCGCGCGCGGCCGTCCCAGAAACAGATCGGCGTCGGGCGGGACTCCATCCGGCCGTCGAGCAGCGGCACGAGGCTGAGGCCGTCGAGGGGCCGCGCGGGCAGCGGGCGTCCGGCCAACTCACAGAGCGTGGGCAGGATGTCGCTGGTCACCGCGTTCACCGTGGTGGCCCGCGGCGCGCGGATGCGGGCCGGCCACTCGATGAGTCCGGGCACGCGGG
>JACCDP010664566.1_pt1 | contig 12016 bp, 5 predicted proteins | sample 7445841 | NCBI WGS metagenome assembly JACCDP01 (sample SAMN15323441, study PRJNA562643) | freshwater metagenome | isolation source: river surface water | place: USA:Blue River Watershed | collected 2017-08-17
AATTTGCCGAATTTAGTACCTTTAATAATATGGTCAGTAATGTCGTGAGTAGAAGGAATAGCATATTCATGAATAAGAGGTTCTGTCTTTTTTAATTCTTCAACAGCACATAGGATTGCTTTTTTAGTAGAAACCATTTTATTCGGATTTTCTTTTTTAATTTGACTGAAATTTGTTATCTCATCGACTTTGTTTACAATCCAATTATGTTGGCGAACAACATTATTTCTAAGTTGTTTATAAGATACCGCTGCTTCAAGACGTTGTGATTTATGACAACAATATCTAAAACCAATTTTTTCATGAAATGAAATAAGTTCATCTATGTCTAGATGTAGCGTAAGTTGGTATCGTTTTTCATTTGCTTCATTAAAATTATTTTTAGAATAACTAGTTTCTTTTGGATTTTGAATAGTAATTTTATAAATATCAAAGCGATTAAATAATTTAATAATATTATCCATCATTTTTCTAAGACAATCCAAATTATTAATTAAAGTGCTACGAGAATATGATATGGATGTTAATGTATCACGTTTACCACGATGCGTACTTAAAATACAAGTATTACCATCTCCACCAAATAATCCACCCAAGAATTCACGAATAATTGGTTTAGGACAATTTTCATCAAGAATAAATGATGGCAATGAAACGGATTGCGAAATTTTAGCACCAATAGTTATGCCGTCAAGATTAATTATGTCATCCATTAACTCACTTGGAATTCTGACAGAATAATAATTGTTATATTTAAAATTAGATTGATCTATTGTTGTAAATCTATTCAAGTCGTCTATAATTCTATTCAAATCAATTATATGTCCAACATTAATAATACCTTTAACAGTATCTCTTTGTTTATCATAATAAATGCCACCATCAGCAGATAAATAACCAATAATACGAGCGAAAGCCAAAGCGTCAAAATACGAATTAGGATTATCCATTTTAATAGTAAATGAACCAACTTTTAAACTCCACGATGGTGATAAGCTAATTTCTTCGTCAACCTTAATGAGTGGATATCTAATACCTGTCTTAATTCTTGTTTCGTTGATTTTGAAATTTTTAATTTCAATCCATTCGTTATCACTAGTCAATAATTTATGATTATCAGTAAATCTAATAGTTCTTCCATCTTGAAAAGTAACATCAACGCATTCTCTTTCGCCTTTATATAAGAAACCATTTTGCTTTGATTTTTTTAAATTATTCGAAACCGAATCAAAACCAATAACGTCATAAGCGCAATCTTTCATTGTTCCAATTTCAACACTGAGACCACAAGAAAGGGGAATTGGAGAGTGATACCATGAACAATCACGTTCCATTTCTCCGAAGCGTAATCCACCATCACGACTTCTACCTTCCGCTGGCTGTCTCGTAAGATTTACCATCGGACCAATAGAACGACTATGTGCCTTATCATTAACCATGTGTTTAAGTCTTTGGTAAAATACGGGACCCATAAACACACTACACTCGACCTGTTCACCGGTTAAACCGTTGTATAACAATTCATTGCCATGAGCTTCGTATCCTGCCTTCAAAAGTAAATCACAAATGTCTTTCAAATCAAAGTCACCAAATGATGTTCCGTCACCGAATAATCCGAGTTCAACTAACACTTTACCAAGAACCGTTTCTTTAAGCTGACCAATAGTCATACGAGACGGAATAGCGTGTGGGTTGATGATGATATCTGGTCTTACGCCATTCGCAGTATATGGCATATCACATTCTGGAATAATATTACCTACTGTGCCTTTTTGTCCATGTCTTGATGAAAATTTGTCACCAATTACAGGTTTTCTCACAGTTCTAATACGAACTTTAGCAAAATTATAACCTTCACCATTTCGGTCAATATAATTTTTGTCAATATAAGTCTCTTCATTTGTCTTGTAAATTTTACTTTGATCTTCATATTTAATCACTTTAGTATGGTCATTTCTATTTTCTTTAATCGGAACTACTTTTGTAATAATCATATCACGATTTTCAACCAGTGTGTTTTCTGGAATAACACCTTTTGTATTTACTTTATTATAATTACCCATCTTCATTCCCTTTGTTTTTGTTGGATCTGGCTTACAACGGATTTCTTCATCGCCATTAATTTTTTGTTTATCTTCATCTTTTTCCGTATGATAAACAGTTACAAGTGCCATACCTCTATCAACTGATCCTTTGTTGATAAGCAAAGAATCTTCTTGATTATAACCTGTATGCGTCATAATAGCTACAATAAGCTGTGAGCCAGATGGAATTTTGTTTAAATTAATTAAGTCCATAATACGAGTTTCAACTAATGGTCTCATTGGATAATTTAGAATATAAGCAGTTTTATCCATTCTATTTTCATAGTTTGTTACATAAACACCCATTGCCTGCTTACCTTGAGCACATTGATATGTGTTTCTAGGGGATTGATTGTGTTCCGGAAATGGGATACATGACGCTAATACACCAAAGATAGTTGATGGATGAATCTCGCAATGTGTAAAGCGTATCAGCATATTTTCTGGATCGATTAATTCCTTTGGTTTGGTAGCAATCATAGACCAACTTTGTTCTTCAGGGTCAATATATTCAATAACGGCTTCTTCCAGTTTAGACGATGTCAACAAATTGTCCCAATTATATTCACCACTTTCTAGTTTCTTGATAATTGAATTGTTGATCAAAATATTTCTATTTTTAACTCGCAACAAAGGTCTTGTTAATCTTCCACTATCATTACAAACTCTAATTTCTTTTAATTTGAAATCAAATACGACTGATGTATAGATATTGATAATGCCTTTTTGTTTTTTATCCTTCAAGGATACATATAATTCTTCAGGAGTTAAAGTAATTCCTACCCAAGCGCCATTAATGAATACTTTTACTTTATCATACATAAATTCTGGTGTTGCTATTGGATCATCTATTTTAATGATGTTTGGTAAAATATACTCGTATAATGGGAGTGAATTCGAATAGATAGTCATATGTGTCATATAACTAAGATTCTTGACAACACCTACAGATTGACCTTCTGGAGTTTCTGCGGGACATAAGAAACCCCACGTAGTATTGTGTAACTTACGAGGTGGAATTAACTTGCCACTTTTGTCTGTTGGTGTTGAAATTCTTCTAGCATGACTTAAACTAGATACATAATTTAAACGATTATAGACCTGTGCCACACCAACTTTGTTTGAATTACTATGTTTAATACCAAAATCACCAGTAGATAATGCTCGTTTAATACCATTTTCAATGGTAGTTGATTTTATAATTTTATAAATGTTGGTAAGATTTATAATATTTTCATAATCATCTTTTGATCTCCAAGAACCAGTATTAATCTCACGGATGATTTGTTTTTCCATATCCTTAACCAATTTGTTGAAATAATTTCTATATAAATTGTTTAATAATGTGCCTGTTCCGTCAACTCGTTTATTAATGTAAGAGTCTCTATCGTCTTGCTTGATAATATCGAAATGTGAAAGAAGCAACCGATTTGTCATATAGCCAAGGAAGTAAATTTTTTGTTCCATGTTATGACAATGTGGAAATAAATCATTGTTAAGAATATCTAATGTAAATTCGTGCTTCTTTCTAGTGCCTGTTTCTTTATCCATATTAATAGGTGTATACATCACAAAACTAGTAATATATTTGATACAATCTTCTTGTGTTAAATATTTGTCAGATTCAATAACCGATGCTTTAAGTGCCTCTAACAATAACTTATTTTTATCATCATTGATATTTAATAAAATTTTATCGCAAATATCTTTGTCGGTTATTACACCTAATGCTCTAAATACGATAAAGAGTGGAATGGGTTGTTTTACCCTTGGAATGTCCAGCACAATAGGAAACCCAAAACCATTATTTTTTGAACTTAGAAGCATCGAAATCTGTTTAGGTGAAATACATTTAAAATCAGGAACTGATTTGACTTCAGCTTTCCATAAATACTTGGGATCATTTTTTTCAATATTGAAACAATAAACGCGATTTTCGGCAGCACGTTCTTGTCCCAAGACTGTTTTTTCTGAGCCATTAATAATAAAATATCCACCAGCATCAAATTTGCATTCACCTGTTTGATTATTGTCAAAATGTTTGTATTGACTTAGCAGGCAAATGTTAGACTTTAACATAATAGGTAATTTTCCAATATGCACTCGCGGAATAGTTTTATATAGGGTTTTCGTATTTTCTAAATTTGGACCATCTCTAATAATGTATTTAATATTCATATCAATAGTAGTTGCTGACGCATAGGTAAAATTTCTAAGACGGGCTTCTTGTGGAAACATTAATTTAATTGCTCCATTATTTTCATGAATTTGCGGTCTATATATGTTAAAATTTTCAAAGGTAATGAAAACTTCTAAAGAATATTTTTTAGATGCTGCGTCGTAATCTTGTTCTGAGGCAATATGAACAGGATTAAACATTTCAATCGTTTTGGTGATTTGATATCCAACAAAATTATTGTAAGATTCTAATTGATGTCTTACAAATCGTTCTAGTTGTTGGCCTTTAAAATAAGATTCAATAATATGAAATGGTGTCTCAATATATGGTTCATTTTCAATGTCAAATACTGCCTTAACTTCCTCCAATTTATTATTACTTAAACTCATCCTGCTAGGTTGGTTATCGATCGTATTTGACATCATTTTTTCGGTTATTTATTATTTCAATTTATTTTTAAATTGTTTTGATAATATAATTTATAATGCGTAATATGTTTATTCCTTGTAAGATTAGATTTCTATGATTTAATTAAAATACTTATTTAAATCAAACAAAATAATTTAAAAAGTTTGATTAATGTATATATATGAATAATAACAAACGAAAACGCTATCTAATGGATCCAGGAAGAATTAATAATTATAATAACTTTTTGAAAACATTAGATCGTAATACAATAATTCCACCAAAAACAGACAATATCAACATAGGAAAAAAAGACACAAAATTTCATGAAACACGCAAAAATATGGAGGATGAAGATAACATTAAGAAAGAATTTGATGACATTAAAAAAGAGCTCGATAATATTATTGATACAATCAACAATTCCTTTCATATTGATGACATCTCATATGGTAGAGACCCTTTAAAAGATACTTTGACAAATGATCCAAATCAATACATCGATTTCTTAAATAAAGGATTAAATGTAAAAATATATAAAACAGTAAAACCAAATAAATCACCGATTTCTGAAAAAAAAGAACCGCCAGTTGAAATTACAGAAAAGATTTATATCGATGTAGAAATCAATACGATTACCGATTTATTAACTTTAATTCATACGTACAAAGTAGAACCTAGCATTCAATATAATATTAATATGAAAGCACTACATGATATCAAAGAACCACTTGAAGAATTAAACAATATGATTGGAATGAAAGAATTAAAGACTAATATAGTAGACCAAATTTTGTATTTCATACAAGATCTTCATATTAACAAAGATACTACTGGTGAATTTTTACATACAGTTATTTATGGACCTCCTGGGACAGGTAAAACCGAAATCGCTAAAATAATGGGTAAAATTTACAGCAAAATAGGAATTCTCTCTAAAGGCACCTTTAAAAAAGTGACTCGAAGTGATTTAGTTGCTGGTTATTTGGGTCAAACTGCCTTAAAAACAAGAGAGGTAATTAAAGAAGCACTTGGTGGTGTTTTGTTTATTGACGAAGCGTATTCTCTTGGCAATCCAGAAAAAAAAGATAGTTTTTCAAAGGAATGTATTGATACACTATGTGAATCTCTAAGTGATCATAAATCAAATTTAATGGTGATTATTGCCGGTTATGAAAAAGAATTGAAAGAATGTTTTTTCTCATTTAATCAAGGTTTGGATTCACGATTTACGTGGAGATTTAAAACGGATACCTATACACACGAAGATCTTTATAAAATATTTTTAAAGAAAGTCAATGATATCGGATGGGAAATAGACTCACATTCGAATATCACAGCAGATTGGTTTAAAACAAATATGGGTTATTTTAAGTTTTTTGGGCGTGATATTGAGACACTATTGAGTAAAACCAAAATAGCACATAGTCGAAGAGTATTTTGTAAACCAGATTCAGAAAAGAAAAAAATATCCGTCAAAGATTTAGATAAAGGTTTTGAAGTCTATTTGAAAAATGACGATATTAAGAACAAACGTGAAGAAGAAGAAATGAAACGTTATTTATACAATACACTTTATTGTTAATTCGCGCACAGAACGTTTAATTAATTTTATTTGATATAATAATAGATGTCAAATAAAACAATTTCCATAAATCCTTCATTATTTAGTGTGGGCAAGTCGAAAACGAAAAATAATAGAGAGAAAAAATCTAAGCCAACCAATGTTCCTATTATTTCTCCAAATGTGTTAAAAAATAAACTTCTCAAAAGGATTAAAGAACATAAACAAAAAGAAACAAAAGATTTAGATAACAACAAAAGAAGATTGAACCCTGATCAGGAAAAACCGATCAAACCAAATGAAACGTCTACGTTTACGGATGAATTTAATGATTCCATCCAATATTTACAAACTCTCTCTAAACAAAAAACTATTAATCAGGAGAAAAAAAACTACGAACTTCAAAAACAACGACAAAAAGAAGAATTAGAGAGAAGAACCATTCGAAATTATCATTCGATTGGTGGTGAACATATACAAAATCCAACAATTAATATAGATTTACCAGATGAACTTGTAGAACCTGTCATTCAACCAGTTGCCAATACAGAACCATACAAAATAAGCACTCCTTATAAGAGTGACAATGTTCCTTATGGTGTTCTTAAAGGTGGCATAAAACCAAGTTATCGCGAATGGACGAAAACGCAGCGTAACAATATCGTAACCAACCCAAGTGCGTCATTAATTATTGAAGGTGGAAATATGTCTACTGAAAAATCGTCTAGAGAGAATAGGTTGCGATTGCTAAAAGAAAAAATTAGGCAAAAAGAATTAGAATCTACGCAAGACCCATTATTAAGCGATCATTTAATAAAAAAACCAGCAACAAATGTCATGCTTATTCCACCACTCATTTCACAAGCTATCCCTCCGACAATACAGTCTGGACCAACTGCCAACATAAATATTTTACAACCACAACAAAACATTCATCGTGAAATAGAAGGCGAACAAATTGTTGCGACTAAACACATTACGAAAAAAACAATCAAGCGCAAATATACACTTGGTAAATCTGATATTAAACGAAAAGTCGCCGTATTAATTAAAGATCGTGGGACCAGAAAAAAAATTCTAACTGCTCAAAAAGAGTTGAAGCGTAAAAATATAAATGACATTAAAGAATATCTACATAATCATAATTTAGTAAAAGCAGGCAGTTCTGCTCCGAATGATGTATTGAGAAAAATGTATGAGTCTGCCATGTTATCTGGAGAGATTACAAACAGTAATTCCGATACCTTATTATACAATTTTGGCAAAGAAAACAAAGCCATGTAAAAATAAAATATATACATATTTTAATATGGATACAGTCAAAAATCGATTAACACAAAATGAAGAATTATTTTTCAATAATCTTTCTCTCTACATTGATAAAGAAATTTATTTTTATGGAAGTATTCAGCGTCCGGATTATGTAAAAGGAAAAAGCGATATTGACATTGATATTTTTACAGACAATGAATCAAGCACCGTTCAAAAATTATGCAATTTTTTAAACTTAAAAAAGAGCGAATTTAAAAAGGCTGTTTACAAAATCAATAATTTCATGGTTTATGGACTTAAAACGAAGTACAAAGACGAGGTCAATAATATAGATGTCGAAATATCGGTGTACAATGATAAATACAAAACATTGGTTCTATATGATCACAATAATTGTCGATATTTACCGATTTATGTAACAGTCATATTGTTCATCATCAAATTTTTATATTATACGTTAGGTATTATGCCAGATGGAATGTATAGAAGATGTAAGCAATTTTTAATGAATCCAGGTGATGAATTAAAATTTATTTTAGTTGATAACCAGTATTGATTTAATATTATTATAAAATACATAAAGATTTCATAATAATACAATACATCATATGTCACTCATTAAAGAATACTTTGAGTTAACCAAGAAACATCAAGATGATTATGGAGAGAATACCATATTATTAATGCAAGTTGGTGCTTTTTATGAAGTATATGGAATTTACGATAAAGAAAGCAGAACAATGACACATAGTAAAATCCAAGACTTCTCTCAAATATGTGAATTAAATATGGTTGATAAAAATACGTGTGTAGGAGAGAATGGTGTAATGATGGCTGGGTTTAAAGATATTCAAATCGAAAAATATATAAAAAAAATCCAAGATGCCGGATTTACAGCGGTTGTGTATAATCAATATGAAAACGGAAAAAATATAACTCGTCGTTTAGCTGGCATTTTCTCTCCAGGAACTTATTTCCACAGTGAATCGCAGAATCTATCTAATTCCACAACATGTATTTGGGTAGATTATATTGAAAATAAAGTGTTAATGAAGGGTAAATATGTGGTGGTTGGTGTTTCTAATATTGATATTTATACTGGAAAATCTACCATTTTTCAATTTAAGGAACTATATGTTAACAATCCAACCACCTATGATGAGCTAGAGAGATTTATTTCCATTTATAACCCAAGTGAAGTTATATTAATCTCAAATTTACCAGATGAGAAAGAAATAGATAATATTATAAGTTATGCTGGAATATCGTGTAATTTAATTCATAAACTAAATATCAACTATCATAGTCAATTAAGCAAATCTAAATCATCTTTGGTGAAAAATTGTGAAAAACAATCATATCAAAAAGAAATTCTCTCTACATTTTATACATTTGACCATTTTGATGTATTTATTCAAAACTTTAATGACCACCATATCGCAACACAATCTTTTTGTTATTTATTGGATTTTATCTATCAACATAACCCTCGATTGGTAAATAAAATAGCAGAACCAGTATTTGAAAATACATCCAAACGTTTAACTTTGGCAAATCATTCTCTCAAACAATTGAATATAATCAATGATGGTAATACAAAACCAACTAAATATTCTTGTGTATCTGAAATGTTGAATAATTGTCTAACACCTATGGGTAAACGTAAATTTTTATATACAATGTTAAATCCTATTTGTGACGAAGAAGAATTGAATCGTGAATATAATATTACTGAATATGTTATGACTCAATTAACTAGTTTTGATGTAGATTTAAAAAGCAAACTCTGTCTTATCAAAGACATTTCAAAATTTGAAAGACAAGTTTTCTTGAAAAAAATAACTCCTAAATCATTTTATATTTTATTTTCAAATTTACAGGCTATTTTAGATGTGTTTTGTATGATTGAAAAAGATAACACTATTATGTGTTATTTGAAACATTTTGATAAACATATTGAACAAATAGGACAATTATGTAGCCATTTGATGGAGTTTATCAATCAACATATCAATGTTCACATTGCGAAAGATGTGGAACAATACCAGCAATTTGAAATCAACTTTATTCAACCATCCGTTGATGCGGATTTAGATAAAAAAACAGAACTGCTTAAAGATTCGGAAGCTGGATTGGAAGCTATACGTGAGTATTTAAGCAATCTAATTGAACACAAAGAGAAGAAAAATGCTAAATCGTCAGACTATGTTAAAATTCATGAAACCGAGAAAAACAATTATAGTTTAGTTTGTACAAGCAGACGATGCAAGATTTTACAAGATGCACTTCCTAGCACTAATACAACTGTTACGTTAAATACAAATAATTGTAAACCATTATCATTTACAGTGTCGAAAGATAAACTCTGTTTTGAAAAGCAATCATCTTCCAACAATTTTATTACAGACAGTCAAATCGATTCTCTTTGTAAAAATATTACAATGGTAAAAATTTCGATGAAAGATCAAATTACATTGGTTTACAATCAAATTGTAGAACAATTTGGTTCTTTTCAAAAAGAGATAGAGAGAATTATCCAGTTTATAACGTTGATGGATATTATATATACAAAAGCATCGATTGCTAAAAAATTCAATTATTGCAAGCCAACTATTATAGATGCTGACAAAGCATTTGTAGATGCTAAAGGATTGCGTCATTGTTTGATCGAGCAATTCAACTTGGACGAATTGTATATTACAAATGATATTTCTCTTGGCACCAATAATGTAGATGGTATTTTATTATATGGAACTAATGCTGTTGGTAAAACAACGATTATTCGAGCACTTGGTATTTCTGTAATCATGGCACAGGCTGGATTATTTGTTCCTTGTTCATCGTTTTATTTTAAGCCTTATAAAAGCATCTTTACCCGCATTATTGGTAACGATAATATATTTAAAGGGTTATCAACATTTGAAGTGGAAATGTCTGAACTGCGCACCATCTTACGACTTATGGACGAGAATAGTTTAGTATTGGGTGACGAACTGTGTTCTGGGACCGAAACCATTAGTGCCATCAGTATTTTTGTTGCTGGTATTCAAAGGTTATATCAAGCGAAAAGTAGTTTTATTTTCGCCACTCATTTACACGAAATTGTCGATTATGAGGAAATAGTTGAAATGAAAACTGTTCATTTAAAACATATGGAAGTAATTTATAATAAGGAAAAGGGTATGCTTATTTATAACCGTAAATTAAGGGATGGTTCTGGGACAAATGTATATGGACTTGAAGTTTGTAAATCATTAAATTTACCAACCGACTTTTTAGAAGCAGCGAATCAAATCAGACTGAAATATAATAGCGATGGTCAAAGTATGCTTACTCTTAAACAGTCACGATACAATGCTAATAAAGTAGTTGGATTGTGTGAAAAATGTGGTAAGAATGCTGGAAAAGAAGTGCATCATATTCATCAACAATCTGAAGCCGACCAACAAGGATTAATTAAAACAGAATATTCTATATTTCATAAAAATATTTTAGCAAACCTTATGACAGTATGTGAAAAATGCCACATCGAAATACATAAACATAATTAAATATTATTGAAAAAAAATAATGTTTTATAATATTAAATGTATTCTATTTCTTTGTCAAATCAATCCAATAATCTTTATGTTAACAATAAATTAATTATTGGTGAAACTGGCTATACAGGTTATACAGGTTCAATTGGTCCAACAGGTTCTCACGGACAACAAGGTGAACAAGGACCAACAGGTTCTCAAGGTGGTTTAGGACCAACAGGTTTACAAGGTAGTATAGGACCAACTGGTTTACAAGGTAGTGTAGGACCAACTGGTTTACAAGGTAGTGTAGGACCAACTGGTTCTCAAGGTATTCAAGGACATACTGGTGCTAGTGGCGAGGCAACGCTTACTGGTGCTACAGGTTCTCAAGGTCCAACAGGTTCTCAAGGAGATATTGGACCAACAGGTTCTCAAGGAATTCAGGGTATTCAAGGTTTAACAGGTTCTCAAGGAGATATTGGTCCAACAGGTTCTCAAGGAATTCAGGGTATTCAAGGTGTTACAGGTCCAACAGGTTCTCAAGGAAATCAAGGTATTCAAGGACCAACAGGTATTCAAGGTATTCCAGGAATTCAAGGTATTCCAGGAATTCAAGGAGATATTGGACCAACAGGTTTACAAGGAATTCAGGGAATTCCAGGAATACAAGGAATTAAGGGGGATATCGGACCAACCGGATTACAAGGAATTCAGGGAATCCCAGGAATACAAGGAGTTACTGGAGATCGTGGTGAGAAAGGATTTACTGGTCCACAAGGTCTGCCTGGGATTATTACAGCGATTGATAATATAGATCAGTCTGAAACAATTGAACTGACAGAAGGTGATTATGGACGAATATGGTTTGATACATTATCTGGAATAATATATGTGCAAGGCATTAAAAACGATGAACCTTATTTATACCAATATTCACCGATTAATTAAATAGACTACAAATTTAACACCTTTTTATATCTCAAACACA
>JACCDP010231816.1_pt1 | contig 12014 bp, 15 predicted proteins | sample 7445841 | NCBI WGS metagenome assembly JACCDP01 (sample SAMN15323441, study PRJNA562643) | freshwater metagenome | isolation source: river surface water | place: USA:Blue River Watershed | collected 2017-08-17
ACCTCCGCGTGGGGGGGCGGCGGGGCGGGAAACGCGACCGGCACGGGGCAGACGAACCTGCACTACAACGAGGTGCACGTGATCACGTTCCCCCAGGTGCTGGGGGGGCCATGTCGCCAGGGCAATAGTGACTTCACGCTACACTATGCGTCGGAGATCGACCCCCTCTGGAAGATCGCCACCGGGTTGCGTGACCTGTCGATCCTCCCGGGGAGCCCCAATGACATCGGCGTGTGGGCCAAGCTGTACCCGCGTGGGGGCAAGGCCATCACGGGGAGTGAGCCGGTGGGCAGTGGCATTGCGGCGACCCGGGGCATGGATATCGCGTATCAGCCGGTGGGGATTGCGGCGCCGCCTGATGTGCATGTGGTCTTGAAGAAGGCCCCGAGTAATCCGCGGTGCATCCAACTGGGCATGCCCAAGCAGACGGCGTGCTTCCCAGCAGGCACCAACCCGGCCCGGTGGGAACAAGGGACGGGCTCACGGACGGGCACGTACACGTGGCTGATGTGGGAAAAGCGAACGTGTTGTGTCCAGACGGTCACCTCGGGGATCACGATCATCGGGGGCTACGGGCAGAATAGCTGCGATCTGCAGCCACCCCCGCCTCCCCAGTAAAGGACCTGCGCGATGCAACGTGCGGTTGTCGTCACCCTGTGTCTGCTGAGTAGCCTGCCGGTCTGGGCTGAGCGGGTGGAGTTCCTGGAGTGCCCGAAGGTCGACTTCTTCGCCGACGACCCGTGCGGCGGCAACCCGCCGGCGTGGTCTCCGCAGGAGTCTGCCCCAGCCCCGGCGCCTGTTGTCCCCCCGGCCTTGTTTTCCCCCGGGACGATGGCCCCGGACACGCCGCCGCTCATGCTGCAACTGCTCAACGACCCGACGGCGGCCAACCTCCAGGCCTACGTGCAATGGGAGCATGAGCGGCAGCAGCGCATCAAAGAGGTGCAGCTGTTACTGCGCCGGTACCAGAGAGGGCACTAGGCATGCACGGTCGGTATCCCCGCGCCGCGTTGGGTATCCTCGGGCTGGCCGCGCTCCTGACGCTGGCGCTCGCCGCGGCGCCCCCCGGGGCGTACCTGAGCGCGGAGGCGTCGCGCCAGGCCCTGGGCCTGGCCGGGGCCTGGGCGCTGGGGGCGGCCTGGCGCTTTGACCGCCAGCGCCGCACGTGGCATGCCTGGACGCATAATACGCCGCTGCATGCGGTGGCCCCCCTCGGCGGCAGGAAGGCTCCTGAAGGGCTCTCGTGTGGGAAGGCGTTTCGGTGGAACGCCTTCTACACCCAGGTCCTGGAATCCGCCATCCACCATGCCGGCGCCCTGCCCATCGCCGACGATGCCCAGGGCGGCCACCCGGCCCTGCATGCGGTGGGCGCCAAGCATGCCCGCCCCCTGGTGATCCCCTGGGCGGAGCTGACGGGCCAGACGGGCATCACCGGCGCCCCCGGAAGTGGCAAGACACGGCTCCTGGAAGCCATGGCGTGTGACGCGATTCGAGGCCCGGGGTGTGTGGTAGTGATTGACCCCAAGGGGGATCGGGAGTTCATGGCGCGTGTGGCCTGGCAAGCCCGCCGTATGGGCAAGCCCTTCACGATGCTCACTCCAGCGTTTCCAGAGACCTCTGCCCGCATGAATATTCTTGATACGGCGACCACCCCCGCTGAGGTGAGTACGCGCATCCGTGCCCTGATGCCCAATGCCGGCGCCCGTGGTACGGACCCGTTTTTTGAGGAATTTCCCCTGTCGATCGTCGAGCGGGTGGCACAGGCGCAGCATCTGTTGGGCATCCCCTGGACGTTGGAGGGGCTGTATGGCCCGTGTGTCCTCGCCGATCAGCACACTGCCCTGGTCCTGCGCTATCTTAGCCACCTCGGCTATGCGGGGGAGGGGAGCACGATCAAAAAAGCGATCCACTGGTACCGTCATGCTGGGCCTCACGACGCCCTCGCCGATGGGCTGGTGAACGACGTAGAGTCCCCCAGGGACTACATCGTGAAGGTGGCCGGCAGCCTGATCCCCACCTTCCGTGGCGTCGTGGGCCCGCCACTCGGTCCCCTCTTCTCGACGATCCCCGCTGACATCACGTGGACCAGGATTGTCGAGGAGGGCATGGTGGTCTACGTGGCCCTGGCGAGCCTCTTGTTCGGGGACATTGCGAATCGTATCGGGCGGGTGATCCTCCAGGATCTGATCGGCTTTATCGGCCACCGCTATGCCTATGATGATGTCACCACGGCGCCGCCGATTACGGTCATCATTGATGAATTTGGTGACGTCATCTACCCCTTGTTTATCAACGCGCTGAATAAAGGGCGCGGGGCCAATGCCCGCTTCATCCTGGCCCAGCAGAGCCTCGCTGACCCCGAGGCGGCGCTTGGCCCCGCGCAGGCCCGGCGGATCATGGACAACCTGAACACGAAAATCTGGTGCCGCCTGGCCGACGACCGGACGGCCGAGCAGGCCACGGACGGCCTGGGGACCTGCCAGGTGCGGCTGCCGGACAACGGCATTGGTCTGAGCTTCGGCGGCGTCGGGGGTCTCAGTGGGTCGAGCCAGCGCCGGTTTGCCATGCGGGACGCCCCGCTGATTCGCCCGACGTGGCTGACGGCGCTGCCCCGAGGCCATGCGTTTGTCCGCATGAAGGGCGAAGTCTGGAAGCTCCAGGTCCCCCTGTTGCCACCGATTCCGGCCGCGGACCTGGATACGTTAGGGCTTACGGACGTGTGGAAGCGGCTTGATCCAGATCAGGCTGCTGCACGCCATACAGCTCGTGAGCCCCTCGAGAGAGGAGAGCCTGAGGCGGCGTATGGGCAAGCGCCGGCGGATGACTGTTGAGGTGTGTACACCTGGGGTACACCTGGAAAATCTGCCTGCCAGAGAGGTAGGCGCGTGTGCAAGGAGTAGTGGTATGTGGACGTGGAATAGGAACGATGTGTGGATGGTCACCCGCCGGGTTCTCCTGGGGGGCCTGGTCACCCTGAGCGTGGCCCAGCACGCCGGCGTGGTGGCGGTGACGGCCGCGACCGTGCCGGGGGCCAGTGTGACGATTAGTGGTTTGGATGACGCCAGCGCCACGGTGAATACTCAGGTGAAGACGGGCATCGGGAAAATCCTGGGCATCGGCGTGGCCATCCTGGGGGCCCTCGCCGCCGGGGGGGGCTATTACCTCCCGGGGGCGATGGGGGTCGTGGCGGGCGCGGGGATGGCCTTCATCCCGGGCATCGTCTCGACCGCCTTCGATGCCGCCCCGGCCGCTGAGTTCGGCGTGGTGGTCGGCGGGGGGCAGTTCGACGGGCACTGGTGGACGCCGCTCCTGGCGCTGGGGTATATGCCCCTGCTGGCCTTCCGAGTCGTGCAGGATCCCGTGTGCATGAGTGCGTTGCTGCTGTCGCTGCTGGCCGTACGGATGGTCCGTCAGGTGCGGACAGGAGAGGTGGCGTGATGTGGACGCCGTGCCCCACGCTGCTGGATGAACCCGCCCGGATCTGCGGGCTCGAGGTGGGCGACTTCTTCGTGCTGCTCGCCCTGCCCGTGCTGCTCGCCCCCGTGCTGGACACCTGGCAGTGTTTTGCGGCAGGCGCCCTCGCGGCCGGTAGCTTCTGGTACGCCAAGCGGGGGAAGCCCCCCGGCGCGCTGTTCCACAGCCTGCACGGGCTGGAACTGCTCCGCTGGCCTGGCGTGCTGGGGCCTCGGCCGACGGTCTATAGCCCCTGGTAAGGGGTGGCTGGCGAGGGGGGCCATGGACGGGTCCCCCTACGTCACGCTTTTCTGGTGTCAAAAGGCTTCCTATGTTCTCCCATACACGGTGGCTTGCCTGGCAGCATAGCCTGCTGGCGCAGGAATATTTGTCCCCAAAGGCGGCCAAACGCTTTAGCTTGCTCCCGGTCCCCTCGCGCAGTCGGGCGGGCTTTCTGGCGGTTGCTGCCCTGTTTCTGGCCAGACGCCGCCTGGAGTCCCAATGTCCTCCGCCGCCCGGCCAGGACCTGCCGCCCGATATGCACGAGCTGGAGGAGGCGTGGCAGGCCTGGATCACGTGGACGCGGCGCCTCGCCGCCTCTACAGCACGTGTGGTGGCTGGGAAAGCGGCCACCCCGCCGGCAGTGCCTGCTGCCTTACGGGCTCTTGAGGAGATTCTCCATGACCCTGCATGTCCGTGTCTGTGCGCTGGCGCTCCTCTGCGCCAGCCTGACGATGTCGTGCCGTTCCGTCGGCAGTGTGCTCGGCAATCCTGATGCCGAGTTGCGTACGGGCCAGTGGTGGGCCGCTTCCCTCCCCGAGACGACCCCGACGCGGGCTCAGCAGCGGGTCGTCTGGGTATCCTACCGCAACGCCACCCAGGAGCCGGCTTATGACCTGCACCGTGACCTGGTCGATGCGATTATTGACCAGGGCTATACGGTGACGCATGACCCCGACAAGGCCCAGTTCCACGTCGTGTACACCCTCCGGTTTGCCGGGGAGAACCCCCGCAATGATGAGGGCCGTTCCCTCGCCACAGGCTTGGGGGCCATCGGCGGCGGCGGCGCGGGAGCGCTGATTGCTCGGGCCGCGGGGGGTTCTTCCGCTGCCATGATCGGTGGCGGCTTAGGTAGTGCCGTGGTCGGTGCGCTTGCAGGCACCGCGATCGACCATTATTCCCGCGTTGTCGAGTACGACGCGATCCTGGACGTGCGCCTGGCCCAGCGCCAGAAGACCCAAGTCACGCGGAGTGTGACGGGCACCCGCCTGGCTCGCCAGGATACGGGGACCCAGCGGCGCACGGCCGGCGGCGCGGTGGCTGGCACGGCCGATGCCACGCTCCAGGTCTCCCAGACGCTCGAGGAGAAGGACCCCATGCTCTGGCACGAGAACCGCCTGGTGCTCTGGGCCCGGCAGATCCGGCTGCGCCCCGAGGAAGCGACCCCCACCCTGACTCGTGCCTTGTTGCGCACCCTGCCCCAAGTCTTGCCCTGATCGCTCTCGCCTCTCCTCCCCTCAGGCAGTGCTATGGTCTGGGAGACACAACTCCCAGACGCACCCTCGCGCGGTGCATTGTGTCTCCGCCCCCGTAGTGACATAGACTGGGTATTTTCAGGGACCCCAGGCAAATCAAGCCAGTCTACGCAGTGGCCGTGTACAGGATGTCCGGTCCAGCGCCAGGCTCTTGACACGTGTTCCCGGCCGCGCTACGCTCAAGGCAATGGTTCGCCTCACGTGCGAACACCTGGTGTACGCCAGGCAAAAGCCCCAGCCTTTCTGTGGAGTTGTCGGGCTCTCCACGGCCGCGCACACTGTTGCGCACCCGGCATCCCAAGGATGCCACCTTACGTATCCCTCTGTTGGCAGAAGTACGTCTATAGCTCACGTAGCGGTCATGCGTCATCGCGTGACACCCATGCCGTGGCCCTGGGTCTGTCAGGGTCATGGGCTGGTGCTGTTGGTGGGCACGTGCTCAGGTTGCACAGCCCCTGAGCGCGCCGGTGGCCAACCCGGCGGTGATGGCTGTTTTGGCATAGAGAGACGGGGGACGCACGCGAGTCCCTCACCGAGAGCAGGCCAAGTCCTAAGGAGATCGCGATGGAACGGATGGAACGAAACCCACGGATCGAAACCCAGAACGGACGCGGAGAAGGAGTGCATCAGCCCCCCTTGGAGGTCCTGCACGCGTGGATGGCGGCGCACGTGGCCGAGGTGGCCCGGGAGTGGGACCACGGGCCAGGGCGGGCGAGTTGGGAGGTCTATCGGGCGCAGTACACCCGAGACGGCGCCCTGGCAGCCCCCACGGCCCTGCGGTCGGCCTGGCTGACGGCGGTCCGCGGCCCCGCCATCCGGCACTGGACGCTGGCGGCGGCCCTGGAACAGGAGGTCATCAGCCCGGAGGACGCGATCGTATACCTCCGGCAGCGTGGAGAGACCCACCTGATCCCGGCCGAAATGCAGGAGCCGCCATCCCCGGTCGCCCCCCGGTGTGCCTGTCCCTGCTGCACGGCACGGAAGGAAGCCCTCTCCGGGGCGCTCCACCAGGCCGCGCAGGAGGAGACAGCGTCAGCGGGCGTGACGCAGGCCGGGTGGCCAGCGTGGCGGGCCCGGATCAGCGCGGTGGCGCAGGCCTGCCGAGACTGGATCATCCTGAAGGGGGAGGAGGTCCCGCAGAGGAACTGACGATGGATCAGCCATAACCCTCCTCGTAGAGGGACGCCCGCCTCCACAGAGGGGGCGTCCTCAAGGCCCACGGAGCGCCCGAGGAGCCGATTCCCATTGCCATCAAGGAGGCCCTAGGATGAGGACAGCGATGTTAGGGCTGGGCAAAGCAACACTCACCATACGCTGGGGGAATCATGCACACGTTAACGTATCACTTGAAACAATTGGCCTATCGCTATCCAGAGGGGAGCTACGCCACGCAGGCGAATCGGCGGTCTATGCTGGAGCTGTGTGGGGACCAGCTCTGGGAGGCGGGCTATAAGCAGATGCGGCCCGAGGATCTCAAGGGCCGGCATGTCACGGCCTTACTCGGTCGATGGAAGGCCGACGGCATCAAGCCTGCCACGATCAAGAACCGGCTGAGCGTCGTGCGCTGGTGGGCCACGAAGGTGGGGCGCCGGTCGATCCTCGCGAATGCCAATGCCCATTATGGCGTGCCGCCCCGACCATATGTGGCGAAAACATCGAAGGCACGGGCTCTCCCCACCGACAAACTGGGGAGCGTCCGTAACGCCTATGTGCGCATGTCCCTCGAGATGCAGCTGGCTTTTGGGCTGCGGCGGGAGGAGAGTATCAAAATCAGGCCGTGGGAGGCCGATCACGGCGCGGCCCTGGTGCTGCGGGCCTCGTGGACCAAAGGCGGGCGCCCGCGAGAGATTCCCATTCGTACCGCGGCACAACGGGAGGTGTTGGAGCGCGCCAAAACCCTGGTGAAGAGGAAGACGGCCTCACTGATTCCCTCCCACAAGAGCTATGTCCAGCAAATGCGCAGCTACGAGTGGCAGTGTCGGCGTGTCGGGCTCCAGAAGATGCACGGGCTGCGGCATGCCTACGCGCAAGAGCGGTTTGAGGAACTGGCGGGCTTTCCGTGCCCGGCGTGTGGGGGACCGACCCGGGACGCGATGACGCCGGCGCAGCGCGAAGCCGATGAGGATGCCAGGGTCATTCTCAGTGCGGAGATGGGGCACGCGCGAACACAGATTACCACGGCGTATCTGGGGAGCAGTGTGCGGAGAGAGGGCGTGGCAGGCGTGTCTGTAGCTCCTGCCACACCAGAGCCCTAAGGCCGTGCACAGGGATGGAAGGCTGCGCACGGAAGGAAGCCTACGCCATCGCCAGCGAACGTGCAAGGGGGATTCGGGCACCCGGCCGCGCGTCAGGCCTCCCGCACGCGCGGCGGTTCCGCCGGCTGGAGCATCGGCACCTGTCCCCCGAGGAGTGCCCCCATCGCCTCGACCGCCGCCTGAATGGCGTCTGGTACGGCATGGGCGTAGCGGGCAGTGGTACTCGTGTGTTGATGCCCCAGCGCCCCGCCAATAACCTGCAAGGGAATCCCGTGCATGGCGGCCGTGGTGGCCCAGGTATGGCGCAGGTCGTGCAGGCGGACGCCGCCCAGGCCCGCCCGAGCGCACAGCCGCGCCCAGGCTTTGTGGGGGTTGGTGAGGGGAGAGCCGGGCACCCGGCCGGGGAAGACCCAGGGGGTCCCGGCCGGGTGCTCCAGGGTCGCCAGGACGGCGAGCGCCTGGCGGGAGAGGCGCAGCACCTTCCGCCCGGTTTTGGAATCTGCGAGGATGGCGCAGCCCCGGGGCGCGTCGATGGCAGACCACCGGAGTGTGCGGAGCTCCCCGAGACGGGCGCCGGTCAACACGAGGAGGCGGATGAGGGCGAGGACACTGCGGTGCTCGGTGCGCATGGCGGAGGCCTCCGCCAGGACCTGAAACAGCCGGGCCACCTCGTCCTGGGTGAGGTAGCGCTCCACCTTCCGCTCCCGGTAGCGCTGCACGCCGCGCACGGGGTTGGTACCCGCGGCGCGGAGCCCCCACTGCTCGGCCAGGCTGAACATTTTGGAGAGCAGCGCCAAAACCCGGTTGGCCGCCCCCGGAGTTGCGTGCATCCGGGCGTGGAGGGCGGAGACGTCCCCCTGGGTGACCCCCTGGAGCAGGCGCGGCCCCAGCACGGGCAGCACGTGGAGGCGGAGGTTCACGTGGTCCATCTCCGCGCTGCGGGGCTTTTTCTTGACGTCGGCGTGCTCAGCTAGGTACCGCACGGCCAGGTCGGCCACGGTGGGGGCGTGCCGCACGGCCTGGCGGGCGGCCATGGGATCCTCGCCCTGGCGGATGCGGGACAGCCAGTGCTGCGCCTGGGTGCGGATCTGGTCCGTCGAGAAGAGGGGCACCTCCCCCAGCGTAAACTTCCGGGAACGGCCCGCCCGTCCGGAGGGGAAGCGGTACACGAGGAGGTAGGCCCGATGCCCCGAGGGCTGGACGCGCACGCAGAACCCCTTGAGCTCACTGTCCCGCACCAGATACTCGCGTGCCCGTGGGGGCAACTTTTCGGCAAAGGCCTTGGTGATGCGTGCCATCCGCCTGCTCCTCTCCCTGGTTCAGGCCTCACCACGGCCACACGCGGCCGTGGACCCGAAGGAAGTATAATGAATTTCGGCAGACAAGTCGAGCCGTGCAAACCACTGACATAAAGCGAGTTATGGGTCTTTAATGGGCCTTGGTGGAGATAAGTGGAAGAAACGATGTCGGAATTCTAATCCGAGGGTCAGAGGTTCAAATCCTCTAGGGGGTACTGGAAAATCAGCGGATTATACACGAACTCCTGTGATGGGGTATCATGCAGGACCCACGCAGGCCACACGGCGCGCCCCACGCAGGAGGCTCAGGGCGCGCCGTGGCGGTGTTAATACACCAAGACATCGTGGGGGTGACGCGCGCGGACCTCGGTGATGGCGGCCTGGAGGTCCGCCTCCTCGTCATCATCCTCCACGCGGTAGGTGGCAAGGTGCAGCGCCTTCAGCGTGTCCAAGGGCACCATCCACCACTTTGTGTACTGGCCCCAAACCGGATCCTCACGGAACACCCGAATGATCATCCTTTCCGCTCCTTGTGTGGGGCCGCCTGGCCCTGGAGGATCCCTTCCCCCCAGCGCACGAGATCCTCGGCAAAGGCGGTCGGGACGGGCCAACTCACCTGCCCCCCGGCGTAGAGGACGTACCCCTCCCGGTCGGGGTCCTCGCCCCAGGGGCCGTGCAGCTCTAGGGACCCGCCGTCGTCCAGTGGGTAGCGCAACAGGCGGGGGTCCCCGGCCGCCAGGCCCTCGGCCTCGGGCCGCATCAGCAGGAACGCCGGCTCCACCGGCCCGAGGTCAATCACCAGCCCCCCGGGGCCATGGACTTCGGTGCCGCCGAGGTGGGTGACCAGGATCCATCGGTCCTCCATACAGACTCCTTTCGTATCGGCTCCGCAGGCCTCCCGGCCCCGCTAGAGCACGCTGATCAACAGTGCTTCCGCACCATACACCGTGGGTCGTCCGCAGGCCTCACACTCTCCACCCTCGGTATCGGGGTCCGCCCCCTCCGTCTCCTCCCCGCAGGCCACACAGAACCCGGGGTAGCCGCCGGCATCGAGGGCCGCCATGACCCGTTCAAGGGTAATCGTGGGATGGATGTGCATCCTCCGCTACTTTCGAGTGCAGGCGTACGGCCCAGGCGTGCAGGTACGCCAGGCCATCGGCCCGCGTGTGCCAATCCTCCGTTGTCCAGGGGAGGCCCAAGGCCGGTTGCGGGGTGTGCCGCAACAACGCCTGGTGTCCCAGCGCATGGAGCAGGTGCCCCGCGCCGCCGTGCAGCACCAGTCCGGGATTATAGCTGTTATACTCGGTGCGCGCCCAACTCCCCACCGCCGGCCCCCGAGGCGGGGCGAGGAGCACGGTGAGGACCCCGGCCTGGCGCCGCGCCTGCCCCCAGGCCTCGAGCGCGTGTGGGTCCACGGCCTCCCCCGCGCTCGCCCGGATCTGCTCCAGGGCCACCAGGGCGAAGTGCAGGCGCCCGCCGGTGCACGCTGTGGCCTGGGCGAGCAGCGCGCTTACCGCCGCGGGCGCCACCGGGACGGCGCCATGACCATGCGGCAGTACCACCACGTGCGCCATCACCCGCACCACCGCGCTCGCCTGGCCCGTGCAGGCCATGCGGGAGGCCTCAGCGGTCAGCATGGCTCACCTCCTCGACGCCGTACCGCCTCCGTGTTCACCAGGCCCTGGACAAACGCGACGTTCCACTTGAGGTTGTAGCCCGACTTGCCGTGTTTCTGCCATGCGTGGGTGGCCCACGAGCCGTTAGCCGCCTCGGTAGGCACCCACCGCCCCTGGCCCCGGACTTGCACCCCGTGCCGCGCGAGCAGTTGATTCACCTCCGCCCCGCTCAGCTGCACGAGCTTCCCCAGGTCCGCCGGCTCCAGCATGCGCGCGTCGTCAGCAATATTGTCCATAGAGACGGAGGCCCGCAGCATCAGTGTCAGGTCCACGCCCAGGTCCTTCTTGATCTGTTTCGCCCCCTCCAGGAGCCCGAGGTGACGCGGACAGCCGCACAGGTCCGCCAGGGCGACCTACTACCGGTATCTGCAGTTGGGACAGGGACAAACGACATCCGTGTAAGAGCAATGTCCTCGTCACGCATTCAGGCCGGGCGGCCGGCATACCCCGTGTAAAGGACACAGGTCCCGTGTAACTCCACGGCAACCGGCAACGTGTCGGCCGGGTCAGCCCCTAGACGAGTCAATTCCCAGACAAGCGTATCCCCCAGCGTAAACTGATCCGCTGTGATCCCGTAGGTAAACTCAGTAGTGCTCGTATTCCCGGGGGTAAAATTCACGGCGGCGAGGGAGACAATAGGGACTGGCGTCGCACCAACCCGGTAACGGGCGGTGGACATGCGCAGCTGCGCCGTCGTGCCAATCGCCGCGCTGCGCACCCAGTATTGCAGGAACACCGTATTCCGGCGCCAGGCGGGATGCACGCGCCAGAGATAGCGGATCGTACTGGTGGAGTCAGGCGGCATGGTCGCCAGGACCAGCCCGCTCTCTCCCAAGACCAGCGGGAGGTCACAACGAACCTTCTCCGTTTCGGGCCAATAGGTTGTCCCCTTCATCTCCCATATACAGAAACGCAGCTGCTCGATCTCGCCGCCCAGCGACGTAGCAAACACCTCGGTGCCAACCTCGCCCGGGTCCATGACGGCGCGCATCTGGGCCAAGGTCCCCGAGTAATCATCAATGCCGTCAGGGGTCATGTGTGTGAACACATGATCAAAATCGCTGTTATAGTCCTCTGCGGTCAGGATATGTCCAGGAGGCCGTGGCGTATGAGAGGCATTACCGGGCATACAAAGCTCCTTGTGGCTACGCCCTGAGGCGTGCGCGCACGGGCTGCCACTCCGAAGGCACCTCCGGAGTGGGGGCGAGCCCTAGCAGGTGATCCGTCGTCGTCGAGAGGGCTACCGCAAGGCGAGCCAGTACCGCCCCGGTCAGATTCACGAGCGAGCCGCACTCGACACGCGAAATAGTATTTTTATTCAGAGCAGCCGCCGTCGCCACCTCATGCTGTTTCAAACCAAGCTGTCGACGGCGAGCACGTACGCGAGCACCGAGACCCATACGTGTCCTCCTCTGCCGAAAAGTATACGCCACGGGAGGTTTTTGGCACAGAACAATATTGACCAAGTCTCACGATAGGGAGTATATTCTTCAATAGCTTGCAAAAGAAAGGGACACAATGAGCGTGATATTTTTGGACCTGGAAGCGGATGGGCAATTTCTCACCATCCCGCGCCCGCAACTTAGAGGCGATTACACAAACGCCATAACGCAACTGCTACGCCACACGAGACGGCGGAGCGCAGAATGACCCCAACGCTGAGACGCCGAACAGTTCCACAAAAGGACCACCCTATGAGCCTGGCCCTGCTTATTCCAGCCACCACGCACCCCGCTTACCCGCCAACGACACGCTTTATCGTCGTCGATCAGTTCGGGTACCAACCCGATATGCGCA
>JACCDP011259808.1_pt1 | contig 12013 bp, 12 predicted proteins | sample 7445841 | NCBI WGS metagenome assembly JACCDP01 (sample SAMN15323441, study PRJNA562643) | freshwater metagenome | isolation source: river surface water | place: USA:Blue River Watershed | collected 2017-08-17
GGCATTGCCTTCGCTGCCGCTACCCAGACTCGCAAATCTCATGCGACGCTTCAGCGTGATAGTCGCAGGCGTAAGAGCGCCGTGCTATTTCAGCTGATCACTTAACAGCGCCAGAATGCGATCGCCGATGCCACCCGTTTCAGATTCACCCTTCTCGTCCTGCACACTGATCCTGGTTGTCTCACCTGTGCTGTTCAGCAGAATGCGGTAGCGCTGTGTCTGCTTCTTTTCATCCTTGGAACTGAACAAGCGCGCAAAGAACCCGGGTTCGCCGGATTTTTTGTCCGCATCGGATTTCTGATCAACATAACGAACGAAATACAAACCGCGTGCACGATCACGATCTTCGACAGTAAAACCCATGCGATCCAGAGCCAGACCAACGCGGCGCCATGCGCGGTCAAAACTTTCATCGACCAGTACATGGTTACCCAACGAGTCCTTGGCGACGCGCGCACGCTGCGGCGCAGGTTTGGCTTCATTCACCGCAGCCTTGGCGACTTTCACATCGGACCCGAGGCGCGCCATCAGACGACCGATGAACTCGGCTTCCAGTTCGGGATCCGAATGACGACCGGTACACATCGACCGGTCCTTGGATTGGCCGGTAAGCACCTCTTGTGCGCCACGATGACTGATATAGATCTCGGTACTGCCATCAGCGGTGCGCTCGAGACGAGTACGGAATTTGTCGCGCTCACCTGTCGAGTACAGCGAATCAAACACTTTGCCCAAGGTATTGCGAATGAAATCCTGCGGTATCTTCGCGCGGTTCTCTGCCCAGTCGGTTTCCATTACACCCGCTTCAGGCGTTTCGATTGCGAGCAGAAAACCACTCTCCTGCCAGAACTCTTTAATGCGCGGCCACAATTGCTCGGGCGTCTGCTTGACGATCAGCCAGCGCTGATTGCCATCACGACCGACACGCACATCAGCAGCCTCGCTAATCTCAGGCGCCACCTTGCCGGGCGCAACAGTATTCGTCGTGCCTGCGGTTCTTTGCGCGTTATAGGTTGATGCGGTAGCAGTGCCCGCAGGATTCTCGCCGACTACATAGCGGCTATCCGTGCGTAACTGCGTCAGGTCAGGCGGTACTTCGAGCTTGGTGCCCTTGTTGACTTTACCTGCGCTTTTGTAGTCAATCTTGTCAGGCTCGAGCATGTCACCCACCGAACTGCAGCCGGCCAGCGCACACAGGGCCGCGATCAGCAAACAGCGGGTACGCAGCGTAGCTGCAGAAGAAACACCAGAAAAAGAAAGACGCATGTGAAATGGTAATCGAGTAGAGGTTAGCGGGACCGTCATTGCAATACGCCGGATTCACGCAGCGCGGAACGAACCGCCTCGTGGTGGCCGGCACCAAGGGCAACCAGCGGCAGACGAATGCCCGATTGCATGCGGCCCATCTGCGCAAGCGCCCACTTGACGGGCACAGGATTGGGTTCAACGAACAAGCGGTTATGAAGAGGAATCAGACGGTTATTGATCGCAATGGCATCGGCGATGCGACCTGCCATCGCTGCCACGCACAGTTCATGCATGGCTTTGGGCGCGACGTTTGCGGTAACGGAAATATTGCCCCGTCCGCCGCACAACATGAGTGCCATCGCTGTCGCATCATCACCGGAATACACGGCGAAGGATTTGGGTACGTCACGCAATAGCTCGGTGCCACGCGCCAGATTACCGGTTGCATCCTTGACACCGACAATGCCAGGCACACCTGACAAACGCACGATGGTGTCATTGCTCATGTCGGCAACGGTACGCCCAGGGACGTTGTAGAGAATCACAGGAAGGTCAACTGCTTCAGCAATATGGCGGAAGTGTTGATACATGCCTTCTTGTGTCGGGCGATTGTAGTAAGGGACAACCTGCAGAGAAGCATCAGCGCCGACCTCTTTCGCATATTCAGTCAGCTCTATCGCCTCGGAAGTTGAATTGCCACCTGTACCGGCAATCACCGGGATGCGTCCCGCGACGTGATCCACAGCGAGCTTGATCAGTGCGCAATGCTCTTCAACGGATACGGTCGGCGATTCGCCTGTGGTGCCAACAATGACGATGGCATCCGTGCCTTCGGCAATATGCCAGTCCATTAATTTTTTGAGTGCCTCTGCATCGAGACTGCCATCCTCGTGCATCGGAGTCACAATCGCGACAATGCTGCCCTGAATCATGGTTGTGCCATCGCAAAAAATCGAAACCGTGATTGTAACGGATAGGAAGAGAGATTCGCGATCCTTATTGCGCGAGATTGGGATGTTCGCTGGCCTCCAGTGCCAGCGTCTTGGCAGACAGATCGGACGCAGAATCAGGCTTGCGCAGGCAGATACGCTGCACCATGGCCGGGCGAGGCTGTTGCTGATAACCGTCTTCGTAGGCAATCACCCGATTTGTGGGCCGCAAACTCGCCCATTCGAGCAATTCCCCCGGTTTCAGTAGGAAATCCGGGTTGGAAGGCTTGCCAAACTGGCCATTTCCAGCGGCGAAGGTTTCATAGATCAGGATGCCACCGGGAGCACGGCTGTCCAGTAAAGCCAGCATCAAGGGCCGGTGCAGATAATTGCTGACGACAATGCCCGCAAAAACTCCGGGTAAAAGTGGCCAGTCAGGATGACTCGCAGCCGTGGGATGCTCCAGATCGAATGCCAGCGTTTCGATCCCCGGCCCACTCGCCACCGCCAGCGCCGATGTATCGCGATCAACTGCCAGAACGGGGTGTCCCAGCCCGGCCATGAGGCGCGCATGCCGGCCACCGCCACAAGCCAAGTCGATTACCCGGCCGGCGGGTATCAGTCCGGCAAACCGAGCCACCCAGGCTGATGGCGGGTCTTGGGCGATATGCAAGTTCATCAATGCGAGCCTGTGACTTCAAGCTCAGTTATAGGACAAGCCCATTTCCTCGCGCACGTCGCGCATGGTCTCTTGTGCATACTTGCGCGCCTGATCACAACCATCCGCCACGATCGCACGCACGAGCGAGGGATCATCCAGATACTGCTGGGCGCGCTCGCGCATGGGTTCTTGTTCTTTCAGAATGCCATCAATCACCGGTTGCTTGCATTCGAGACAGCCGATGCCGGCGGATTTACAGCCCTTGGTCACCCAGTCGCGCGTAACCTGATCCGAGTACACCATATGAAACTGCCAGACCGGACACTTTTCCGGATCACCGGGATCGGTACGTCGAACGCGCGCCGGATCGGTGGGCATGGTGCGAATTTTTTTGGTGACGGTATCGCGATCGTCGCGCAGCGCGATGGTATTGCCGTAACTCTTGGACATTTTCTGCCCATCGAGTCCGGGCAAGCGTGATGCTTCGGTCAGCAAGGCCTGTGGCTCAACCAGAATCAGTTTGCGACTGCCTTCGAGATACCCAAACAAACGTTCGCGATCAATCATCGACAGATTTTGCGCATCGTCGAGCATGGCTTTGGCCTGCTCGAGTGCATCATCCTTGCCCTGCTCCTGATATTCGGTGCGAAGTTCGTTGTAAAGCTTGGCGCGCTTGGTACCCAGTTTTTTTACGGCTTCACGCGCTTTTTCTTCGAAATCTTTTTCGCGTCCATACAAATGATTAAAGCGACGCGCAATCTCTCGCATCATTTCAATGTGCGGCACCTGATCCTCACCCACGGGCACCATGCTGGCGCGATAGATCAGCACATCAGCCGCCTGCAGCAGCGGGTATCCCAGAAAACCATAGGTCGCCAGATCACGATCAGCGAGTTTTTCCTGCTGGTCCTTGTAGGTCGGCACGCGCTCCAGCCAGCCCAGCGGGGTCGACATTGATAGCAAGAGATGCAGCTCGGCGTGTTCGGGCACTTTCGATTGGATGAAAATCGTCGCCTGAGACGGGTCAATGCCGGCTGCCAGCCAGTCAATCACCATGTCCCAGGTACTGGTCTCGATGATGGAAGGATCATCGTAGTGGGTCGTCAGCGCATGCCAGTCGGCCACGAAGAAAAGGCAAGGATGTTCGGACTGCAGCCGAACCCAGTTTTTCAATGCGCCGTGGTAGTGACCAAGATGCATGGCGCCAGTAGGACGCATGCCAGAGACAACACGATCAGGATACATGGTGATTTCAGATGAGCAGGGATTGAATGGGAGATATCAGTACTTCAAGCAACATGGCCGCGAGCATCATGACGGGCTTCATCCAGTAATTGAGCAGGTTCAGCATCATCAAGCCCAGCACGATGAAAAAACCATAAGGCTCAATGCGTGCAAAACGAAATGCATAGCGGTTTGGCAGAATACTGGTCATGATGCGTCCGCCATCCAGGGGCGGTAAGGGAAACAGGTTGAAAGCAAACAGGATGAGGTTGATTTTTACACCAGCCTCCGCCATCTCAAGGAAAAACTCCTCATTGATGCCTATGGATTGCAACACAAAATACGACACCATCCACAAGAAAGCCATCACCAGATTGGCCAGCGGACCAGCCAGCGCGACCCAGGCCATCTGCTTCTTGGGGTTGCGCAAACGGGAGAAATCCACCGGCACCGGTTTGGCGTAGCCAAAAATGAAAGGACTACTGAGCAATGCCAGCACCAGCGGTATCACGATGGTGCCGAGGGGATCGATATGCCGAACCGGATTGAGGCTCATCCGCCCCTGAGAGAACGCGGTTAGATCGCCGAAATACTTCGCAGCATAGGCGTGGGCGGCTTCGTGCAGTGTGATCGCAAAAATGACGGGCAATGCATAGATTGCGATCGTCTGGATAATCTGATTCATTGGACTGATTCTAGCAGACGCCCTCTAGGGCGCGCCCCTTAGCGGAAGAGCGAGACATCGCCCCTGCCCTCCCGGACGATTTCCGGCGCACCCGTGGTCAGATCGACCACCGTGGTCGGCAGGCGGCTGCAGCTACCGCCATCAATCACCAATTCAATCTGTTTTTCCAGCTGCTCCCGTATGTCTTCGGCTTCATTGAGCGGCTGATCGCTGCCGGGCAGGATCAGCGTCGTGCCCAGCAGCGGTTGCTTGAGTTCCTCCAGCAACGCGTGTGCAATCGCATGCTCGGGTACACGAAGCCCTATGGTTTTGCGAGACGGATGGGAGAGCCGCCGCGGTACCTCTCGGGTCGCTTCCAGAATGAAGGTGTACGGCCCCGGGGTTACGGCTTTAAGCATGCGGTACTGGCGATTGTCGACTTTCGCGTAGTTAGCGATTTCCGAAAGATCGCGGCAGAGCAAGGTCAGATGATGCCTGTCATCGACACCGCGTATGCGACGCAAGCGATCGACTGCGCTCTTGTCATCGAGGTGACACACCAGTGCGTAGCTCGAATCGGTAGGCAGCGCGACGATCCCACCGGCATCGACGATTTGCACTGCCTGTCGGATCAGGCGCGGCTGCGGATTGTCCGGATGAATTTGAAAATACTGGCTCATAAAAAATCAAAAACGGCGACAGCCTAAGGCTGGCGCCGTAAAACTGTAAAACAAACCGCAGTCGATATCCAGGTTCGTTGACCGCGGCGTGGTACCGATGTCTTCAGCCAGTGGTGGCGCTGCTCATGTATAACGAAAGCCGGTACCCGCCGCTGCAGCATCAACCCTGCCGCAAAGCGTTAATACGTTCTTCGATCGGCGGGTGGCTGGAAAACAAATCCATGAGACCGCCAGACTTGTTGATGCCCATGGCTGCCACCGATTGCGGCAAATGGCTCTCTTCCATGCTGCCCAACCGCGCCAGCGCATTGATCATTGGTTGACGATTGCCCATCAATTGCGCTGCACCCGCATCGGCGCGGAATTCACGCTGACGCGAGAACCAGGCCACGATCATCTGCGCGAGTATGCCGAACACAATCTGGCAAACAATGACGGTAATCATGTAACCAATGCCAGGCGATTCATCATCGTTGCGCGAAATCGCGCGATCGACGAGGTAGCCCACAACGCGTGAAAGAAAAACCACAAAGGTATTCACCACACCCTGCAGCAGCGTCATCGTGACCATGTCGCCATTGGCGATGTGCGCCACCTCATGACCGAGCACCGCTTCGACTTCTTCGCGCGTCATGTTCTGCAAAAGACCTGAAGATACTGCGACCAGTGCATCATTTCGAAAAGCACCTGTCGCAAACGCGTTGGGTTCACCCTCATACCAAGCGACCTCGGGCATGCCGATACCGGCACGTTCAGCGAGCTTGCGAACGGTATCGAGCAACCATTGCTCCGTAGAGTTAGACGGCTGTTCAATGACTGTCGCGCCAGTTGACCATTTCGCCATCGGCTTGCTGATCAGCAGAGAAAAAATGGCACCAGTGAAGCCAACGATCAGCGAGAACACCAGCAGCATGCCAACATTCAGGCCCCGCGCCGTCAGGAAGCGGTCGACACCCGTCAACGAGAGCACAATCGTCAACACCGCGATCACAGCGATGTTGGTCAATACGAACAGCAGAATTCTTTTCATCCCGGAGTCTCCCAAGAAGCGTTATCAGCGAAAGCAACCACCCACATTCGGACTCAAAGTTGGGTCTTAGAACGAAATTTCAAGATTGAAAAAATTAGATTTGCCAATCATGCCAGACCGGCTTCAAGTCTGCAGGAAGGTGGGGCAAGCTGCCCAGGTCAACACGTGATTCCGCAGGTCCATGAAAATCCGAACCACGTGAGGCCAGCAAGCCCGTGCGGCGTGACAGCGCAGCAAACTCGTCGAACTGATCGGGGGTATGACTGCCAGTAACTACTTCAATGCCCTCTCCCCCAAGCGCAGCAAACTCCGACAGCAGCGCATCGAATTGCATTTGGTCAAAAGCGTAGCGCCCGGGATGCGCAATCACGGCGCGGCCGCCGGCAGCACGTATCCAGCTCACCGCCTCTTGCAGCGTTGTCCAGCGATGCGGCACGAAACCAGGCTTGCCCTCGACCAGATAATGTCGGAAGACCTCGGACACTGTCGGCTGCACGCCGAGCTCAACCAGATAACGCGCGAAATGCGTACGACCGATCAGTGAAGGATTGTCTGCATATTTCAGCGCGCCTTCAAACACATTGCTCAGCCCGGTGAGCTCGAGTTGCGTGGCGATGAGATGACCACGTCGAACACGTCCTTCACGCACGCTGGCCAGCCCGCCATACAAGTCAGGATGCTGCTCATCGATATCAAGGCCGACGATATGCACGGTCTTGCCGGCAAAGGTAATCGAAATCTCCACACCAGCGACAAAGTGCATGCCCAGATCCTGCGCAGCGGCGCGTGCCTCTGCGATGCCACCCACCTCGTCATGGTCGGTCAGTGCCCAGACGTCGACACCATTGGCGGCAGCGCGTTTGGCCAATTCAGCAGGCGACAGCGTGCCATCCGAGACATTCGAATGACAGTGCAGATCAATATTGAGCATGGGCACTTCAGCAGGAGAAACAGCGATGGAGAACTCGCTATATTGTACGCGCCTGCGACGATGGCCGCCGGCCGGGGCTCAGGGAAGAAATCCTTCAATCAACGCAGCCAGCGCCTCTGGCTGATCATGGTGCAGCATGTGGCCTGCATCCTGAATGACTTCACACCGCACTTGGGGAATGTGCTGGCGCCGCCGATCAATTTCGAGCCGGGCCACTTCTTTCGGGCCCATCCAGCGCCAAACGTCGGTATCTGCCGCCTCTACCCACAACACGGGCGCCGTGATGGCGGACCAGCAGGCCAGAACTTCTTCCGTCCGGTACAAAGTGGCGCTGGTGATCTTGTGGGCCGGATCGCCCAGAATCTCCCACGCCCCCGCGGCATTCGGGGCGGCCCAGTGTCCTGCCAAAAAATCGGCGCGCGCTGCGGAAATGCGGGGATTGGTTTTCACGAGCCGTGCTGCCACGGCCTCCTTGTCCGGATAACTGCGCATCAACGGTGGCTCTCGCAATTCATCAAGCCATTTGGCATAGCGTGCCGGCGCCTGTTCAGGACGTGTGAGCGGCAAACCGAAACCTTCGAGATTGACGAAATGCGAAATGCGCTCCGGCCGAACGCCTGCATAAATCCCCGCGACATTGCCCCCCATGCTATGACCTAGCAAATGTACGGGCTCGTTGGGCGCGTAATGATCCAGCACAGCATCCAGATCGCCCAGATAATCGGCGAACCAATAGCAGTCGGATGCAGGGCGCTGCGTTAATCCGAAGCCACGCCAGTCGGGTGCAATGACATGCCAGTCGCGTGCAAAACAATCGACCACACACTGAAAAGAGGCCGATACATCCATCCAACCGTGCAGCATGAATAATTTGGGCGCGCCTTCGTTGCCCCAATGCCTGACGTGTGTGCGCAAACCACGCAGCACAATAAATTCGGATCGGGATGATTTCATCGGGAGCGGCATGGGCTTGAGAAAATGAGGGGCGGGTCAGCTTGCCAGCAACAAAGGCTACCGGTAGGATCGCGGCACTATTATAAAGGAGCAGGTATGGCCGCTCGGCAGCAACAAGACGCTTACGCAAATCTCTACGAGACATACCGATGGCAGGTCCCCGAAGATTTTAATATCGCCGAGCTGTGCTGCACTCGCTGGGCTGACGATCCTGATCGCGTCGCCATTTTTTTCGATGACTTGCATGGTGATCGCGTGGTCACTTACGCACAGCTGCAGCAAGATGCCAATCGACTCTCGAATGTACTGCAAGGACTTGGCGTCACTCGCGGCACACGTGTGGCCATCATTCTGCCCCAGCGTCCGGAGGTCGCCGTTGCGCATCTGGCCTGCCATCAGCTAGGCGCCATCGCAATGCCGATGTCGGTACTCTTCGGCCCTGATGCACTTCAATACCGTTTTCAGGATAGCGGCGCGACGATCGCGATTGCCGATCCGGCCAGCTTGCAGAACATTCGGCAAGTACGACCCACCTGCCCGGAATTGAAACGCGTGATCGCCATTGATGATTATGGCCGCGACTGTCTGACCTGGGAAACCACCATGCGATCAGCCTCCGATCAATTTACCGCCGCAGGCACGCGAGCCAATGATGCCGCGATTCTGATTTACACCAGCGGCACGACGGGCTCGCCCAAAGGCGCACTGATACCGCAGTCTGCGCTACTCGGCAACCTGACCGGCTTCGTCGCCTCGCAAAACTGGTTTCCGCAGGAAGGCGATGTGTTCTGGTCACCCGCGGACTGGGCCTGGACAGGTGGCTTGATGGATGCGCTGCTGCCCACCTTGTATTTCGGCCGGCCCATCGTCGCCAGTCGTGCACGGTTTTCAGCGGCAGCAGCGTTCGAGCTAATGGAGAAATACAAAGTTACCAACAGCTTCATCTTTCCAACCGCCTTGAAGATGATGATGAAAGCTGTACCCCAGCCACGTGAACACTATCACCTGAAACTGCGCGCGATCATGAGTGCGGGCGAAGCGGTGGGTGATGCGGTGTTCGGTTGGACACAATCAGCACTCGGTGTCACGATCAATGAAATGTTCGGTCAGACCGAAGCCAACTACATTGTCGGCAACTGTGAAGCACGATGGCCCGCACGTCCCGGCAGCATGGGCCGTCCTTATCCTGGTCATCGCGTGGCGGTGCTGAATGATGAAGGTGAGCCTGTCAAAGCGGGTGAAACCGGCGAGGTCGCCTTGCATCGCCATGACATCCACGGACATCCCGACCCCGTCATTTTTCTAGGCTACTGGAATCGCGAAGACGCGACGCGCGACAAATACAGCGGCGATTGGCTCAGAACCGGAGATCTGGCAAAGATCGATGAAGACGGCTATCTCTGGTATCGCGGCCGCGCAGACGACATGTTCAAAGCCGCAGGCTATCGCATCGGCCCCTCGGAAATCGAAAACTGTCTGATCAAACATCCCGCCGTCGCCAATGCGGCTGTGGTACCGAAACCGGATGCCGAACGCGGCAATGTGGTCAAAGCGTTTATCGTGCTGGTCGAAGGCACGCGTCGGGGCGAGAGTGAAGATGCAAAACTGATCGAAACCCTGCAGCAGCACGTGCGCGGACTGCTTGCACCTTATGAGTATCCGAAAGAAATCGAATTTATCGATGCCTTGCCGATGACGACGACGGGGAAAGTGCAGCGGCGAGTTTTGCGTTTGCTTGAGGCGGAAAGAGCCGCCTCGTGAACTGCCTTGCATCAGAGCCTGCAGTTTTGATTGATTTATGCGCCCCTTTGATCGGCATGTAACTCAAGCCTTGTTTAGCGCAAGGAGCTCTTCCTCGGTAAAACCCGCCGCCCTCCTCGCTTCCAGATTGAATGGGCCTTTCAAAACGGGCGCTTTGTAGTGTCTTGCCAATTCACGGTAGGTGGACAAAGGCTCTGCACCCTGCTTCCGACATAACCAGCCATACCAGCGATTGCCGATAGCGACATGGCCCACCTCGTCGCGCAAGATGATGTCGAGGATGGCAGCGGCCGGTTCATCACCTGCCTGCGCTAGCTTGGCGCGGACGGCGGGCGTGGCGTCGAGGCCACGGGCCTCCAGCGTTCTGGGCACCAGTGCCATGCGGGCCAATACGTCCTCGCGAGTTTTTTCAGCCATCTCCCACAAGCTGTTGTGCGCGCTGAAGTCGCCATAACCATAACCAAGTGACGCCAAGTGGGTATTGAGCAGTGTGAAATGCAAGGCTTCCTCGGCAGCCACCTGCAACCAATCGGCGTAGAACTCGGGGGGCATGTCGTTAAAACGCCAGACCGCGTCCAGCGCCAGATTGATCGCATTGAATTCTATGTGGGCCAGTGCGTGAATCAAGGCAGCACGACCGGTCACGGTATTCATGGGACGCCGCTCCAATTCACGTGGCGATACCAGTGCCGGGCGCGACGGTCGACCGGGTATGACTGCATCGCTTCGTAGTACCGCCATGCGATCGAGATGAATCGCACCCGCATCCCAGCGATCTTTGAGCGACATGGTCGCATCAGCCTTGATCTGCGCATCGCATTCGGCCAGCAGCTGCAGCGCTGAGCCCCGCAGTTCCTCAGGCTCATTGGCTGGTGGTTGGTATCGGGCGTGGTGAGTATCGGCGGCGCTCATGCGGTCGGGGGTAAAATGCGGTTTGTTCAGACCACGCATTTTAATCTCCATGCCGATATATCAATTGGGCGACCACGCCCCCGAGATCGCCGAAGACGCCTGGGTCGCCGAATCCGCGACGCTGATCGGCAAAATCAAACTCGAATCCCGCGCCAATGTGTGGTTTGGCACCACCCTGCGCGGCGACAATGAGCTCATTCACATCGGTGAAAACAGCAACGTGCAGGAAAACTGCGTGCTGCACACGGATATGGGTTACCCACTCACGCTCGCAAAAGATGTAACGGTAGGTCATCAGGCGATGCTGCACGGTTGTACGGTCGGTGAAGGCAGCCTGATCGGCATACAAGCAGTGGTGTTGAATGGCGCAATAATCGGGAAGAATTGTCTGGTCGGCGCCGGCGCGCTGGTCACTGAAGGCAAGGAATTTCCGGACAATTCACTCATCATCGGCTCGCCTGCCAAAGTGGCGCGCACACTCACGGATGAACAAGTCGCTGCGCTCAAACAAAGCGCCGACAGTTACTCGGCACGCGCCGCCTACTACCAAAAGCATTTGAAACGTCTGGGCTGAGTTTGGATACGCTGCAAAAATTCATGTTTGAAAACTCACTGGTACGCGGTGAGCTGATCGAAATCTCGGACGCCTGGCAGCAGGTGCAGGCACGTCGCAGCTATCCTCCGGCAGTCAGTGCCATGCTGGGCGAAATGATGGCGGCTGCAGCCCTGCTCTCAGCCAATCTGAAATTCGATGGCACCATCATCATGCAGATTCACGGCGATGGGCCAGTGCCTTTGCTGGTGGTGGAATGCGACGCAGCTCTGCGCCTGCGAGCCACCGCCAAACTCAGCGAAGACGCCCAGATTGACGAAGACGCCGGACTGCAGCAATTGGTGAATGCGCACGGCGACGGACGTTTCGCGATCACGCTCGACCCCGCAGACAAGAAACCGGGACAGCAAGCCTATCAAGGCATTGTGGCGCTGGAAGGAGAATCGGTCGCCACCGTCATTGAAAA
>JACCDP011311116.1_pt1 | contig 12013 bp, 6 predicted proteins | sample 7445841 | NCBI WGS metagenome assembly JACCDP01 (sample SAMN15323441, study PRJNA562643) | freshwater metagenome | isolation source: river surface water | place: USA:Blue River Watershed | collected 2017-08-17
GTTGCTGATAAAACAGAAGACCCTGTTGCTGGACTAGTGGCAGGAAGAGTATAAGTAGTATTGCCAGATGCAGAACTTACAAATGATGTGTAGTTTGCACCATTAAATAACTGCAATCTACCACCCACACTTAGTGATAAACCAATACCAACTCCGCCTTGAACATACAATGAGCCTGTTGAGGAAGATGTTGAATTCACACCATTAGTAAGAGCAATTCCTGGCAATGTCATAATTCCAGAAAATGGATTTATTACAAACGAACTTACAGTAGATAATCCAAGACCTGAACCATTATCAGTGTTTACTGCTGTAATAAAAAAAGATTGGTTTAGATTAGTTGAAGAAACTGCAACAGAAGATGCAGCAGATGAAGGTACTGCCTGCCAAGATGGTGCAGTAGATGGTCCGTTTGAAGTAAGAACGTAATTTATATTCCCAGATGGAAGTTTCCCTAATGAATTGGCAGTTGAAGCATACAAAATATCGCCAACTGTATATGATGAAAAGCCTGTTCCTCCAAATGTAGTTCCTAGTGCTCCTGAAACTTGACTAGTCAAATCTAGAGAATTGTATGATACCCAAGAGGAACCATTCCATCTCCACACATTTCCATTGTCTGTATATAAGGTTCCTACTGTAGGAGAGCCTGGAAAATTTAACTTTGCCATTTAACTTTTCACCACCTAATAACCTAAAGATGTCTTTAAGATCGAAGTATAATTATTAACTACATTAACAAGTTGGCCATGAGTTACAGCAACTCCTGAAGCCCTACTTAACAATGAATAAATTGCCACAACATTTTTTACACTTGCTCCAGAGGTGTACATCCATGCACCTGCATAGTCAGTGCTTATGGATACACTCGCTGTGCTTATACCGCCAAATACTGACGACCAATTCGTATGTCCCAGCAATAAAAATAAACTGCAAATTGATGGGTCCCCAGCACCAGAAATTTGTCTATACCAAGCATATGTTGTAAATCCATTTATAATACTTCCATTATAAACATAAGATGAACCTATAGAGCCACTAGAACCATCTGCACCAGCATTTCCGCCAACTTGCCACCCAATTCCTTGACCAGTACCACTCCTCGTGCCTATTACAGTTAAGGGATGGGCTATAGTTGTAGTAGCAGTAGAGCCTTGTGCTTGTTGAGAATATCCAATAGATGCAAAATAAAAATCTGTGTCTGTAACTGAACTTCCGGTAGCAGAATACATAATTGAAGATGGAAAAGAGACTCTTGTTGTCCCGTTCGAAGTGTAACCTAATCCCGATCTTAACCAGGGTGTAGTAAAATTTCCATAGTCATACATATCGCCGCCACCGTCAAGAATACTAAAAACATCACCATCCAAATTGTATGGATAAAAACCCAAGTTTCTTAACTGGCTCACATTAGACCTAAGCCCTGAAATCATAGTATTGATAAGAAGATAAGGGATGTCTGACCTTCTTGAACCATGCAATCCTGCTCTAGCAAATCCAAAAGGCATTAAGAATACCCCGTTGTCAAAGCAGCAAGATATGTTGAACCTGTATAGAACATATTGATTACATCGATTGCGTTTGCTGATGTGCTTATAGTTTTATTTCCAGCAGCATACTTAATATTTGTGTCAGACGTAATACCCCAGCCGCCAACAGAATTTTGGGACAGGACTAATGTTAAACTTGCACCAGTTGGCATATTAATTGGAAGCCCCAACCAGCAGTTACCAGCGATTGTATATGTTTGCACACTTCCGTTATTCCAGTTTGCATAAATAGTAGAACCTGTGCCAGCAATTCCACCCGAAAATACCTTTTCAATAAACCCTGAATCAGTTCTCACACTATTGGCAAATAATGTTCCGCCTATACCAGCACTACCTGAAACTACAAATGCACCAGTCGAAGTACTTGTCGATCCTGAACCGTGAGAAACTGTGACTCTTCCAATTGAAGTATCATTAATAAATGAAGCGTCTCCAACAACAGTGTGTCCAGAAGCAGCATAGTATGCCATCTGATAGACAGACCCGGCTCCTAGTCCTGGTAAAGTAATGTATTGCCCACTGCCCCATCTCTGGGAAGCATCAACCCATTGCCCTTCATTTTGTCCATCATCATAATAAATCTTGAGACTTCCCTCTTCATCATGCCACAAAAGGTCACCTTGCAAAGCGCCTGCAGGATATGAGGATGTAATTGCTACCGCACTTCTAAGCTTAAGATTATTATCTTCATATGTTATGGAAATACCCGTGCCAATAATACCTAGAGTATTTCCTAAACCAACTGTAGTATTGCCTAAACCGATAAAAGTTGTCTGTAAACTTGCTGTCGGAATTAATCCCCAAGAAACACCTGTACTTGAAGAAGAATTTGCAAGAAGTGCATAATTATTAAGACCTACAGGCAATCTGAGTATGGTAGACCCAGCACCAACTAATATATCACCAGTTGTATACGTCGAAAATCCTGTACCGCCAGAACTTTGACCAATTGCAACTTGTGAAACTAATCCATTAGTAAATGTCTTCAACCCTGTAAATGATTGTGCCAAAGTTGACACTAAACCTGTCGCAGCAGTTCCAGCAATTGGTATATTAAATGTATGTACTGAGCCAGATGAAGAGATTGTAAATCCAGAACCCGAAGTTCCAACAGCAAATGTTTGGGTAGTTGGAGTAAGGCCATTCAATGTGACAATTGGAAGAGGGCTCCAGCTCATTACGCCTGTTGATGTTGAAACTAAATACGAAGTACCTGTTGCTGGTGAAGTTGCAGGTAAAGTGTAAACTGTATTTGCTGTTGCAGATGAAATGAAAGCAGTAAAGTTTGCTCCATTAAATAACTGAAGTCTTCCGCCAACACTTACTGATTGCCCTATACCTACACCACCAACAACCGTTAAGGCTCCTGATGAAGTGCTTCCAGATGCTGTAGATGATGTGATTGCAATTCCTGAAGCAGATAATATATCGGTTGATGGGTTATATACTAAAGCAGGTTCTGTAGATAATGCTACTCCGCTACCAGTTATTGATGGACTGAATATAATGTAATGAGTTGCATTAGTTGTTGCAGCACTGACATTTATATTTTGAGCAGTAATTGCAGAACCACTCGATACTGCTGCAGCCCACTTTACTCCGCCAGGAACTGTATTATCAGCAGTGAGTACAAAATTATTTGAACCGATAGCAACTTTGATTAATGTCGTACCAGCGCCAGCAAGAATATCACCAGTTGTATATGATGAAAAACCTGTACCGCCATAAAATGTAGTTATTGCAGTTGCTGCCCAAGTGCCAGAAGTAATTATTCCAGCAGTTTGTATAGAAGAAAATATAACACCAGTATTCAGTCTTGTGCTTGACAAAACTTCAACATTATTAATTTTGTAAACATTTCCTGAAGCAATGTTGAAATTCTCAGAGGAAGACCAGCCTACTCCCGAATACCAATTAATGGATTTATCAGTTGCGCCTTTGAGTGTTATTCCTCCGCCTTGAGCAGTTAAGTCGGAAGGTGAACCAACACTACCCATTTCAATATTTTTATCAGCAACTGTAAGCGTTGTTGAATTTATGGTAGTAAATGTTCCTTGAACATTCAAATCACCTTGAACATTAAGGGTTCCTCCAATTCCAACTCCTCCTGTAACTATTAAGGCACCAGAAGTATAAGAGCCTGAACCAGTGTTATCTGTAATGCTTACAGCATTTGTAAATGTTTTACTACCTGCAAAACTTTGAGTTTCAGTTGAAACTAAGCCTGTGGAACCAGTGCCAGCAATTGGTATATTAAGTGTATGAGTGCTACCTGACGAAGAGAACGATGGAACATTTCCACTGTATCCAATAGAAAAATATTGAATAGTGTCTGTCAAACCATTTAGTGTTGTAATTCCAGTAGATGCAGTAGGAGACCAAATTAATCCTGTAGCAGTACTTGAAGATGCTGTAAGAACATAATTATTTGTTCCAATAGGTAACTTAATAAAAGTATTACCAGCACCTACTAAAATATCGCCTTTAGTATATGAATTATAGCCTGTTCCACCATAAAGACCTGTAATTAAGGATCCCGCCCAAGTACCTGATGTAACGACTCCATTATTTACAACCACACCTGATAATGAAGAAGGAAGTGTAGAAGTTACAAATAAACTTCCACCTATACCCACTCCACCAGAAACAATTAAAGCCCCAGCAGACGTACTAGTAGAACCTGTAGCATTTGTGATTGACAATCCATTTACAAAAATGGCATTTGTAGTTTTTGGGAATAAATATTTCGAATTCCAGTTACCAGTCGGAAAGCCGGAATTGTCATATACACCTAAATCAACAAGAGTAGTACCAGCATTAGTGTCGCCAACGATTCTTAAAGATGCATTCAAAGCATCCAAAGACAAACCTGAGTTCAAGGTATCCCAGGTTGTAAGAATTTGACCACCATTGCTAACACCCGATATGGAAATTGCTGAATTGCCGTTTCCAACAAATGTCAAATTACTGAAAGACAATCTAGTGGTTGACGGGTTGTAACTTAAATCAGAATTTGTAACTAACGTACCTGCTGCTGGGTATGTTGCTAATCTGTATTGCAAACCATAATCAACTGTACCAGAACCAGAGCCTCCACCAACTGAAGCAACCATAGGCACCCAAGTCATCTGTCCAGTGGTGTCTGATTGCAATACTGATGTGCCTGTTGCTGGATATTGATTTGGCAGTGTGTAAATGGTATTTGAAGATGCAGAAGATTTCAAAGCAGTGTAGTTGGCACCATTTTGCAAAAGGAGACTTCCACTTAAAGATAAAGTTCTTCCTATACTTGCGCCACCTGCAATTCTAACAGCACCAGAATTATAAGCACCGTCAGAAGTACTTACAATATACAGACTGTGAGCACTTATTCCAATCCCTGGTCCTATTTTGAAATCAATCTTATTTGCCATTTTATGCCCTAATTGCTAAACAATTAATATTGTATGTTGTGTTATTTGATGTCGGAGTGACTAAAAGTCTAAAGTTCCCTCCACTTATATCTGCGTCAAATGTTGTTGCGATGCCTGCGGTGTCAACAGAAGCAAATTGAGTTATAAATGCATTGGTTCCATTGTGTAAAGCAACTATTTCGTCCATTTGATAACTCGAAGAACTTGAAGTCTGGACCCAAAATTTTGCACTTCTGTATGAAGATGAAGAAAATGAAAAAGCCACTTGATTTGCAGTTGTTGAAGAAGCAGTGTAGATGCCTGCTTGCATTGAATTGAACGTTGAAATATTAAAAGAACTGGCGTAAACATCTCCGCCTACACCCAAGCCACCATTAATAATCAATGCTCCAGACGTGACGCTGGTAGAACTTGTGGCATTGGTAATATTTATTTGTTGAGTAAGATCAATTCCGCTCCCAAGGTTTATTTCTGTCCATTGAGAAGAACTACCATCAGCATAGTAAATCAGCAAGCCACCATCCAAAGAATTGTACCAAAGGTCTGCTGATTTAGGAGAAGCAGGAGCGGTGTCAGATACTGTGACTGCACTAACTGAAGTCCAGCCTATTCCAGATGGTCTTGTAGAATCTGCACCTAATACATATCCATCAGTTCCAACTGGCAATTTAATGAATGTCCCACCAGCACCAACTAAAAGATCACCCTTAGTATAGTTTGTGTATCCTGTACCACCATACGATGCTGGAATAATTCCTTTAGGACCAACATATCTGTATCCAACAATTCTAAATGGGCCAATTGCAGAAACACCAGTACCATATGATGTTACATTGTTGTTGAAAACTAAGATTCCAGTTTGGTAATCAAAAAGCCAGTTAGAAGAGTCTGATTTGGTTATAAGATTACTGTCTTTATCATAAACCTTTATCTCATAACCTGCACCAGATACTGTACCAAAACCATCATATTTGTCAGAGACCCAGTCGCCTAATCTTTGGCTTTCTGATAATGCACTTCCGTCATTTGCAGCAGTAGTATTTCCATAGCCAGTTGTAGCAAACCAAGTTAAATTATTTGGAACAGAGGTATCGACAACTAGGGTTTGTCCAATTGCACCAGTATAGTATAAAACATCTGTACTTGAACCAGGAGGAGTTCCTGGTATAAGACCTGTTTTTACATCAGGCAAATAAAGTTCAAGTGTGGATGCACCCTTTTCTTCAGGCAAGCCTTTCCCAGTACTTGTTGTTATTCTTTTGTTAGAAAGCTTTTTGAAGCTAGTGTCTGTTTGTGTCCAGGGCATTTTATGAACTCGTTATACTTGTCATGCTATATGTGTTATTTCTAAAAATTACAATTGCTCTATACCTACCAGAGTTACCAGCGCCACTTACGCCTGTACTGTAAACTCCAAATGACCAAGAAATTCCACTTCCAGATGTTGCAACTTTTGCAGAAATTGCTTGATTTCTTGCGGAACCGTCATTAGCGTTTGAACCTTGTAAAACTCCAAGATCAAAATATTTATTGTCTCCTTCCAAATACAAAAGAAGATTCACGCTACCCGTACCATATGCTGCAATGTTTGAAGCGGTAAAACTGCCTAGAGTTAATTGGCCAGTACTCGCTGATGTTTTATAGAAATATCTTTGATATTCTTGATCGCCAGTGAATGAGTGACTTCCTCCCCATTCTGTGTCGTAATCTGCAGCAGTTGGATATTGTAAAGTTCCTGACCTTACTTGAGCGTTTCCATTTGCCAAATCTATGGTAGAGGTAAAACCTATGCCTGTATCTATCACTAGCCTTCTTGCCTCGTCGTGAAAACCATCGTATGTATCAGTAGACACAGTTCCGTAGGTATTTATTGCTCTTGCAATCGTCGCTTGACTCGAACCTGTGCTACCATGTGCTTTATATAAAGTAACGGTCAAATACTTATTAAATGAAGAAGCATTTGCAGAGTTCAAGGATACTCTGACGTGGTTGGCTCCTGACTTATCTAATTCGTCAGTGAACAATGGTGGACTTGCAGGTAAACCCGTAGATGTAACTAAACCAGTAGCAGTTATTGCATATGTTTGAGTTACATTGTAACAAGCGCTATATATGCCTGCTGCGCCTTTAAAATATACACTAAATCCTGTTCCGGTAGTGTAATATCCTATACCAGATAACCATTTTAATGATTGACTATAAGTTGATGCAGTTGCTGCTTGTGAAAAGGATGGAGATTTTCCAGTTGACCAAGAATCATACCATATATTGTATGTATCTGTGGTCTGTGATTCTGTAGTGTGTGCAATAGACAGCCCCTGATATCCAGCGTGTGATGGCGTGTAAGCGTTAATTCTTGCGTTGGCTTTAGTCCATATACTGTTATATACATCCAAAGCAGTAAGCACTAAATTGTTATTAGATGTATTAACAGCGTAGTTTACAGTCATATCAATTTGACCGTAAGATGCTCCAGCAGATGCTAAATAATTTGCAATATTAAAACTTAAAATTCCATAGGTAGAAGTAGTCAAGGTTCCTGCATAAAATCTTGTTGAAGTGTTTGCTGTATTGAGTGTGTGACTTCCTGTAACAAAATATCTTGAAATAGAATCACCCGTCCCAAAACCTGCCTGATACCATTCTGTTCCTAAACCTGCTGCGATTCTTGCTGTATAGTAAGTTGGCACTGATGAAGCTTGTAGACTTGTACCTGTCAATGTGCTTGGTTTTGCAGGCGCTATTAAGGCAAGGAGTTCATTGACATCATCAAAAGCATTTGAGATTGTAGTAGAAGATGTCCACTCATTGAAAAAACCATCAGTATATAATCCATCTGTCGGTGTTCCTATTACGGTAGTACCAGCAGATGATGCTGCTTTCCAAGTTAAACCAGTAGCAGAACTACTGTCAGCAGATAAGATATAATTGTCTGTTCCAACTGGAAATTTTGATAGTGTATTTCCTGTACCAACCAATAAATCTCCAGTTGCGAATGAACTTTGACCTGTTCCACCATAAAAAGATGTGACAGGCGTACCAGCCCAAACTCCAGTCGATATAATTCCAGAATTAAGTACAATCCCAGAAATATTCGATGCTGAATTGACATATAAACTTCCACCAATACCAACGCCACCCGACGCAACAAGCGATCCAGTTGAGGTTGAAATACTGGCAGTTGCATCAGTGACTGAGAGATTTGATGAAAATGTTTTTGCACCAGCAAATGTTTGAGATAATGTTGAGACTAAACCTGTAGCGCCAGAACCAGCAAGTGGAATATTAAATGTGTGAGTCGAGCCACTTGATGAAATATTAAAACCAGTTCCAGAGGATCCTGTAACTAAATATTGCAGGCCTGCATTCAAACCATTTAATGTGGTAAGTCCAGTTGCAGATGTTGGTTGCCAAGAAATAGAAAATGGTGCTGTATTGTCAGAAGTAAGAACATATCCATTTGAGCCTACTGGAAGCGCAAACATTGATGTTCCAGCGCCAACTAATATGTCTCCTAGATTATATGCAGTATTACCAGTACCACCGCTTGGAACTCCTAAAACATAAAACGTTTTCCAACTTGAGCCATCATATCGCCAAGATTTACCATTAGCGGTAAAAATCTGATTTAATATGGGAGATGAGGGAAAGTTAAGTGCTGCCATTATTTATTCACAAAAAGGAAAAGTCTATTAAGATATTCTACGTTTTTCATATAAAATATTTCTTTATGAGTAAGCCAAATCTAAATCACACAAGTAAGATGTTCCATCGTAGTAGATCTTTATCATATCAACGGCATTCGCAGATGTAGACAGAGTTTTATTACCACCCTTAAACTTCAATGATGAATTTGCGGTTAATAAGTGATTTCCTGAAGCATTTTGTCTTATAATTAATTTCATTGTAGATCCAGATTGCATATTTGTTGGAACATTCAGAGTCAAAGCACCATTTAAAATAATCTTTTGCATACTGCCGTTATTCCAGTTTGGTGTTATAGAACCAGAGGAAGTACCATAATCATATACAGTTTCTAAGTAACCATATGAAGCAACAAAATAAGATGCAGATACTATAGTGGAAGAGCCTGATGCTCCTTGGGAAGGGGCATTTCCTACTTCAACCCATTGGTCTGAATCACCATCAGTGTAATAAATATTAAGTGAGCCATCTTCTGAATTCCACCACAAGTCACCTAAATATGCTGGAGTTGGTGCTGCAACAGAAACTATGGCACTTGATAAAGAAGTCCACCCCAAACCTGATGGTAAATTAGAGTTTGCTTTTATTACAAATGAATTTGTTCCTACTGGTAACTTGAAAAATGTGTTACCAAGGCCTACTAGCAGATCCCCTTTTGTATATGAGGAATATCCTGTACCTCCGTAAAGTGCTAATAACGGGTTGTCTGGTAAATGTAAGGAACCATAAACTGTTGCACCAGCGGAAGAAACTATGCCATTTGAAAATGTTTTTGTGCCAGCAATAATTTGCGGCATTCCGGTAATTAATCCAGTTTTTCCAGCGCCAGCAATAGGTATATTGAATGTGTGTGTGTCGCCAACTGAACTTATATTAAAATTAACGCCTGACGTTCCAGTGTTAAAATATTGTGTGTACCCAATAAGACCATTAATAGAAGTGATTCCGTAAATATTTTGTATTGGATCTATGCCACCTACAAAACTGTTTACTTCAACCCATTGAGTTGAATCTCCATCACTGTAGTAAATATTGAGACCGCCACTGTCAGAGTCCCACCATAAGTCACCAACTGTAGCAGTGTATGGAGGCGGGTCCGTGCTAATATAAACACTATTGCCAGTGCCGCTTCCTCCACCTGTGCCACCTGTTGAAGTAAATATTGCTTGACCTGGCGCAAACGATATTGCGATTCCGCTTCCAGCAACTAAACTTACATATTCTAAATCATCTGAACAACAAGCAACAGATAGTATTTGATGAGGTGAACCTTTAGGAAGTCTTGCCCAATTCAATCCATCAAATTTGAGCAAATCTCCAGCGACTTCATAAGCAATGGTTAGTTTACTTGCATCAAAAGTTTGATTTGCTGAAAATGTAATTGGTTGAGAAAAAGTGTGTGTTCCAGTCCAGTTGAAGTTGTATGCTTCATTTACTGAAACTGTGCCATAAGTTGTTATTGAACTTGATGAAAGAGAAATTCCAGTTCCAGCAGATATGCTAGTAACACCTGAACCAACTGCAACCCAAGAACTTCCATTGTAAAGATCAAGTTTATTTGTGTCTGTATTATAATAAACTTGTCCAGCAGTACCAGCAGTGACTCTCGTAGTTAGGTTTGCAAAACGTAAAAACTGGCTGCCCATCGAAATAGCAGCAGTAGGAACATTACCACCATCAAGTCTTAAGTATCTGTTGTCAGCAAATGTTTGAGTGATACCTGAAGTGCCAGTTGAAGCAATTTCATTCCAGGTGGAACCATTATAAACTTTGAGTACGTTATATGATGTGTTGAAATATAATGCGCCGCTTACTCCAGTACCTGGATCTGATGGTCCAGAACCCACTGCAAGTCCATATTTTCCAGCATCAGGTTGAAAAATAATGTTAGACGGAACAATGTCTCCTGATTTTTTTATATAAAAATCTGGCGTTATAGAAAAAGTAAAAACACCACTATTGATATTAAGAGTAAGACCAGTATCAGGATTTACCTTGAACGATAGGTCTCCTCTTAAAGTATTAAGGGATGTTACTACGTTAGATCTTTGTAGAGAACCAACTATTAGTCTAGGGGGTACTATGTAAAAATCAGACATTTGCTAGTAAAATTGGACAAATCATAACGTGTTGACTGTAAGTTTTTTTACAGATATTAGGCGATATAGATAATATTCATTACACGTACTCCCTAAACTTTTATAAAATGCCAATAAAGGAAGTTATCTTTGCAATATTGAAAGAAAAAAATTATAAATCGGTTTGGTTTCTAAGATGATGAAATCATTTAAGGAGTTTGAATAATGCCAACTTATCCATCTTCGCTATTATTGGGAGTTGCACCAGGTATAAGATCTGTAAATAATTACACGAGCAGATTTGAGTTTAGATTTGACAATGAGCCAAATGCAATGTCAACTGCTGGATTCGCAATTTCAGCAGGTACAGGAGCAACTTTACCTAACTCTCCTGCATATGCCAGTGGCGTATTAACAGCAGGTACTGCTGGCACAATTGTAGTTGACGGAACAACTTTTGCACAAGCGTCTACCTCTATGACTGTTCTTGTCAAAGATCAATCTAATGCTGTTCACAATGGTATATATGTAGTTTCTGCGACAGGTGGTACAGCAACATCATATGTTCTTACAAGAGACACCAGATTTGATGAAGACGCTGAATTAAAAAGAAACACTATATTTTCTCTTTCACTTGGTTCAACAAATGCAAATACAAAATGGTATTTAAATTCTGAAGAACCTATGATAGTAGGCACATCGAGCATAACTTTTGCTGCTTTGGGAACTACTGTATTATATCCAAGTGCTGCACATTATCCTACTGATGTAAATGTAGGTACTGCAGAGTTGACAAATGCCACACAATTTGTTGCTGACTTCAGATCTATGTTAAATACAATCCAATATGACATTGCTGGTCTTGAAACATCTTTCGCAAGTGTAAGCACTGAAGGACTTAAATGGATGGCTTCTTCAAACATTTTAACCCTTCAAAATGTTTACAGAAAATTCAAGAAAGTTAGCCTTGAAATGTCAAGACTTAAAGCAGATATTGACAGAATGAACACTGTAGGATTCTCAGCAACATTCCCAGGTATTGGACTCACCTCAACATACCCATCAGGAAAGAATAGATTAACTAATACTGCTGGCGGATATTAAGAAGGAATAAACTTCGAAGAAACAAAATAGATCTATTGAAAACAAAAAATATGTTTTTTAGTTTTGTTTCTTCGAAGAAAATGATAAGGTATAAGGAGTACTAATATGCCAACATATCCATCAAGTTTATACAAAGGTACAGCAAGATCAGCCAATGGTACTA